>Ga0105050_10007404_pt1 | contig 13130 bp, 13 predicted proteins | sample FRY01_FD_78088 | JGI IMG/M metagenome (GOLD analysis project Ga0105050, IMG submission 78088) | Freshwater microbial communities from Lake Fryxell liftoff mats and glacier meltwater in Antarctica - FRY-01 | ecosystem: Environmental > Aquatic > Freshwater > Ice > Glacier meltwater ... | reverse complement strand
CTGGCCACCGCGCGGTATGCCGGGGAGGGGTTGGCCGCCTACGACTTGCTGGCCGGGGAGTCCCGCTACAAGACGAGCCTGGCCACCGGATCGGCGCCGTTGCATTGGATCGAGCTGCTGCCGCCGAGATCGTTGTCGGGGTTGCTGCACCGGGCGCGGGTGGCGCTGGGACGGGTTTAGGCTGCCGAGGCGGCTTCCAGGCTGGCGAGGGTTCGGGCCAGGCCGTCCTCCAGCGTGATGCCGGCGCGCACGCCCAGGGTGGCGATGGCTTGCGACGGGTCGCCGAGGGAGCGGCGGATGTCGCCGGGGCGGGCGGGGCCGTGGGTGATGCGCGGGGCGCGGCCGTGCAGCCGGCCGAGCGTGGCCGCGAGGTCCAGCACCGAGGTGGCGCGGCCGGTGCAGACATTGAGCACGACGCTGGCCGGCCCGCGCGCGAGATGGCGCATGGCGGCGCGCAGATGGGTGACGACGTCGCCGACATAGACGAAGTCGCGCAGCTGCTGGCCGTCGCCGTGCACGCTCAGCGTGCGGTCGGCGGCGACCAGGGCGGCGAAGATCGAGATCACGCCGCTGTAGGGCGAGTGTGGGTCTTGGCGCGGGCCGAAGACGTTGAAGAAGCGCAGGCCGACGGTGGGGACGCCGTGGACGTGCAGTGCCACGGCGGCGTGTAGTTCCGAGCCCAGCTTGTCGGCGCCATAGGCAGTCAGCGGGGCGGGGCGGAGGTCCTCGCGCGCCGTGGCGTCGCCGAGATTGCCGTAGATGGCGGCCGAGGAGGCATAGACCACGGGGAGGCGGCCGGCGCGGGCGGTGTCGAGCACGGTGACGGTGCCGGTCTGGTTGACCAGATGGGTGCCGCGCCAGTCCTCGTTGCCGCGGGCGACCGAGGCGATGGCGGCGAGGTGGAAGCATCCCGCCGCCCCATCCATCGCGGCGGCGACCGCGTCGGGGTTGGTGACGCAGCCGCGCACCAGCTCGCAGCGCGGGTCGAGATTGGCCATGTGGCCGGTGGAGAGGTCGTCGAGCACGCGGACGCGGTGGCCTTCGGCCAGGAGTGCGTCCGCCAGGTGGGAGCCGATGAATCCCGCGCCGCCGGTAACCAGGAACAAGGCCAAATCCCGCCTCCTCTGCGCCATGGCCCGCCGTTACCGGGCCATGCGCCCGGCGGCAAGCCAACGATGCGTGAGGATGCCGCGCAAACGCTTCACAGTCGTTACTTTTTGCCACCTGCGCCGGGTCAGCCGCCCTTCACGCCGCCGGCGGTCAGCCCTGCCACGATCTCCTTCTGCATCACCAGCGTCAGTATCAGCACCGGCAGCGTCACCAGCAGGGCGGCGGCGGCCAGTGGGCCCCAGCTGACCTGTTCGAAGCTGATCACGTTGTAGACGGCGACCGGCAGCGTGCGGGTGGCGCGGCCGGCCAGCACCACGCCGAAGATGAAGTTGTTCCAGCTGAAGATGAAGGCCAGGATCATCGCCACCACGATGCCCGGGCGGGCGAGCGGCAGGGCGATGTAGTGGAAGGCCTGCCAGATGGTGGCGCCATCGACCAGGGCGGCTTCCTCCAGCTCGGCGGGCAGGCCCTCGAAGAAGCCGATCATCACCCAGACCACGATCGGCACGGTGATGACGAGGTGGGTGATGACGAGCGGGGCCAGCGTGCCGGTCAGCCCGATCCACTGGAACAGCAGGAACAGCGGGATCAGGTAGGACAGGCCCGGGGTGACGCGGGCGATCATGATCAGGGCGGCGACCCGGTGCGCCTTGGCCTTGGCGATGCCGAAGCCGGCGGGCACGCCCAACAGCAGCGCGAGGCCGGTGGCGCTGAAGCTGACGATCACCGAGTTGATGGTGTAGGTGAGGAAGTCGTTGCGCGCGAACACCTCGATGAAGTTGTTCAGCGTCGGCGGGTTGGGGATGAAGACCGGGGTGAAGGACATGTTGTCCACCTCGTTCTTCAGCGACAGCGACAGCATCCACAGGAAAACCAGGATGGCCGGCGAAACCAGCGCGAACACGCTGAGGCCGAAGAAGAAGCGGCTGATGCCGCGGCGGATGCGATGACGCTTCATTGCCACTGCTCCCGCTGGCGCACCGTGAACAGCACCAGGCTGATCAGCATGATGATGATGAAGAACACCACCGTCATCGCCGCGGCGTAGCCCAGGTTGTAGAAGGCGAAGGCGGTTTGGTACAGGTAGAGATTGATCGTCTCGGAGGACGTGCCGGGGCCGCCGCCCGAGATGACGAAGATCAGGTCAAAGGCCTTCAGCGCGTCGATGGTGCGGATGACGGTGGCCACGATGATGTGTGGCCAGACCAGCGGCACGGTGAGGTGGCGGAACGTGTCCCATGCGGAGGCGCCGTCGATGCGCGCGGCCTCGAATGGGTCGGTCGGCAGGGCCGCCAGCCCGCCGAGGACGATCAGCATCACCAGCGGCGTCCACTGCCAGGTTTCGACCAGCACCAGGGCGGGGATCACCGATGCGGAGGAGTAGGTCCACAGGCTGGGCGGCAAGCCGACGGAGGTGAGCAGGTAGTTCAGCACGCCGGCCTGGGGGTGGAACATCATGGTCCAGACCAGCGCGATGGCCACCGGCGTTGCCATCATCGGCAGGATGAAGATGGTGCGCGCGAGGCCGCGCAGCGGGAAGTTGCGATGGAAACACACCGCGGCCGCGATGCCCAACCCGACGGGGAAGATCACCGACAGGAAGGTGAAGTACAGCGTGCGCACCACCGACCACAGGAAGCGCTCGTCGCCTGGCAGGCGCATGTAGTTGGCGAGGCCGACATAGGTGAAACTGCCGCCCACCTCCCATTCATGCACCGACATGTAGAGGGTGAAGAGCCACGGGAACACGATCACCGCGAACACCACCAGCCCGGCCGGGACCACGAAGGGCCAGTATTTGCGGGCGTAGTTGCGCCCGCGCAGCCCGGTGGAGGGCGGGCGGACCTGCCCGGCGCTGGCGCTCATTGGCGCCCCGCCACGTCCGGCTTATTGGTCACGGCGCGCCTCCTGAACCCACTGCCTACGGGGATATCGCTCCCGGCATCAGGTTGCAACATGCCGGCGGGTGGCAGGGCGATCGCAGATGGACGCAAGCCCATGGCGGCCGTTCGGGAGGTGCTTGCCTGCCTGGGTGTATGTTTTGATATAATAACGAAAATGGGCATGCGTTGACGCCCCGGGTTCGCAGGGTGCCGCGACGGATGAGGGGTTGGGGTGTGGCGGGCGGGGCGCGGGCGTTAAGGAGGCGGGGGATGGCGGTGGCGCGCGGACGCGGGCGCATGCCGGTGTTGGGGCCGGGGCCGAGCACATAGAGGATCGGTGAGGCGAGGACGAGATGGGTGCCGTCGGAGGGCAGGCGCAGGTTCGGCGTGGTGGAGGCGGTTGGGTCGGTTCCGGGGGCGGGGATGGGGTGCCAGGCGCCGACGAGGTGTGGCCTGCGGGCGAGGAAGCCGGCGAGGAGGGCCAGGATCAGGGCCTCGATGGCGCGGTGCAGGCGCGCGCGGGCGTCGCCGCTCAAGGGGGCGGGAGGTTTCTGAGCCCGGTTGGGGTGGGTTTCTAACACACAGGTGTTATATCTAACTGTTGTCGCCGGTGCAAGCGGATTCCTGAGGGAAGGAAGGATATTCTTTTTTGAAAAAAAGAACCAAAAAACTTTTATCCCTTGGCAGATGGTCGATACCCTGTCTCGCTGATCGGGGAAGAGTCGCGGTCAGCGGGATTTGATATGACATACGCGCATAAAATGGAAAAAGTCTTTTTGCTTCTTTTTCTTCAGAAAAAGAAGATTCTTGCTTCCCTCGCTATGGCACCGGCAGGTCGGTGACGCGGCAGAGGTTGGCGCCCTTGCGTTCCAGCGCGCGGCGATCGGCGAAGACGACCCGCAGGTCATAGGCGCATCCGCCACGCGGCAGGCGAAGCGCCTGCGATTCCTGGGGAGCCAGCGGGCCGCGTTCCAGGCGGTTGCTGCCCCAGTTGCCGGTGCCGGCGGGGGTGGCGAAGAGTTCGGCGATCGGCTGCTGGCCGCGGTTGACCAGGCGGAAGCTGGGGTCGTCGGCGGGCTTGCCGCCCGCGGACGGGGATCCGGGCGGCGGTCCTGAGGGCGATGGGGCGGCGGCGGCGGCCGGGGTGCGCGCGCTGGCGCCGAAGCACTGGATGAACAGGGTGGAGGCGTGCGCCACCTCGCCCACGTCGCTGGCGCGGCGGTCCGGCCCGGTGCTGTTGGCCATGATCGGCGGGGTGGCGTGCTCGCGCAGGAAGCGTGCCGCCTCGGCCCCCTTGATGGCGAAGTTCACGTTCTGCGGGATGTCGCCGCCGGTCATTTGGGCGATGCGCATGGCGTTCAGCTTGCTGACCACCACGCCGACGACGTTGGCGCGCGAATCGAGCAGCGGGCCACCGGAATTGCCGGGCTGCACCGGGGCGCTGATCTGGAAGTGCAGCGGGTTGTCGCGCAGGCCGGCGAGCGCGCTGATGTCGCCGGTGGTGAGGGTGGGGCCGGAGGAGAGTACGCCCGAGAGCGGGAAGCCGTAGGTGACGACCGATTCGCCGCGCGCCACCGCCGGGCCTTCGCGGAACGGCAGCGCCGGGCCGGCGTTGCCCTGGAAGCTGAGCAGGGCGAGGTCGCGCCTGGCATCGCCGGCCAGCACTTGGGCGGGCAGGATGGCGCCTTGCGGCGTGCGCAGGGTGATGCGGCGGCAGCCGTCGATGACGTGGTGGTTGGTCAGCGCCCGGAAGACGCCGACGACGAAGCCGCTGCCGCTGCTGGTGGCGCGGTCCTGGGCGAGTGCGGGCGTGAGCAGGGCGGCAAGGAGCAGAACGACGAGGAGCAGAGCGGGCGGGATGCGTCGCATGGGTGGCCTCCGACGGGCTCGCACCCTACTCTGTCGGGGTGGCAGGGGTGAAGCGGGGGGCGGATGGCGGCACCACGGCGGGCAGTGGCGGCGTGGATCCTCTACGACTGGGCTGACAGCGCATTCGCGACGGTTGTTTCGACCTTTGTGGTGGCGACGTATTTCACCCAGGCGGTGGCGGTCGATCCGGTGACGGGGGCGGCGCAGTGGGCGGGGGCGCAGAGCTTGGCCGGGCTGTTGATCGCGGTGCTGGCCGTGCCGATGGGGGCCCTGGCGGATCGCGGCGGCTGGCGCGGGAGGATGCTGGGGGCGTGCGTGGCGGTCATGGCGCTGTGCACGATGGCGCTGTGGTTCGTGCGGCCCGAGCCTGGATTCGTGCCGCTGGCGCTGGCGCTGGTGGTGGTGGCGACGGTGGCTTTCGAGGTGGCGGCGGTGTTCTACAACGCGATGCTGCCGGAGCTGGCCGCGCGCGGTCGGATCGGGCGGCTGTCGAACATCGCCTGGGGTGCGGGGTATGCCGGCGGGCTGGCCTGTCTGGCGGTGGCGCTGGTGGTGCTGGTGATGCCGGATCCGTCGCCGTTCGGGCTGGACCGCGGGCAGTCGGAGCATGTGCGGGCGGCGGCGGTGCTGGCCGGGTTGTGGGTGCTGGCGTTTGGGTGGCCGGCGGCGGTGTTCATTCCGGAGCGGACGCGGGCGTTGCCGTGGCGGGTGGCGGTGCGCGACGGTTGGCGGGAGGTGCGCGCGACGTTGCGCGAGGTGCGGCACGACCGGGTGCTGCTGCGGTTTCTGGTGGCGCGGATGCTGTTCATGGACGGGCTGATCACGCTGTTCGCGTTCGGGGGCATCTATGCGGCGGGGGAGTTCGGGTTCTCGGCGACCGACGTGCTGGTGTTCGGCATCGGGCTGAATGTGACGGCGGGGGTTGGGGTGTTCGCCTTTGCGTTTGTGGAGGACCGGATCGGGGCGAAGACGGCGGTGCTGGCGAGCCTGTGCGGGTTGGTGGCGCTCGGGCTGCCGTTGCTGGTGGTGAGCGATCCCGCGTGGTTCTGGGGGCTGGGGTTGGCGCTGGGGCTGTTCGTGGGGCCGTGCCAGTCGGCGAGCCGCAGCCTGATGGCGCACATGGCGCCGGCGGAGGCGCGGGCGGCGTGGTTCGGGTTGTTCGCGCTGTCGGGGCGGGTGACCGCTTTTGCGGGGCCGGCGGCGCTGGGGTTGGCGACGGCGGCGTTCCAGAGCCAGCGGGCGGGGATGGCGGTGATTCTGATTTTTCTCGGCGCGGGCGCGGTGGTGTTGGCGAGCTTGCGCCTACCAGCGGCCAAGCCCTGAGCGACGGGCGCGCGCGGCCACGAAGGCGAGCCACGCCAACTGCGGCAGCAGGAGAAATGCCAGTAGCGGCAGTTTCAGCGCGGGGCCGGCGTGGGTGAAGGCGAGTGCCACGATGCCGCCGATCGCCGCGAAGGCCCAGTGGACGGCGGCGATCGCCCGGGCATCGACGCCCGTTCGGTGGGCGACCTGGTAGAGGTGGGAGCGGTGGGCGTGGGCGATGTTCTCGCCGGCCAGGGCGCGGCGGACCAGGGTGAAGGCGACGTCGAACAGCACGCCGGCGAGCAGCATCGGGACGAGGAGGAAGCTCATCTCGATGGCCTGGAAGCGCGCCGCCGCCACGCCCAGCATCGCCAGCACGAAGCCGCAGAACTGGCTGCCGACATCGCCCATGAAGATGCGTGCCTGCGGGAAGTTGAACGGCAGGAACCCGGCGACGGCGGCGGCCAGCAGCAGGGCGGCGAAATAGACGAACCAGCCCTCCTGTCCCGCCGCGATCACGGCGAGGAAGGCGCAGGCGACCAGCACCGTGCCGCCGACCAGGCCGTTCAGGCCGTCGATGAAGTTCATCGCGTTGGTGGCGAACAGGATCCAGGCGACGGTGATCAGCGCGCCCCAGAGTCCGAGATCGACCGGGCCGAGGCCGGGCAGGTTGAAGACCTCCACATAGAGCCCGGTGTCGACCGCCAGCAGGGCGGCGGCGACCTGGGCGCCGAGCTTCACGACGAAGGGGAAGTCGCGCAGGTCATCGAGATAGGCGACCACCGCGATGGCCACGGCGGCGAGGACCACGCCGCGGAAATAGGCGTCGGCCAGGCGGGCGAACTCGGCGAAACCGTAGAGGACCGAGACGCCGAGGAGGAACGCCACCACGATGCCGACTCCGCCGCCCTTTGGGGTCGGAACGGTGTGCGCCTTCCTGGCCGACGGACGGTCGATCACCCCGGCGGAGATCATCGCGCGAACCACCAGGGCCGATACGCAGGCCAAGCCGGCCGCGAACAGCAGGTGCTGGAAGATCGCCGCCCAGGTCATGCGCGGGTGGGGTGGGTGGGAGGGTAGGAAGGCCAGGGCGCTGCCGTCGCGGCGCGAAGCCGCGCCACGGAGGACCCGCCAGGGGGCCGAGCCCCCTGGACCCTCAAATCGTTGTTCCGCCTTCGGCGGGGAGGGGCCGTCGAGGCTGTTGCAACCACTCGGATGGCCACTCCCCGTCGAAGGCGGAAAAGGTCCGGGGTTCCAAGGGCTTTGCCCTTGGTGGGGTCCAGGGGCAAAGCCCCTGGCCTTCCCTTCCCATCCACCGACCCTACCCCCGCACGAGCTTGGCTTCGATGCTGTCCCAGATGGCGCTGGCGAGGTCGGTTCCGTCGAAGCGGGCGATTTCTTGCAGGCCGGTGGGGGAGGTGACGTTGATTTCGGTCAGCCAATCGCCGATCACGTCGATGCCGACGAAGATCAGGCCTTGTTCTTTCAGCAGGGGGCCGATGGCGTCGCAGATTTCGCGGTCGCGCGGCGAGAGGCCGATTTTCTCCGGGCGGCCGCCGACATGCATGTTGCTGCGGGCTTCGCCGGCGGCGGGGACGCGGTTGATGGCGCCCATCGGTTCGCCGTCGACCAGGATGATGCGCTTGTCGCCTTGGCGGACGGCGGGTTCGTAGCGTTGGATCATCAGCGGCTCGCACGAGCGGGCGAAGTGCATTTCCAGCAGGGAGTTCAGGTTTTCGTCGTCGTGCTTGATGCGGAAGACGCCGGCGCCGCCGTTGCCGAACAGCGGCTTGACGATGATGTCCTTGTGGGTGGCGCGGAAGCCGCGGATGGCGTCGGCGTCCCAGGTGACCAGGGTGGGCGGCATCAGGTGCGGGAAATGGGTGACGAGCAGCTTTTCGGGCGCGTTGCGGACGGAGACGGGGTGGTTGACCACCAGCGTGCCGGTGCCGTCGGATTTGTGGATGTGTTCGAGCATGTGGGTGGCGGTGATGTAGGCCATGTCGAAGGGCGGGTCCTGGCGCATCAGGATGACGTCCATGGTGGCGAGGTCGAGGATCTCCTCGGGGCCGAAGGTATAGTGGTTGTTGCGCACGCGCTGCACGGTCACGGGCCGGGCGCGGGCGAACAGGCGTTCCTCGCGCGGGGCGTCGGGCTTGATCACGCCCTCGCGCAGCGACATGTGGCGCACCTCGTAGTGCCACATCGTGTGCCCGCGCGCCTGGGCGGCGAGCATCAGCTGGAAGGAGCTATCGCCGTCGATGTTGATGGTCTCGATCGGGTCCATCTGGACCGCGACCGTCAGGGGGCCTGCCATGGCGTCGCTCCTCGTTTCATAGGGTACTTAGCACATCGAATGGCGCAATCCGCGAGGTCGTGCAATGCTGCCGCTGATGAGCCTTATGTGAGCCGTTCGCCTCAGGGGCAGCTCTCCATCCGCCGTATACTGGTTCAAGTGAGGTCTATTATATGGTTCTTCGTGTGGCTGTACTCACTGACACCTTGTCGCCAGGATTTTTCTTTCCGGTCTGGTGCAGTTACTACGGGAAACTTTTCGGCCGTTCGAATCTCCATGTCATCACCTACGAAGGTGGCCCCGTCATCCAGGATTCGACTCTGGGCAGCGTCATCCGCCTTCCGATACCTTGGGACGATAACACGCGGGCAGAGAGATTCGCCGACCTCACAGCCTTCATGCTGGGTGCCTATGACGTCGTGATCCGCACAGATACCGATGAATTCCTGGCAGTTGATCCGGCAGTGGCCCCTGATCTACGGACTTATCTTGAAACAACCAAGCGGCCATATTGTACGGCTCGTGGATTCGATGTGACCCAGACAATGGGCGAGGCGCCGCTAAAGCAAGGGCCGTTACTTGCGCAGAGGAACCTAGCTTACCAGAATAGCGCCTTGAACAAAACTTGCATTGTTCGCATGCCAATCCGTTGGTCGCCGGGCTTCCATTGGTGCACGGCAGCGCCGGAGTTCGGCCCGGTCTTCCTGCTTCATCTGAAGCGTATCGATGTGGAAGTGCAGCTTCGATGGCAAGACGAAATTCTGCGCCACATTGCCAACAACCCGAAGATCCCGCAGCACACGCGCGATCATTACGGTTTTGATCGAATCAAGATTTTGGAGTACAATCTCGGCGTCAGCATGCGGCCGCGGCTGAAGGGGCAAGACGCCTGGTATCGCCATGACTTCCAGCGGCTCTTCCGCGATGCGGTCGCATTGGACCTGCGCAGCGGGATGTACGCCGGCAGCTTCGGCCACGAGGAGGTGCTGTGCGAGGTTCCCGAGGCATGGCGTGCACTTGTCTAGCGCAAGGCCGAAGGCCGCAGGGCACGGTGGAACGGGAGTGTCCGATATCGACGAATGCGATCTTCGCGTCGATCCGCTGCATCCCTGAGGCGCCCTCCTTCCGCTCGACCTGTTGAGCCAGATAGCGACAGGATGGTAACCGAGAAGCGGCCGTATCAATTCAGCCGCGCCCGCAGATCCGCCATCGCCGCGCGCATCCGCTCCGCCGCTTCGCCCTGCGGTACCAGGCGCAGGAACGCCTCGCCACAGCGCAGCGCGTCGGAGAGTTGGCCCAGGCGCTGGTGCATCAGCACCGCGTCGCGCCATTGGCTGGCCTCGTCTGGAGCGATGCGCAGCATGTTCTCGGTGCAGGCCAGCGCGCCTTCCATGTCCCCGGCCTGTAGGCGGCGGAGCTTGATGTTGTTCTGCAGCCGCAGCAGCACCGCGCGTGTGCCGATCGGGCGCAGTATGCCGGGGCGCAGCTCCGCCTGGGGCCCCTCCACGGCCTTGATCAGGCGGCGTAGCGCCGGGGCGTCCATTGGGGCGCCGCCGTTGAACACGTCCAGCACAAGCTGGGTCCCCTGGTGGGACAGGGCGAGCAGGAAATGGCCCGGGAAGTCCACCCCGTGGCACCCCCAGCCGGCCGCGCGCGCGCAGTGCAGCCACAGCACGCCCAGCGCCACCGGCAGCCCGCGCCGGCGCTCGATCACCTGGATCAGATTGGCGTTGGCGAGGTCGTCGTAGCTGCTTGTGTTGCCGACATAGCCATGTGCCTCGCCGAGCAGCCGGGCGAGGCCGACCGCCTGGCCAATCACGTCGTCGGGCGTGACGGTGCCGGCCAGCTCCACCGCCTCGCGCGCCAGGACCGATAGATGCGCGCGCGCCGCCTCCGGGTCGGCATCGGGCAGGTCGGCCCGCGCCAGTTGCAGCGCCGCATCGGCGATGGCGATCTCGGGGTCGGGCAGTTGCCCGATCGCCTCCAGCGCTGCCCGCACCCTGTTGTCGTCGGCCTTGTCCATTCCCGTCTCCCCGCACCCGGGCGTCCGGGCCTTGCTGCCGGTCGGCAGCAATTCCCAGGATGCGCGCCCGCTCCTATGCTCCGCCGCACCCTGCGGCGGGGGCGGCGACGGGAGGAAAATGGCATGCGCATCGCGTTCGATCCAGCATCGCCGGAGCGCTTGCGCCGCTTCGGCCTGATGCTGCCGTTCGCCGAGCCGGTGGTCTTCGCCGCCGCGTTTGCGGTGGAGGCGCCGGTGCACGTGGCGGGCCGGATCGACACCGCGCTGCCCTGCCGCATCGGCGCGTTCACCACGGTGGGGGAGGCGTTGCTGCGCCATGTCGCGATCGGCCGCTACTGCACCCTGGCCGACGGGGTGCAGACGGGGTGGGACGCGGCGCCGGAGTCCTGGGCCACCACCTCCGCCCCCGCGCGGCTGGCCGATCCGCATGGCTGGGCCAGCCTGCTGGGGCACGACGCCCACCTGCCGCCCGACGACTTCCCCGCCGAGCGCCGCGGCACCACGATCGGCCACGACGTGTGGATCGGGCAAGGCGCCTACCTGCGCGCCGGCATCACGCTCGGCGACGGCGCGGTGGTGGCGCCGCGGGCCATGGTGATGCAGGACGTGCCGCCCTATGCGGTGGTGGAGGGGGCGCCAGCGCGCATCGTGCGCACCCGGTTCGACGCGGCGACGGTGGCGCGGCTGCTTGCGCTCGCGTGGTGGCGCTTCAGCCTGTTCCAACTGCCACCCGACCTCACGCGGGACATCGGGCGGTTCCTGGACCACCTGGAACAGGCTGCGGCGCGCGGGGCGATTGAGCCCTACGAGCCCGGCTGGCACGGGCCGGATGACTTGGCGGCTCTGGTGGAGTGACGCTTACAGAAAGAAAGTTGTTCTTTTTTGAAAAAAAGAACCAAAAAACTTTTGTCCATTTGCAGCTTGGAGCTACGGTTAGGACACGTTGCAAGTGGATGGAAAGTCTTTTTGCTTCTTTTTCTTCAGAAAAAGAAGGTCTTCCTTCCTCAGTGCCCCACCCGCATCAATCGAGGCCCTTCGTCGCGCAGCCAGCGGACGGCGAGTTTGGTATGCGGGGTCAGTGTATCGACCAGCGCCCAGAAGCGCGGGCCATGGTTCATGTGGGCCAGATGTGCCACCTCGTGGGCCACCACATAGTCCTGCACGAAGCGCGGTGCCATCACCAGCCGCCAGGAGAAGGCGAGCGCCCGGCTGGCCGCGCAACTGCCCCAGCGCGTGCTTGTGTCCTTCACCGTGATCCGGCTGGGCTTCAGGCCCGAAAGGGCGGCCTTCTCCGCCACCATGGCCGACAGGCGCCGACGGGCCTCGGCGCGCAGGAAATCGGCCACCCGGCGCGCCAGGAACGCGGGGTCACCGGCCACCTGCAACTCGCCCGCCTCCAGCCAGGCCGAACCGCGCAGCGCCGGCATGTGGCGGATGCGGTGTTCCACCCCGTCCAGCGGCACCAGCGCGCCCTCCTGGAACGGCACCGCCCCGGGCAGGGCGGCGAGCCGGCTGGTGATCCAATCGGCATGGTCCATCAGCAGCGCGACCCCGGCGGGCCGTCCGGCGCGGAGCGGCAGGGTGACCACCACGGCGCCGTCGCGCGGGTCGATGCGCAGGCTGACGCGCCGGGCGCGGCTGCTGCGGCGCCACTGCACCTTGGCGGCCCCGCCGGGCAGCGGGACGAATTCGCAGGTCGCCTGCTCCATGCGGCTTGTTTGGCAGATTCGCCGGCGCCGGCGCAACAGATTCGGCGCCGGCCGCCGCTCGGCGGCCAAGGGGGTGATGCGCTGGCCGCCGATCGGCGGCGGGGGGGGTGATGCGCTGGCCGCCGATCGGCGGCGGGGGGGTGATGCGCTGGCCGCCGATCTGCGGCGGGGGGGTGATGCGCTGGCCGCCGCTCGGTGGCCAAGTGGTGATGCGCTGGCCTCCGCCGCTGGTGGGCAGTAGGGTCGGGGCATGCGCATTCTCGCCCTTGATGCGGCCCTCGGCCGGTGTTCGGCCGCGGTGCTGGCCGATGGCGTTGTCCTGGCGCACGAGGCCGTGGCGGGCGCGCGCGGCCAGCCTGCCGTGCTTGCCCCGATGGTCGCCCGCGTGTTGGCGGCATCCGGGCTAGCGGCGCCGGCGCTGGATGGCATCGCGGTCACGGTCGGGCCCGGCAGCTTCGCCGGGTTGCGCGCATCGATCGCGCTGGCGCAGGGCCTGGCATTGGCCGCCGGCTGCCCGGTGGTTGGCGTGCGGGTCGGCGAGGCGCTGGCCGAAGCGGTGGCGCTGCGGCCGGGCCGGGCGCTATGGGTGGCCATCGACAGCCGGCGCCACCGCATCTTCCTCGACCGCGACGGTGCCATCGAGGCCATCGCGCTCACCGCCCTGCCGCGCCCGTTCGGGCCGGTTGCCATCGCCGGCGACGCGGCGATCGAGGTCGTCAGCCGGCTTGCGGCGCGCGGCGGCGACGTGATGTTGACAGATGTGCGGCTGCCTAATGCGATCGCCGTGGCGCGGGTGGGCGCGCGCCGCCTGGCGGGTGCCGTGCCGCCACTCGCCGCCCAGCCGCTGTATATCGACCCGCCGGAGGCCAAGCTTCCCGCCGGCGGCCTGCGCCCCGCGCCGCAACCGTGATCCGCCACGCCGAAATCGAGCGCGCGGG
>Ga0105050_10007403_pt1 | contig 13130 bp, 17 predicted proteins | sample FRY01_FD_78088 | JGI IMG/M metagenome (GOLD analysis project Ga0105050, IMG submission 78088) | Freshwater microbial communities from Lake Fryxell liftoff mats and glacier meltwater in Antarctica - FRY-01 | ecosystem: Environmental > Aquatic > Freshwater > Ice > Glacier meltwater ... | reverse complement strand
TTTTTTATCATTCCATTGAGTGGCATCCTGGCCAATACCAGCTTCATCCCAAATAATAATACTGCCCTTAGGAAGGCCCGATTTTATTAACTGCATGAATTGAGATGGACCAAAAACAACACGAGTTTCGGGAGAGCCCTTTCCATCCGGCCCCGATTTAATAATAAAATTTCTTTTAAATGCCCCATTTCCTAAAGGAGTAATATCCAATGCCCTTGCTAATGTTATGGCGGTACATGATTTTCCACTGTTATTTGTAACACAAAAATTGTCGGTAATATATGTATGTTCTGATTTATCAATTTCTATACCTATTGTTAATTGATTTGATTTTTTTCGTGTTAAAAAAAAATTTATATAAGTTGGATCTTTTTTATGAGAAGTTAATTTTAATCTCTTTTTTTTCCGTTCATGTTGTAAATTTAATTTATTGGTAATGTTACCCAAATTTATGTTAACTCTATATAACGTATATTTTCCTTTACGCTCTAAATGTTTAACTGCTCTTCCTCCCAAACTATTAACCATAAATACTATATCATCCGCCATTTTTATAGACGCCGTGGAAATAAATATTCTTCCGGCTTTATCCACACAACCATCTGTATCAATTAGACCGGATAATATTTGCAATCTGTTTTTTATACTGGAATATTTATATTCGTCGGGTATAAATTTTGTGTAACAATTTTTATTATGTAACTCAAGCTTTTCTAACGATATGCCTATATTGTTTCGTTTTCTATAATAATATTGATATGTAATGGGAGATTGTGTTGCACGTCGATCCATTTTTCCATATATTGATTCGATCTTTTTTATTATATTTTTGTTAGCGGATGTAATTCTAACATAATAACTTTTATTATTAGTATTACCGGAATACCCGTCTCCCAACCATGCTCCCAAAAAATAAGGATCTAAAATAAGTTTTTTTGATGAGTTTGCAAATTCATTTATACATACTCCGGATTTTATTGTCATTCTATCATTTACAATTTTATATAAATCTTCCGCCGCTAATGTATTAAAAACATTTTTTGTTTTTGTGCTTTTAAATGGTACCATGTGGTTTCCGGCGCATGAATATAATTCTCGTCGAGTTCTTTTTTCATATATTGTATATATGTATTTAGAAAACTGTTTATGTATATTTTTAACTTTTGCCGTAGATGCCGTTCCATTAAAATTATAACATATAACTTCATCCTTTTTTTTAATTAATTCAATATTTTTCCAAGAGCCATTACTTAATAAAACTTTCGATCCAGATGGTTGACATCCGGGGTCCCCAACAACCAACGCAATAAAATTTTTATCTTGGTAGTGAAGTCGACGAAAAAACTGAAATAAGACCGGATCTCTTTTTAAATATTCTGGTAATTGATATTGAGGAATTAATTGAGGATTCCAATCTCTTTTAGAAATCTTAAATTTATCTTTTAAACCATATGCTTCTTCTGTACTTTGTTTAATTAATGCATCTTCTTCAGATGTTGATTGCTGATCCGTCATCGTTGTCCCCCCTCTCATTATAATTTTCTCTAATGGTCGAATCTGGAGACTGAACGCCGGGAGAAGCGGGCATTTCAATAGCCTCACTTAAATCGGCAGTTAACACATCTGGAACAACCATTTCATATAATGTAGGAGAAATTCTTTTGATAGAATTTAAATATTTATCCATAGATCTAAACCAGATTTCAACAGATGCCACAAGTTGGAATTGAGTCATTTCATTGGAATTAATAAGACCACTAATTTTATCCATATCCTTATGCATATTTTTAAATAATCTTGGTTTATGTAATTGATAATCGGCCCATACATCGGTGTTTCCTTCATAATTAGGATTTATTCTATCATACAACATTGATTCTAAGTGGTTCATAGAAGTTAACAAATTCAATATATGAAAACGAACATTTCTAGGTTCTGAAAAAAGAGATTGTTGAATAAACCTAATGGCTCTTAATTGTTCAAAAATTAAAAATTCCCAAGTGTTTGATGATTTGAGTATTTCCGATTCATCATATGTTTTTACCGGACCGGATGGTCTATCTTTAATTGAAGCATATTTTCCAGCGCCCATATTATTTCTCCATTATATTGGTTCTTCTTGTTCTTCTAAATCTTCTGGTTTTTTAGGATGTACCCCAAAAAATCTGGCTATTCCTTTTACTAATTTTTCAACATCTGCTTGAACACCCATATCAGTTACATCACCAGACGCAACAACTTTTTTATCAATAAACATTTTATTTATTTCATATAAAGTTTTTCTCGGGTGTTGTAAAATACATGAATCTAAATACCAAGCAATTGTTTTCTTTAACGATTTTGCAGGAGACCCATATGATGATTGTAACACCGAATACGAATTTCCTTTTGATCTAAAATAATCTTGTAATGCATATAATTCTTTTACAGCCCCTTCATTATTTCTATTTACTTTTAAGACAACTATTTCAAAACGTTGCCCACTTCGGTCTTTTTCCATTTTATATCGTCCCCCTTATGTAATCACGAATTTTGAATAGACTATAAAAAACTAATAGTATTATAAAAATTACTTGAAATATTTCCGCAACATATTGGGTTGCAACTAAAGTAAAAACTCCAGCCGTTCCAATAGAAAAAAATAAATATAAAAACTTACGCAATTGTGTAAGTCTTACACTAAGACTCTGCGCAGTCTTTAATTTACCTTCAGGAAGTTCTTCTGGCTTTCGCGTAAATTCGCCTTTTAACACATGTATATTCATTCCCATCAAATTCACCTATGCCGCGAAAATTGTAAAAGCTACCCCAATTGATACCAATAGATTTACCACTACCGCTATTAATAAATACATCATCAAATCTACTTTCTTTCCGCCTTTTAATAAAAGAGCTTTTTGAAACCCTCTTTCTTCAGCCTGTGTTAGCATAATCTGTTGATTTCCAGCTTCTCTTCCCATTACTAAAAGTTCAGGATGTTGGGAGTGCGATTTAATTGGATATGGAACGCCTTCAAAAAATACAAATTCTCTCTGGTTAGTATCATCTTCAATATCAGGAATTCCTGTTATTTGATATATTGAATCATTACCTTTTCCAAAATGAAATGTTTTTTTAGATGGCGGGACATCAAATTCGGCCCATCTTCCATTAGTTCGTCTAAATCTAATACGTAACATCTTTTTTGCCGCTGGCAAAAATTTTTGCATTATATCATTTTGTAGTCTACTCATGTTGATTCCTCCTAATTGTCATCCGCTTCAAATGGAACTTCAAAATCTGTATCATCTTCTACAGTATTATCTAATTCCTCTTGCATTCTAACTTTCATCCCAGCTATTTTTGGTTTTTCTTTTGTTGGAATAATAATTTCTTCTTCTTCAAAAGGTTCATCCACTTCTTCTGGAATTTCTACACTCAACCGTTTTCTTGGGACCGCGAGTTGTTTTATTTTTTCTAACATTGCGTCAAGTTGCAAATTAAATTCTTTAACTTTTGTGTCAAAGTCGTCTTGCACCTCTTCTAATGTTATTTCTTCATTTTTTAATTCATAAAATCGTTTTCTAACAGCTAATTTGGCTTTATTATTTACAACCTTATTAGACGCTATTTCTACAACTTTATTTTGTATTTCTGTACTTATTGGCATTATAACACCTCCTTAGAATTGAAACGCCGTATATTTATTTTGTTCTTCTTTTGGTTGTTGCTTTTTAGGGCCACCAAAACCACCGAAAATTGATGCTAATGGATTTGCTTTTTGACCGCCTTGTCCATCATCTAACACTTGCCATTGCTTGCTATCATTAATTGTTCTATATGTTTTTACTGAAGCAACGGTTCCTCCGTTATATGATTTAGCTGCTGACACAACCGCAATAATATCATTTCTTATTTTATGTAATAATACACTGTAATCATCATCTGTTGATTCGTGTAAAGTTAATATATGATTATAATTCCACATTAACAAAGTTATTAATCTTACGGCATCTCCTGAAATATTTGAAGTTGCCAAATCAATGGTAAAAAGTTCTGATGCGGGAATAACTTCCATTGCCGAAGTCCATCCGCGTTGAACATAATCATAATCTTTTATTAAATATCGTTGGGCCCCATCAGAGTCAACTATTGGATATGATTCAGAATCTAATAATGGAATTTTTTGTTGTTCATTATCCATTGCATAAATTGGAATTTTTTCATATTTTGGTTTTTTCTTTATTATTACGGACGAACGTGCCTCCGGCGTAATTATCATTTGGTCTACTTGTTCTATAGAATATATAGGATCACGATTATCCGCTCTTACTCTTTGCATTCCACTCATATTTTTTCACCTTGTTCAGGTAAACTTTTTAAGAAAAAGTCTATCAAAAAACTATATTACGCTCTCCAACCCCGAATAGTAATAAACGTTGTTAAAAGTATTCCAGCAATGGGGATAAAGAAAAATGTATTAGCTATCAAACTAACCATTATATCGTTTTCAATTGTATGAGTTTCCCACACTGTTATAAAAATTTGTGAACCAACTGGTGATTCTTGTATCCCGTCATCAATATCAATTCCTTCATACATCACCATCATGCCCATTAATAGCATAGCAAACATTCCGAGATATGCTAACCCAAAACTACCTGACCCATAACCGAGAAAAAGACATATACCTATAAAAAGCAGCCCAACAATAAATATTAAAAAAATCATAATAATCAACACCCTGTTCGGGTTATCACATACTAAACTATAGAACTGTGTTATTTATAAATGTTTCTATTTACTAAATATACTATTTGTATTATTTCTATTATAGGCGTACCTTTATAAACTCTTCGGTATACAATATATTTATGACATGCGGAATTTATTATATCGAAAATACTAAAAACAATAAAGTATATATCGGTAGCTCAATTCACTGTGAATATAGATTTAAACAACATAAAAAAGAATTAAAACATCAATATCACGCAAATGACCATCTACAAAAATCTTTTAAAAAATATGGAATTGAAAATTTTGAATTTAACATTCTAGAAGAATGCCCGGAAAATCTTTTAATAAAAAATGAAGATAAATGGATGAATGAATTTAAATCACTTGATGCAAAATTTGGTTTTAATAAACAAAATGCAAGTAGAAGTATTTTAACAATGGAAGCTATTACCAATCATAAGACGGCATGTAATACTCCAGAATTTAAAGAAAAATCTTCTAACACGGCGAAGAAACATGTTTGGGGAAACGAAGAAGTGAAAAAAGAATTACTTAAAAATCAATGGGAAGCAATGCATACAGATGAACATAAAAAATTAAAATCTGATATTTCACAAAATATCTGGAATGATAATCCGAATCAGAAAAAACGATTTAGTGAAGTATTTAAAATTAAATGGGATGAAGAAGAATCCCCAAATAGAAATAAAGAATTCGAAGAATGGAGAGGATCAAATCGGCAAAAAGAAATTATGCGCGAAAAAATGAAGGCAAGATGGGCGGATCCAATTCAACGAGAACAAATGGTTGCCGCACGTAAAAAATTTGGAAAGGACCCAAAGTTTAAAGAAAAAATAGCAAAGATTTCAAGAGAAAGATGGAAGGATAATGATTTTAAACAAAAATTATCAGATATTAAAAAAACTAGTTGGAAGGACGAAACATATCGAAAAATGATGATATCGTCTCGTCAAAAAAATTATCAAAATCAAGCATGCATTATATGCAAAAATATGTTCATGCCCCGCATTCATAATCAAACAACATGTTCAAAAGAATGTAAAAATGCGCATAGACGTCTAATAAGAAAATTAAAAAAAGAAAACAGCCCTGTTCGAGCCAAATTATAGATCAACATCATTTTTCAGCTATTTAAGCTGAGAGACGAAATGCTACTACAATTATTCCGATTATTGCTGCTCCAACTAATACAAGTGGTATTAAGTTGATTAAGTTTTGAACTCCTGTTGAGAAAACAGTCATGTTCAAAGAGCTTTGTACTTGTCCATAAACTGTTAATACAATTAAGAAAACAAGTGTTGCGATTGCAACCCCAGCAATTGCTGATTGACCTTTAAATTCCATAAAATAACCTCCTTTTTAGTAAGTATTACTAATTAACTATATATAGTGGTTATTTATAAAGCTTTTGGTTTCTGATAGTCAAAACATATGTTTATAAATCCTTCGAATCTTAATATATATAATGGCCAAAGTTTATTTATCGACGAATGTTTATGACGAATCTAGAAAAAGAATTAAATATCTTTTTGACAATTTTCCTAAAATATATTTATCATTTAGTGGCGGAAAAGATTCCACCGTGTTATTTCATTTATTAATGGATGAAGCAAAAATTCGAAATACTAAAATCGGGGTTTTATTTATAGATTGGGAATGCCAGTTATCATCAACTATAGCGCATGTTAAAGATATGTTTCAACAATATAAAGATAATATAGATATATATTGGATTCAATTACCAATAAAAACAACAAATGGATGTAGCCAAATTGAACCTGAATGGATAGCCTGGGATGAAACATGTAAAACAAGTTGGGTGCGCGCAAAAGATCCAATGAGTATCAAAAATAAAAAGTTTTTTCCATTTTATAAATCTGATATGTCATTTGAAGAATTTATATCTGAATTCGCAAATTGGTATTCAAATAATAAAAAATGCGCCGGATGTATTGGAATTCGAACTGATGAAAGTTTTAATCGATTAAAAATGATTTCTAATAGATATTTTAAAGAATTAAATAATTCTTGGTTAACCAAATCATCTAAAACTATTCAATATGCCTACCCATTATATGATTGGTCCGTTGAAGATGTATGGACGTATAATGGAAAATTTAAAAAAATGTATAATATCTTATACGATGACATGTATAAAGCCGGATTAACATTATCGCAAATGCGGGTTGATGAACCTTTCGGAGATACCCAACGACGAGGCCTATGGTTATATCAAGTTCTTGAACCCAGATTATGGAGTAAAATAATTCAACGAGTATCTGGGGCAAATCTAGGAGCGATCTATGGAAAATCAAATGGACTGATGCTGGGAAATGATAAAATTGTATTACCAAAAAATCATACATGGAAGTCATTTACTAATTTTATTTTAGATACAATGCCAAAAAAATCAGCCGAACATTATAAAAATAAAATTGCCGTTTATTTAAAGTGGTATAAATTACATGGATATATAATTCTTCCTGATGAAGGAGATATGAAAAATGAAAAATCTGGTACACCTCCATCTTGGCAAAGAATTTGTAAATGTATTTTAAAAAATGATTACTGGTGTATTTCATTGGGATTTTCTCCAACGAAACAATCATTTTATGATAATTATATAAGAATAATGAAAAATAGAAGAAACAAATGGCACATATATGGAGATGGAATTTATGGAAAAAATAATTAATGATATATCAAAATTATTACAAAAAAAATCAATGGATGAACAAATTAATATTCTAAATTCAATTAAATTAGAATTACATAAATTAAGTCCAATGAAAAATGAGCCGATAGATTGTGTTATTTGGACTAAAAATCAAAATGTTGTCGCGAACGATTATAATCCAAATACTGTTGCTCCGCCTGAAATGGAATTATTACGATTATCAATTCAAAAAGATGGATATACACAACCAATTGTAACATATCCTCGAGGAAAAAATTTTATTGTTATTGACGGTTTTCATAGAAATAGAATTGGAAAAGAAGATAAAGAAATAAATGCAAAGGTTATGGGATATTTACCAATAACGACCATACGGAAAACACAAGAAACAAAAGACAATCGAATTGCCAGTACAATTCGCCATAACCGTGCCCGAGGAAAGCACCAAATATCTAAAATGAGTGATATTATATTAAATTTAAAACGGCGAAATTGGACGGACGAAAAAGTTGCAACGGAATTGGGTATGAGCCCGGATGAAGTTTTAAGATTATCCCAAATCACCGGATTAGCTGAAATGTTTAAAGATAAAGAATTTAAAAAGGCCTGGGTAGTTAAATAATGAATCAAATAAAAACAACTCATAAATGTGTTGTATGTAATAAAATAATTACCAATACAGAAGGGTGGAATAAATTCCGAAAATATTGCAGTCTAACTTGTACAGAAAATGCAAAACAAATATATAATAAAAAATATTATATGATACATAAAGAAATTCTTCAGAAAAAAAATCGAGAACGATGGAATGATAATAAGGTAGAATATCAAATTGCCGCAAAAAAATGGCGAGCGGAAAACATTGAGGGCTGCCGAAAAAAACAAATGGAATGGTATTTAAAAAATAAAGAAGAATATAACAAAAGACGAAATGTGCGGGCCAAACTATTACGATTGAATACTTATGAAAAAAGAAAAGAATATTTTCAAGCATATCAAAAAAATAAACGAAAAACTGATATACTATATAGATTGAATTCTAATATTTCCAGAAAAATAAGAAAAGATTTAAAGAGATTTAATTTGACAAAAAAGGAATCAACTCAAACCATTTTGTCATATACTATGAAAGAACTACAAACCCATTTGGAAATACAATTTCAAAAAGGAATGACTTGGGATAATATGGGTACGGTTTGGGAGATTGATCATTCAACTCCCTTGAGCTGGGCTTCTTCCGAAGATGATATTTATAAATTATGGGAATTGCAAAATTTAGTTCCATTATTTAAATCTGACAATCGAAAAAAACAAAATTTTTATTCCGGTAATTTAAAAACTACTTTGGGTATTATTGGTCGTTAACAGTCGTATAGTATAACGTTTGGCCCTTTTTCGATTATTTTACAATAATTACAATCTGGCATCCAAGTATGAGAGAGGACGTAACCGTTACAAATAAAATCATTTCCATCGGTACCACCGAATGATGAAACGTTTAAATCGTTAAAAATTGCAATGTATCCGATCCCAAACGCATTTTCTACATAGTTAACATCTTGTGCGGCGCGTTGAACCACAACAAAATCTTGTTGGGTTGGAAATTCTTGGTATGTATGCATTCCCCAGAATGCGGCCATGAAGAAGGATAGTATTATTATGGTCATTATTATGGTGTCTTTGTATTTTTCTATGCTTAGTATTCCCATTAAGGCAACGATTGAAATGAATGGAATAGCGAGCACATATAGTTTTTGTACGAATATCAACGGTATTAGCATTAAAATGCACATGAGGGCCTCTTTTTTTGACATTTTTATCAAACCGAACAGAAAAAGGGGTGTCAAACCAAGATACATGATGCCTAACCAGGGGGTTTGTTCCTGTACCTCAGTGGTGGCTCCTATAAACCAAAACAATCCTCCACCATATACAATCAATATCCCAAAAAGTGGAATAACAAAAATTGGGCATAATATAACAAAAACAAATAACCAGTAAACGGCCCCCTTCCAACAAAGCCCCGCTAATAAAATAAAAATTAATCCCAGGGCATTATCTATGGATAACATTTTTTTCTTTTCCTTAAATGCCCGTAGCACAAAAAACAGGGCAATAAAAAATAAAGTAAATCCAAGACTATCATTTTCAAACACAATATATTCGAGAGAAAATAATGTAAAGAACCCAACGATCAAGGCCAAAAGCCATCCGTTTTCTTTATCATATAGTTCCCCGATCTTTGCCGTAAAAAATAACATCACAAAAAACAACGCCGCTAAAATAATTTTAATAAGAACAAAATCACAAGGAATAAAAGGAGTTAATAAATCGAAGCCCGGGTCGCGAACATCATGCGGCGATTTATCACAAATTTGGTTTACATAAAACCATGTATCGGCCCCGGCCAACATTGGATTGAATATATATTGCCCAAAAAGAATTATGGTTAACAATAAAATAATGCCGATTTGCCATGGTCTCATACATATATATAGAACAATAGGTTTTTAAATTATTGTTTTATTACAAAATATAATATATTAAATATAAAGTAACAAATTCCAATACACCAAAAGATTATCTTTTTATTATACGACTGCTTAGATAACCACTGCATAAAATAAGGTAACACAATAATTGGGAAAAAAATCAGTACCCGTGTAACCCTCCACACATTGAATTGTTCATAAATCCAATAAAATATGGCTCCAAAAATAATAACCAATAAATATACTAAATGCCGTCTGTCCCCGTGTTTCCATAATTCAATTATTCCCGGAAGTGTAAAAATAAATAACATATACTCAACTAAAAAAGTATAACCATAATATAAAATAAAATAAACCGCATTATTTATAGATGGGCCTTTGTCATATACATTATGTCTAATATCTGCTAAAAGTTGAGATACAACAAATACTCCAGGGGCTATATATTTATCTTTAACAACAAATAATAATTCAATAATTATAGCAAGAATTAATATATATTTAAATTGACTATGAATGGTAAATATCTGGATAGTATCCAATAACAATAATATTCCCATTATTCCAAATTTATATTTAGAAGGTTTTGAAAAAACAATAAAAGCAAATCCAATTAATGCTAACAACTGGGCATAAGTTTGCATTGATTGTAACGAAAAGAACAATCCGGTAAAAATAAAAAATCCCGGCAATATCCATTCATGCCTAAAAAAATACCATAATATAATTGGTATTATTAATAAAATTCCCAACCATAATGCCCAAAATTGTATTTCTGATAAAACCCCAAATATAGATGATACTACACATACTCCATTTGCATAATATGTTTTATTACATTCACTTGTTTTATAATAATTGTAATGAGTTATTCCATCAGTATCATTTAAAAAGAACCCATTTTGGGCGCATATAAAAATTAAAAATAAAGCAATGCCTATATATGACAAAAATTCAACATGCTTCATATATAATAATGAATTGATACATTCTTTATTTATAAGCCTTTCGGTTTAAAATCGGCTAAGAACCATACCATGCTCCCTAATTCGTCCTTCAGAAAGGCTTATAAGCGGTTTGAGACTAATAATATATATGGAATGTCTCTATTGTAGTCAACAGTTTAACAAAAAACGAATCGACCAGATATATTGTTCTATAAATTGTAGAAATCATAACTGGAATGATAATAATGTGGATTATGCAAAAAAATATAGAGAACAATACTATTTAAAAAATAAAATTAAAATACTTAATAATAATCAACTCTATAGACAAAAATATAAGATACGTGTTTTAGCGCAAAAATTAAAATGGCAGAAAGAAAACAAATATAAACGAAAAATTATTAATCAACGATATGTTAAAAACAATAAAGAAAAGATATTGTTATCAAACAAAAAATATCGAGAAAAAAATAAAAAGATAATATATAAAAAATTTCTAAATAAATTAAAAACAGATCCAACATTTAAGCTAATTCACCAAATAAAACATAGAACAAGAATGGCATTAAAAAATAATTCTAAAACGGCGCCATCTCTTGAATTATTGGGGTGTGATGCGGAAACCTGTTGGAAATATTTAGAATCAAAATTTCAACCGGGGATGACTAGAAAAAATCATGGAACAAAAGGATGGCATCTTGATCATTTTTTACCATGTATCTCATTTGATTTATCCAAGGAATCTGAACAACGAAAATGCTTCCATTATACTAATCTACAGCCGTTGTGGGCTAAAGATAATTTAAGTAAAGGATCTAAAAGTCCGAAGGATTTCTAACTATACACCTAGTTCGATCTTCAGATAGGTTTATAAACGATTGGGTTATATATTATATATGAAGTGCAAATATTGTAATAAAGATTTTATTCCAGCTAAATATCATCCAAAGCAAAAATATTGTTCAAATAAATGCAATATAATACATTATAAAATAACCCATAAAAAAGAAAAATCGTTGGGGGATAAATTATATCGTAAAAAAAACTTAGAAAAATGCAAAGCTAGAGAAAAATTATGGCGACAAAATAATAAAAAATATAAAGCTAAAATGGATAAAATATATAGATCAACCCATATAGATGAACATAATATGCATAATAGATTGTGGAGAAAACGTCATCCGAAAAAAAATAGATTAGTACAATATAATAATTATCATAAATGTAAAAAGAACAATCCTCAATTTAAACTGGCTAGAAATTTAAGAGCGCGGGTTAGACAAGCATTACAAGGAAAATTTAAATTTGATAGTACAGAAAAATTAATTGGATGTTCCTTTAGTGAATGTTGGAAATATTTAGAAAGCCAATTTAGATCTGGTATGACAAAAGATAATTATGGAAATATTTGGGAAATTGATCATATAATACCATGTAGTTCTTTTAATTTAATAAATGAATCAGAACAGAGAAAATGTTTTTGTTATAACAACTTACAACCTTTATTTTCTGAAGAAAATCGAAAAAAAGGATCTAGTATTCTGAAGGATCTCTAACCATATAAACGGGAAGTTTCTTTTTTGGGCCAAACGCCTTTTTATGCGCCATCGCTCTTGCTCGCCCTTCATGGCTTGAAGGAGTATTTGCCTTTCCTCTAAAAATTAAGAAAGGAGTAGGAAATTTATCACCTTTTTTAAATGCCATTGCATACTTATCAATTCTATCTTGCCCAACAATTTGTGCGGCATATTCATCATTTGTTTTGCCCGCATCAAGCCCGGGTGCAATGGTCGCCTGTCTGGCAAGTGTTAAATATTCATCAGGAGTCATATACTTTGTAATAACTTGATATTTATCTGTATTTGCCCCCATATTAAATGATGCGGAAAAGTCTTTATGATCGTAAAAATGTTCGTTTCCCTGTCTCCATGGATTCAACGGTTGGCAATCAAAGGCATTCATTATCCCATCTTCGTCAAAGTCAAGGTATGCGTCTTTTCCATACTTAAATGATCTACCTGATGTAGTTATACCATGTATTTTTATGTATTGTCGAAGTTTTTCAATTTCATATCTAGCTAGTTTAGGGGATTTTCCTTTTGCAATTTTAATTCTATAAAGTTTTTCTAAATCGCTTTCTTTAAGTCTAAAAGTCATTTTGTCACCAATATCCTTCTTTTAATAATCTCCATTTTTGGAATATGAGTTTCCGTTAGGTCTCTATATCTTTCGGGTTCTACAATATTTCTAGGAGTCCCATATTCAATATATATA
>Ga0105050_10007401_pt1 | contig 13131 bp, 11 predicted proteins | sample FRY01_FD_78088 | JGI IMG/M metagenome (GOLD analysis project Ga0105050, IMG submission 78088) | Freshwater microbial communities from Lake Fryxell liftoff mats and glacier meltwater in Antarctica - FRY-01 | ecosystem: Environmental > Aquatic > Freshwater > Ice > Glacier meltwater ... | reverse complement strand
TGATCCCCAGCGATTTGAGCGCCGCCGCCCATTTATGTTCGTTCGCCCGGCCAAAGACGATGTCAGAGCGTGCGTCACAGGTGAGCCAGCCGTTGTCGGAGATTTCGGATTCAAGCTGCCCCGGCCCCCAACCGGCATAGCCCAGCGCAAACATCGAGGCGGCGGGGCCATGGCCCTCTGCTATGGCCTGCAGCACATCGAGCGTGGCGGTCAGGCGCATGTCTTGTGACACACGCAGGGTGCTGTCGCTGCCCGGGTAATCGGCGGAATGTAGCACAAACCCGCGCCCATGTTCGACCGGACCGCCGAAATGCACCCGCATATCTCGCAATCCGGGCTGGGCTTTGATGCCCAGTTGTTCGAGCAGATCGGAAAACCGAATCTCTGGCGTGGGCTTGTTCACGATGAGGCCCATCGCCCCGTCGGCCGAATGGGCACACATGAAAACCACGCTTTGCGCAAAGCGTGGATCGCCCATCGCGGGCATGGCAATGAGCATCTTGCCGGTGAGATCGGTCGAAAGCGCCTTCATCCTCCAATGATGTGGTGCAGGCCCGCCACGCGCAAGACCCTGCTCACCGAGCTATCGCACCAACGTGACTTTTCATTTCAGAGGTGATGCTGGATGTGATGTCGCATGACACGCAGCCTGCTTGCCTCATCCTGCATCGCCACTCTGTTGGGTTTGTCGCCCGTCGCGGGCCCTGTGTTTGCAGGGCCGCTCGACGAAGTTGTGCAGATCGATGTGCTGCCCGGATGGCGCACGGATGCGGGTACGCAGATGGCGGCGATCCGCCTGACCCTTGCCCCCGGTTGGAAAACCTATTGGCGTGCGCCGGGAGAGGGCGGGATTCCGCCGGAATTCAGCTGGAGAGGGTCGCAGAATGTTTCGGGTTTGCAGTTTCATTGGCCGGTGCCGGAGGTGTCGGATCAGGGTGGCATGCGATCCTATGTCTATCACGACACGGTGGTGATTCCGGTCGAGCTGACCCTTGACAGCGCGGGACAGATGACGGTGCTGGCCGGATCGGTGGATCTGGGAGTTTGTGACGAGATTTGCCTGCCGGTGACCCTCGATTTCGCGGCGACCCTGCCAGAGGCAGGTGCGCGTGATGGCGCGATTGTGGCGGCACTGGTGAACCGGCCCTTGACCGAAGCCGAGGCGGGTGTCGGGGCTGTGACCTGCAGCGTGACACCGATGGAACAGGGGATACTGGTGACGGCTCGCATGACCCTGCCTTCGGCGGGCGGCGAGGAGGCGGTGGTGATCGAGGCGTCCGATCCGCAGATCTGGGTCTCACCGACCGAAACCATGCGCGCTGGTGGCGTGCTGACTGCCAGTGCGCAGATGATCCATGTGAGTGGCGCGGGGTTCGCGCTTGACCGGGGTGCGGTCAGGTTTACCGTGCTGGGCCGCGATCATGCGGTGGACATTACCGGCTGCACCGCTGGCTGAGCCGGTCAGGTGGTGCGCCGCCGCAGCCCGATCACCACTCCCGTGAGCAGGTAGGTCAGCAGCAATGTCAGCCCGAGACCGGCGGCAAAGACCCCGAAAGCCGGGCCAAAGCCGCCGTTCAGCGCGGGCAGGATTGCGGTGAGGACGGGCCAGCCGGTGCCGGTAATCAGCACGGGCAGGATGGTTGCCCCAAAGAGGGCGGTGGCGGTGCTCACGCCGAGCACGGCAGGCAGACCGAGTGCGCGCCCAGAGCGCAGCGCGCGACGCACGGCCCGGATCTGTTTGCCGACGTCCTGCTGCATCGCCATCAACGCGGGGACTACGATCAGCACCAGCACCATGCCGAAGGCGAGGCCATAGACCAAAGTGACCACCGTGGGCTTGAGGAATTCGGCCTGACTTGACCCTTCAAACAGCAGTGGTGCGAGGCCGAGCACGGTGGTGGCGGTGGTCAGGAAGACCGGGCGCAGCCTGTCGGCGACGCCGTCGATGATGGCGGGGATGAGGCCGCGTTCGGTGGCGTATTCGTCGATCGTGGTCACCAGCACGATGGAATCGTTGATGATGATGCCGACCATGCCGAGCAGTCCCACGACGGAAAAAAGGCTCATCGGGATGCCCCATTGCACATGGCCCCAGACCGCGCCGATCAGGCCGAAGGGGATGATCGCCATGACGACGAGGGGGCGGGTCCAGCTGCCAAAGATCCATGCGAGGACGAGGAAAATCGCGGTGAGGCAGAGGATCAGGCCGAGGAGCGCGTCGCTGAGAAACGCCTGCTCCTGTTCGCTGAGCCCGGAGAGATTGAAACCGGCGCCATAAGTGCTTTCGATCCGGGGCAGGATGTCGGAGCCGATCAGGCGGGTGATTTCGGTGGCGCGGTCGGGATTATCCTCGGACAGATCGCCATTGACGCTGATCAGGACGATGCCGTTTTCGCGCCCGACGGTGGCAAAGCCGGTGCGCTGTTGTACCTGCACGATGTCGGCCAGAGCTACGTAATCGCCGGAGGCGGCGCGCATGCGGGTGCGTTCGAGGAAATCCGCGGTGAGTTCGCTGGCGGGCAGTTCGACCCGGATCGTGGCGGAGCGCAGCCCGTCGGGATAGCTCGCCGCCTCGATCCCGCCAAGCCGGTCGCGCAGGGTGCGCCCCAGAGCGTCGATGGTGAAACCCAGCGCCTGACCTTGGGGGGTGAGCGAGAGGATCAGCTCCTCTTTGTCATAGGAGAGCGAATCCTCGAGCCCGGACACTTCGGGAAATTGTGCGAGTTCGGATTTGAGCGCCTCTGCCGCCGCCTTGAGCGTGTCGAGATCGGCACCGTAAAGCTGAATGTCGATGGCGTCGCCGCCCGGACCGCCACCGCCCCAACTGCGAAAGCTGACGGTTTCGGCCATCGGATGTTGCACGATCCGTTCCTGCAGCGTGGTCACGAATTCGGAGCTGGAAAAGGGCCGCAGGTCGGCATCGACCAGTTCGATGGAAATGGCACCGAGTTGCCAGCTTTCTTTGGTCTCTGACCCTGCCAGACCGCGCCCGGAGTTGCCGCCGATTTCGGCGACGACATAAGCCAGCGGGTTGATCCCGGTCTGCGCCGCGTATTCGGCGCCAAGCTCATTGGTGGCGCGCTGCATCTCGCGCATCATGGCGAGGCTGTCTTCGCGCGTGGCACCCGGAAGCATGGCGAAATTGCCGCTGACCGAGCCTTGTTCGGGTTGCGAGAAGAACCGCCACTGCACATCGCCCCGGATAAAGAGCGCGGCCTGCATTGCCAGCAGCACGATGGCCCCGGCCAGCACCGGGTAGCGCGCCTTGATCACCAGCGCCACGAGCGGGCGAAAGAGCCGCAACACGACCCATGAAAAGCCCCGGTTCACCTGCCGCGAGGGCCAGTCATACCATGGGTTGGGCGCGTTATAGGCGACGGCATGGCTAAGGTGATGCGGCAGGATCAGGAAGCATTCGACCAGCGAGGCGAGCAGAACCGCGATGACGGTAAAGGGAATGTCCGAGATCAGGTCGCCAAAGCGCCCGCCGATCACCACCAGACCGAGAAAGGCGATGATCGTGGTGATGGTGGCGGAAAACACCGGGGTGAACATCCGTTGCGCCGCATTTTCGGCGGCGGTTTTCGGGTCTTCATGCAGGTGGCGCACCCGGTAGTCCGCATGTTCGCCGACAACGATGGCGTCATCGACCACGATCCCGAGCGTCAGGATCAGCGCAAAGAGCGAGATCATGTTGAAGGTGAGCCCGGCGGCATACATCAGCGCCACGCCGGCGAACATCGCCACCGGAATACCGAGCGCCACCCAGAGCGCGGTGCGCGCATTGAGGAACAGAAAGAGCAGCAAGACCACCAGCCCCAGCCCCATCGCCCCATTGTCGAGCAGCAGTGACAGCCGCCCTGAAATCTGACCGGCGGTGCTGTTGGTCAGGTCGATGCTGACCCCTTCCGGCATGGTTGCCTGCACCTCGCGGACCACGTCTTCGGTGATCTGCTGGATGGAGATTGCGTCGCCATTGGCGCTGCGGTTCACCCGCACCTGAATGGCGGGGTTGTCGCCGACGTAATAGGCGCGGTCGCGGTCAATGCCTTCGACCCGGATCGTGGCCACATCGCCGATGGTCAGACTGGCCCCGTCGGCGGTCTGGCGCAGCACGATGCCGGCAATTTCCTCGGCGCTACGCTTTGGCGTGCCGGTGCGCACGCGGGCAGCACCCGAGACGTCACCGGCGGGATCGGCGGAGACCTCGCGCGCGATGGCGTCGGCGATGTCGGCCATGCCGATGTCATATTGGATGAGCGCAAGCGAGGGCACTTCGACGATGGTCGAAGGGGCTGCGACGCCCTGAACGCTGACCCGCGTGACGCCTTGGGCAAAGAGCCGGGCGGAAAGTTCATCGGCAAAGCGGGCCAGTTGATCGGGCCCGACCGGCCCGGTTATCACCACATCGGTGACCCGGTCGGTCCAGCCGCCGCGCCGCATCACCGGGTCGCCCGCATCCTCGGGCAGGTTTCCTGCCGCGTCGAGTGCCAGTTGCACGTTTTCCGCAGCCCGGTCGATATCGGCGCCGGGTTCAAATTCGAGCCTTATATTGGCGCGGCCTTCGGTCGAGTTGGCGGAGGAGCCGGTGACACCCTGGACGACCAGCAGCGCAGGTTCGAGCACTTGCACGATGGCGGCGTCCACATCTTCGGCACCGGCACCGGGCCAAGAGACGGAGACAGAGATGCTGTCGACGATCACATCGGGAAACAATTGCGCCCGCATCCGGGGCGCGGCCATGACCCCGGCCACGATCATCAGCACCATGACCAGATTGGCCGCCGTCCGGTGCCGGGTAAAGTAGGAGAGGATGCCGCGGCCGGGGAGCACCATGCTCAGCTTCCCATCCGGCTTTCCAGACGCGCGACCACGTCGGCGGCGACCTCGTCCTGTTCAAGCTGAGCGAGGAGCCGCGCCTTGGCCTCGTCGGGCATCTGGTCGCTCGACTGGATGAAGGCGACGAGGCGCGCGCGCCGGTCCTCGGTGAGGGCGATCATTTCGGCGACGGGCGCTTCGGCTGTGTCGCCCGGGACGGGCGCCTCGGATATGCTGCCCGGGAAGGGCGCCTCGGATATGTCGCCCGGGACGGGCGCTTCGGCTGTGCCGCCCGGAATGATCAGGCGGACGAGGATGCCGGAGCCCAAGAGCGGCGAGCGTTCGGCGACGATGGATTGCCCGTTCAGATGGTCGGCCTGCACGATCACGTCATTGCCCTGCCGCCGCAGCAGCGTCACGGGTTCGAGCCGGAGCCTGTCACCCTCGCCCAGCACCAGCACGCTCTGATCGGCGGCGACGGCAGTGGCGGGCAGGATTGCGACGTTTTCGAGTGCAGGTTCGGCGATGCTGACGGTGACGAAATCGCCGGGCCGCAGACCGGGGGCGGTGTCGAGCGTGGCAAAGATGAGCCTGCCGGTCTGGCCAGCGCCGACCACAGCGCCTTCGCGGCTGATGGTGCCGGTGGCGGTCAGGCTGACGCCGGAGACATCAAGCGAGGCGCGCACGGGGGCGTGCAACAGCCGCCCGTCCGGGCCGATCAGGTTGCCATATTGCGCGGTGGAGACGCGGAAGGAGACTTCGAGCAGGGCGGGGTCCACCAGCTGCCCGATGCGTTCGTTGGCGGTGAGGCGCCCGCCCAAGGTGGCGGTGACTTCGGTGAGGGTGCCGTCGAAGGCGGCGAAAACGCTGGTCTCGGCGAGGGTCCGCTCCGCCTCGGCCAATGAAATTGCCATGCGCGCGAGGGTGGTTTCGGTCTGATCGCGCCGGGTTTCGGCCTGAGCGAGGGCCTGAAGGCGCGAGAGCACGGCCTGATCGGCGGAGGAGGCGGCGAGTTCGGCAGTCTCAAGTGCTGTGACCGCGCCGATGCCCCGGTCCACCAGATCGGCTTGCCGCGCCAGCGCCTGCGCGCGCAGATCGGCCTGCGCCTGTGCGGCGGCAAGTTCGTCCTGAGCGATGAGCAGGGCGCGTTCGGCGTCGCGCCGTTCAGCCTCGGCATCCTGCAGATCGGCCTGCACGCGGGCAAGTGCGGCCTCGGCCTCGACCGGGTCGATGCGCAGCAAAAGCTGGCCAGCGGTGACAATGCCGCCTTCGGCAAGCGCTGGGGACACTTCGACGACGGTGCCACCAACGGCGGCGCGCAGATCGAGCGTGCGGGCGGAGCGCAATTCGCCAAAGACGGTCATCTCGGGCGTAACCTGCCCGGAGTTGACGGTCACCACATTGACCGAAATCACGCGTTCGCGGGCCGGAAAGCTGCGCGGTTCTTCGTTCATCCGGGCCTGCACGGCGTTGTAGACCGTGCTGCCCGCGTAGCCGAGCAGCGCGATGGTGAGCGACATCAGAAAGATACCGACGAGCGCCCGGCGCAGGAATCTCATGCTTTACTCACCCTTGTTCGACCCGCAGAGATGATAGAACGATGTCAATCTTGTCCACAGTTGCAGCGTTCAACGTATCGCGATGCGGGTTCCGTCGCTGAATATACGCCAGAACCGTGGAACTGGCTCACTTTCGCCGTTTGTGTTCGTCGAGCCGGGGGAAAATCTCGACAAAATTGCAGGGGCGGTGCCGGTAATCGAGTTGCAGCGACAGGATTTCGTCCCATGCGTCGCGGCAGGCACCGGGCGAACCGGGCAAGGCAAAAAGGTAGGTGCCTTGGGCCACGCCGCCGGTAGCGCGGCTTTGCACAGCACTGGTGCCGATCTTTTGCATCGAGACGATGGTGAAGACGGTGCCAAAAGCCTCGATCTCTTTTTCATAGACATCGCGGTGCGCCTCGACCGTGACGTCGCGCCCGGTGAGGCCGGTGCCGCCGGTGGTCAGGATCACGTCGATGGCCGGATCGGCGCACCAGTCGCGCAATTGCTGTGCGATGGCCGCGCGTTCGTCGCGGATGATGCCGCGCGCGGCGAGGATATGCCCCGCGCCGGTGAGCCGTTCGACCAGCGTGTCGCCGGAACGGTCATCGGCGGCGCTGCGCGTGTCGCTGACCGTCAGTACAGCGATGCGCACGGGCAGGAAATCGCGGCTGTCGTCGATGCGTGACATGGGTCAGGTCCTTTGCATGAGGGCGAGCCGGGCTGCCAGCGCCACGAAGATCGCCGCCGTGGTCCGGCCGAGCCAGAGGCTGATGCGCGGCGAGGTGGCCAGACGGCGCCCGATGCGTCCGGCAAAAACCCCGACTGCGCCGTTGACGATCAGCCCGCCGGTCGAGAGCACGGCCCCGAAGAGCAGAAATTGCGGCAGGACCGGGCGGGCCGGGTCCACGAATTGCGGGATGAGGGCGAGCACGAAGAGGATGACCTTGGGGTTGCTCAGATTGACTAAGAGCCCGTCGCGGAATGCCCGCGCGGGGCGCAGCGGCGGCAGGTCCGGGTTGGCGGGACCGGCGCGCAAGGTGCTGTAGGCGAGCCACAGGAGATAGCCGATGCCGAGCCAGCGGATCACCTCGAACAGCCACGGCGCGGTGGCTATGGCGGCGCCGAGCCCGAGACCGGCCAGCGTTACATGCACCATGCAGCCGAGTGCGATGCCGACATCTGCCGCCAGCGCAGCCCGAGGCCCGCCGCGCAGCCCCTGCCCCAGACAAAACAGCATATCCGCCCCCGGCGTCAGATTGAGCGCGAGTGCGATCGGGACAAAGGCCCAGAGCGTGAGCGGATCGACGATCATCCCTGCCCCTTCAGATGTGCCTGAATGGCCAGCAGATCGGCCCAGCTTTCGCGTTTGGCGAGCGGTTGGCGAAAGAGATAGGCAGGGTGCAGCATGGGCAGGGTCGGGAAACCCTGTGCCATGGTCCATTGCCCACGAATCCGGGTGATGCCGCCCTGCCCCAACAGCGCCTGACAGGGGGTATTGCCCATCAGGACGATGACATCCGGCCCGATCAGCGCAATATGGCGCAGCAGAAACGGCAGCATCATGGCGATTTCGCCCGGTTCCGGGGTCCGGTTCGATGGCGGGCGCCACGGCATGACATTGGTGATGTAGAGTGCTGTCTGCGGGTCGGGGCTGGTCCGGCTGAGGCCGATGGCGGCAAACATCCGGTCCAGTAACTGCCCGGCCTTGCCAACGAAAGGCCGCCCTTCCTGATCCTCGTCGCGCCCCGGGGCTTCGCCGATGATCATCACCCGGGCGGCGGGGTTGCCATCCGCAAAAACCAGATTGCGCGCGCCGCGTTTCAACTCGCAATGCTCATAGGCGGCCATTGCGGCGGCGAGCGAGCCAAGGTCAGAGGCGGCCGCGGCCGCGTGGCGCGCCACGTCAATGGCCTGCGCGATGGCCAGCGCGGTGGCGGCGTCCTTGGTGAGCGTTTCGGGGAGGGCCGGGGGCGCGGCCTTGGCAGTGGCCGGAAGATTGGCCTTGGCAGAGCCGGTCTGCGCGGTCATCCGGGGCACATCCATCGGCAGCGCGTAGCGGTCAATCGGCGCGTCGCAGATCGCCTCGTCAGCGCCGAGTTCGACCTGCCATTCCAGCAGAGCCAGTGCGGTTGAAGGGTCGGTCACAGAATCCATTTGGGCATTCTAGAGCCTATCGCTGCGAATGGGCAGGGGGCAGGTAAGGTGGGTTCAAACCCACCTTACGGGGTGGATACCGTCGCAGGCAGAGAGGGTGGGTCAAGACCCACCTTGCTTGGCGGCAGCGTAAGGTGGGTCTTGACCCACAGTGCCTTTCACAGTGCCTTTCACAGTGCCTTTCAGGTTGCCTTGCTGTGCCCGCCCCCCGTCCCTATAAGCACCGCAACCGGATCGGGGGGCCTGATGAGCTATCGCAAGTTGCATCTGCTGGGGATCGAGCATCTGCGCCCCGAGGATATCACCGCCCTGCTCGATCTGTCGGATCATTACGCCGATCAGTCCCGCCGCGGCATGACCCATCGTCATGTCCTCGAGGGCCTGACCCAGATCAACATGTTCTTTGAAAACTCCACCCGCACGCAGGCCAGTTTTGAGCTGGCGGGCAAGCGTCTGGGTGCCGATGTCATGAGCATGTCGATGCAGGCAACCAGCATCAAGAAGGGCGAGACGCTGATCGATACCGCCCTGACCCTGAACGCGATGCGCCCCGATCTGCTGGTGGTTCGGCATCCGCAGTCGGGGGCTGTCGATCTGCTTGCACAGAAGGTGAATTGTGCCGTCCTCAACGCGGGCGATGGCCGCCATGAGCATCCGACGCAGGCCCTGCTGGATGCGCTGACCATCCGTCGCGCCAAGGGCCGGCTGCACCGCCTGTCCATCGCCATCTGCGGCGACATTGCCCATTCCCGCGTCGCCCGGTCCAACATCTTTCTGTTGGGCAAGATGGAGAACCGCATCCGCCTGATCGCCCCGCCTACCTTGATGCCGACCGGGATCGCCGAGTTTGGCTGTGAGGTGTTTGACGACATGCGCAAGGGGCTGGAGGGGGTCGATGTGGTCATGATGCTCCGCCTGCAGAAAGAGCGGATGGATGGCGGGTTCATTCCGTCGGAGCGGGAATATTACCACCGCTTTGGCCTCGACGCGGAAAAGCTGGCCTTTGCCAAGCCCGATGCCATTGTCATGCATCCGGGCCCGATGAACCGCGGGGTGGAGATTGACGGCACCATCGCCGATGACATCCACCGGTCGGTCATCCAGACGCAGGTCGAGATGGGTGTGGCCGTCCGTATGGCCGCCATGGATATTCTGGCCCGCAACCTGCGCGCGGCGCGCGGTGCGCGGGCGATTGGTGATCTCTTTGAGGATGTGTCACAGCCATGATGTTGCAAAGGCTGACCGATGCAGGATGAGCCACCGCATGATCCGCGCAAGGGCGGGATGCTGGCGCTGGCGGCCATCGTCGTGGCGCTGGCGCTGGTCGTTGTCATGGTGCTGATCGCGGGTTGACCGCCTTGACCGGGCTGCATTGTGCAGGAATAGTCGCCGGTATTGACCCGCGATCATTCGACACAAACGCATAGAAAGAAGTGGCCCCCATCCCGTCGCAACGCTGTCTTTAAGCCGATGATCCGGACCTGCGCCGGATATCGCGACAGACCGGTTTGCCGGATCGGTTGCCACGCCATGAGGTGAACATGTCCGCAATCGGAGCAACCCTTTATCGATGGAAAGTCGGCAAGACATGGCTGGTGACTGCGCCCGGACCGGATGAGGCACCGTGACCATGCCAGCAGGATGGGGGCGCGACGTTGCGCCGGATGAGACGGTTTTGTGGCAGGGCAAGCCGGACGGGCGGTTCCGGTGGGCCGATCTGCGGCTTTATCCGGCGCTAACCGGCGTGGCATTTGCCGCGGTCGGGATGCTCTTGCTGACGCAGGAGGGCCCCGGCTTTGCCCGCGATGCGCCGGATTACGTGCATTTCATATTTCCGGGCTTTGGCGCGATTTTGCTCCTGAGCGGGGTTTATGCGATTGTTGGGTTGCCATTGCAGGAGCTGATAAGGCGGCGCGGAAGTGACTATCTGCTCACGGACCGTGCAGCATATGTCGTCCTGCGCCGTGCCGGTCGGAGTGCCGCGCGCTGGCCTTTGACGCGGGACATGGATTTGTCGCTCCGGCCAGACAGCGTGATCTTTGCACGCAGGCGTGCGGTCGATCCGGATGAAGCGGATAAAGTAATCACGATCGATGTCGGGTTTCTTCGAATTGCGCAGGCGCATATGGTGTTCAATCTGATGCAGAAGGCGATTGCCGCTTTGCCATCTGAGCGTTGAGCCATTGCCCTGCTTGCCCATCCGCGCAGGGTCGGTATAGGTCAGGCACAAGGACGAAGTGGCAGGCGGGGCGGCGATGACACAGACAATCTTGCTGAATGCCCGCCTGATTGATCCTGAGGCGGGGACCGTGTCGCAGGGCGCGCTGGTCCTGCGGGATGGCCTGATTGCCGAGGTGCTGGCGCAACCGCCGGAAACGCTGGACCGCTTTGCGCCGCAGGACCGGATTGATTGCGCGGGACATTGCCTTGCCCCCGGCATCGTCGATATCGGCGTCAAGGTGAGTGAACCGGGCGAGCGGCATAAGGAGAGCTTTCGCTCTGCCGGTCGCGCGGCGGCTGCGGGTGGGGTGACGACCATCGTGACCCGGCCCGATACCGACCCGCCGATTGATACGCCGGAGGTGCTTGAGTTTGTTGCCCGCCGCGCGGCGCTGGATGCGCCTGTCCGGGTGCTGCCGATGGCGGCGCTGACCAAGGGGCGGCTGGGCCGCGAGATGACCGAGATCGGGTTTTTGCGCGATGCCGGGGCCGTGGCCTTTACCGACGGGATGCGTGTCGTCACCGATACCCGCGTGTTTTCGCGGGCGCTGACCTATGCCAAATCACTGAATGCGCTGGTGATTGCGCATGTGCAGGACCCCGGACTGAGCCAAGGCGCTGCCGTTACTTCGGGCAAATTCGCCTCGCTGCGCGGATTGCCCGGTGTCAGTGCCATGGCCGAGCGGATGGCGCTGGACCGCGATATTGCCCTGATCGAGATGACCGGCGCGCGCTATCATGCGGATCAGATCACCACCGCCCGCGCCCTGCCCGCGCTGGAACGGGCCAAGCGGAATGGCCATGACATCACGGCGGGCGTTGGTATCCACCATCTGACGCTGAACGAGCTTGACGTGGCCGATTACCGGACATTTTTCAAACTGACCCCGCCGCTGCGTGCGGAGGAGGACCGGATGGCGGTGGTGCAAGCGGTGGCGGATGGGCTGATCGACATCATCTGCTCCATGCACACGCCGCAGGATGAGGAATCCAAGCGGTTGCCGTTCGAGGAAGCGGCATCCGGTGCGGTCGGGCTGGAAACGCTGCTGGTGGCGAGTCTGCGGCTTTATCATGCGGGGCATATGGATTTGCCACGGCTTTTCGCGGCGCTATCGCTGAACCCCTCGCGGCGGCTGGGTCTGCCGACAGGGCGGCTGGCGGCGGGTGCGCCGGCTGATCTGGTTCTGTTTGATCCGGATGCGCCTTTCGTGCTCGACCGGGCGACGCTGCGGTCGAAATCGCGCAATACCCCCTTTGACGGGGCGCGGATGCAAGGCAAGGTGATGGGCACCTGGGTTGGCGGAGTGCGAATTGCACAGGGGGACTGACGGATGCCGGTGATCGAAAACGGGCCGCTGATTTTGGGCCTTTGGGCAGTGATCGGTTATCTGATCGGGTCAGTGTCCTTTGGCCTGATCCTGACCCGGCTGTTCAAGCTGGGCGACCTGCGCCAGATCGGGTCGGGCAATATTGGCGCTACCAATGTGCTGCGCACCGGCAACAAGACCGCAGCCGCGCTGACCCTGTTGCTGGATGGCGGCAAAGGGGCGGTTGCAGTGTTGATCGCGCGCTATGTCGCGGGCGAGGATGCGGCGCAGGTGGCGGGGCTGGCGGCCTTTGCCGGGCATTGCTTTCCGGTCTGGCTTGGCTTCAAGGGCGGCAAGGGGATTGCGACCTTTCTGGGGGTGGTGCTGGCGCTGGCATGGCCGGTCGGCCTTGCCGTCTGTGCCACATGGCTGGCTGTGGCCGCGCTCATGCGGTATTCCTCGCTTGCGGGTTTGATGGCAGCCGGGCTGTCGCCGGTATGGGCCTCGTTGCTGGAACGCGGCGAGATCGTCGTGCTGAGCATGTTGTTGGCGGTGCTGGTTTATATCCGGCACTGGGGCAATATCCAGCGGCTGCGTGCGGGCACTGAACCGCGGATCGGGAAAAAGACCTGACGGATGCGCCTGTTGCGGCGCATTGCCAGACTCCGGACCACCCTGCGCACGCAGGTGGCCGTCCGTCGGAACATGGAACGAGCGGAATTAGCGCAGGGCCAGTCGTTGTCGCCCTACGCCAAGACTGATGCAGTCGACGGCCGCTTACTTGGCAGCCATACGTTCCAGCGCGGCGGCGGTTTTCTTGGTGTTCTGGTAGATGCCCAAACCAAGATACATCAGGCCACCGATGAAGATGAGATAGAGCAGACCGCCGACCAGAATGGCCAGACCCATGAGCGGGCCGCCTTGCATCGGCATCCCCTGAATCATCGTGCCACCGCCAAAGGCTGCTGCCCCGGCCGCGACCAGAATACCAATTCCCAACAGGACAATAATGATGCCCACCAGAATCTCGAAGCCATTGATGAAGAAATCACGCATATTCAATTCCCCTTTGTCATTATGCGCCGCTGATT
>Ga0105050_10007399_pt1 | contig 13135 bp, 10 predicted proteins | sample FRY01_FD_78088 | JGI IMG/M metagenome (GOLD analysis project Ga0105050, IMG submission 78088) | Freshwater microbial communities from Lake Fryxell liftoff mats and glacier meltwater in Antarctica - FRY-01 | ecosystem: Environmental > Aquatic > Freshwater > Ice > Glacier meltwater ... | reverse complement strand
GCCGGACTTTTCGTCAGGGCCTTTGGGTATGCTGCGCGGTGATGGTCCCGGTGTGGGCATTTTTATGGAACGCGGAAGCGATACTGATCGCGACGGGACAACAGCCTGATCTCGCTGCGGATGCGGCCATTTTTGTTCGCGCCTATATGTGGTCTATTCTCCCGTTCCTCGGCTTTCTGGTTTTGCGTAATTTTGTGGCGGCGCTGGAAAAGCCCGTTTGGGCAACGATCGTTGCATGTGGCGCTGTCGTGTTAAACGCTGTCGTTAATTACGGCCTCATCCTCGGCAATTTCGGCTTGCCTCAATTGGGGCTTTTGGGCGCAGGGATCGGTAGCACCATCACCAACGTCATGCAGTTCGCAGTGATGGCTTTGGTCGTCAGCTTCCACCCTAAGTTTCGCCGCTACCATTTGTTTGGACGCTTCTGGCGCGCCGATTGGCGGCGGTTCCGCGAAATCTGGCGTCTGGGATTGCCCATTGGCTTCACCATGGGTTTTGAAGGCGGCGTGTTCGCTATCGCTATTCTACTGATGGGGCTGATTAATGAGGCATCGGTTGCCGCACATGCGGTGGCCATCCAGATTGCATCGCTTACTTTCATGGTGCCCATGGGGCTGGGGCAAGCGGCCACGGTGCGTGTTGGCCTAGCTTACGGACGGCGCGATGCTTTGGCCATCACACGGGCAGGGTGGACGGCCTTCGTCCTTGGCACCGGTTTTATGGCCGTGATGGCGCTTGGAATTTATCTGTTTCCTGAAGCGCTCATAGGAATCTTTGTCACACCGGTGGATGCTGCAACCAAGCAGGTTTTCGACCTTGCCGTCAGTTTCCTGATGGTTGCGGCCATCTTCCAGATTGTCGATGGGGCGCAGGTTGTGGGGGCTGGAATGTTGCGCGGATTGCACGACACCACAGTCCCGATGTTCTTCGCGGCATTCGGCTATTGGGTGGTTGGCATTGGTGTGGGCGCTTGGCTTGCGTTTGAGGCGGATTGGGACGGCGTTGGGGTGTGGACTGGCCTTGCAACCGGACTTGCCCTTGTGTCGGTGCTGATGCTCCTTCGCTGGTCGATGCGGGCCCAGCTTGGCCTGCTACCTTTAGAACGGTAAAACACCCTCATATTGCGACAAGGGCGGCGCGCCGATAACCTTTTCACCTTGCCGTAGCAAGAATATGTGCCGTACAATCTCTGCCTGCTGCTCGATTCCATATCGCTCCAGCTGCCAACCCGGTTTCAGGCTGTAATCATAACGGCAGAATGGGTGACGGCGAAGCGGTAAGAATATGCCGCGTTGATGCTGCCAGACATGCACCAGTTCATGGATAAACAAGCCCTGCAGGCTAAGGTTACTATCGCTGAAATCATCGCAGAAGAGGTCATTTTTGGGATGGAACCACAAATGGCCATTGGGCGCCATGGTGACATTGCGTGGTTGGAACCACCAATATTTGCGATTGTGAATGCGGATCGCATTATAATCCAGCGCATTGCCAAAAACGGATTGCGCCAACGCCCGCTCGCGAACGGTCAACTTTCTACCGGATGGGTGCGCCCCGAACATGCTCAGCCGTCGATGGCCTTCTTCTCATCCGGATCGCTGCCGTCAACTTCCTGTACGCGCGCTTTCACCAATATGCGGACATTGTTGGAAAACAGAAATTCAGCTTCGATGACACCGAGGCGGCGGGGAATAACATTTACGCCCCACACCATCACATGCTTGCCGCCTTTTTTAAACGCGACAGTCTCGCCAGCTGGGATGAAGACCCGGTCCATAGGTGACATGATGACCGCGCCTGTTTTCGCGTCTACACCGACATTGTGCATCTCAGTGCGAATGGCGGATGGCGAACTAACGCGCAGCAAATACACGTCTTCCGGGCCGCCATAGACGTTGAAGTGAAATGCGGATGGGTTGCTGTCGACGGGTGATAGGGTGAGCACCGCTTCCTTGACCTTCAACTGCGGCGTTGGTCCGCAGGACCCCAGTGCGAAGGCCGCAAGAGTTGCACCAAGCGTAAATAATCGTCGGTTCATTTCGTCCTCATTTCCGTCATTTTGGCGCTGTCCCGCGTGCGTTCATCGTCCAATTTTTCCCTATCTAGGGTTGCCCAAGTCTTGTGCCAAGAGATTTGGCACCTATATCGCCGCTACAAGGTCGCATTACGGGAAAACACCGGTGCCTGATAGGGTCGGTCCGTAAGTGGCTAGTAAATGTTCAATTTTAAAATTTCGGGGTAAAGTTTTTATGGCTAAAGTTATTGGTATCGACTTGGGCACGACAAACAGCTGCGTTGCGGTAATGGACGGCGGCAAGCCCAAGGTCATCGAGAATGCTGAAGGCGCACGTACGACGCCATCAATCGTGGCCTTCGCCAAAGATGGTGAGCGCCTTATTGGTCAACCGGCAAAGCGCCAGGCTGTGACCAATCCGGAAAGCACCATTTACGCGGTGAAGCGCCTTATCGGCCGCCGTTTTGATGATCCCATGACTAAGAAGGACATGGGCCTCGTTCCTTACGGTATCGTAAAGGGCAAGACCGGCGATGCATGGGTTAAAGCAGGCGGCGAAGAATATTCGCCATCGCAAATTTCCGCATTCATTTTGCAAAAAATGAAAGAAACGGCGGAGGCCTATCTGGGCGAAACCGTAACGCAGGCCGTTATCACGGTTCCAGCCTATTTCAACGACGCCCAACGTCAGGCCACAAAGGATGCGGGCCAGATTGCAGGACTTGAAGTTCTGCGCATTATCAACGAGCCTACTGCCGCTGCGCTTGCATATGGCATGGACAAGGATGAGAACAAAACTATCGCGGTCTATGACCTTGGCGGCGGTACGTTCGATATCTCGATCCTCGAAGTTGGCGACGGCGTATTCGAAGTGAAGTCCACCAATGGCGACACGTTCTTGGGCGGTGAAGATTTCGACAGCGTGCTCGTTGAGCATTTAGCAGCCGATTTCAACAAGGCCGAAGGCATTGACCTCACCAAAGACAAGCTCGCGCTTCAGCGTTTGAAGGAAGCCGCTGAAAAGGCAAAGATCGAACTTTCCTCGACACAGACCACTGAAGTCAATTTGCCCTTCATTACCGCTGACCAAAATGGTCCAAAGCATTTGGTGAAGACCATCACCCGTGCGGACCTTGAGAAGTTGGTCGATGATCTGATCAAGCGCACGCTTGAGCCTTGCAAGAAGGCCCTCGCCGACGCTGGTCTGAAGGCGGATGCCATTGACGAAGTCGTCATGGTTGGCGGCATGACTCGCATGCCCAAGGTGCGTGACGTGGTGAAGAACTTCTTCGGCAAAGAACCGCATACCGGCGTAAACCCGGATGAAGTTGTTGCGATGGGTGCAGCCATTCAGGCGGGCGTTTTGCAGGGCGACGTGAAAGACGTGTTGTTGCTTGATGTCACGCCGCTGTCGCTTGGTATCGAAACGCTTGGTGGTGTGTTCACACGTATGATTGATCGCAACACGACAATCCCAACGAAGAAGAGCCAGGTATATTCGACGGCGGAAGACAATCAGAATGCGGTTACCATCCGGGTCTTCCAAGGCGAGCGCGAAATGGCGGCGGATAATAAGCTGCTCGGCAATTTCGACCTCGTCGGAATTCCGCCAGCACCACGCGGCGTGCCGCAGGTTGAAGTGACATTCGACATCGATGCCAACGGCCTCGTCAGCGTGACTGCCAAGGACAAGGGCACCGGCAAGGAACAGCAGATCAAGATTCAGGCATCTGGTGGTTTGTCCGATGCTGACATTGATCAGATGGTCCGTGACGCCGAAGCCTTCGCGGAAGAAGACAAGAAGCGTCGTGAGGCTGCTGAAGCCAAGAACAATGCCGAAAGCCTTGTCCACACGACAGAAAAGCAGTTGTCTGAGCATGGCGACAAGGTTGACGCCGCGCTGAAAAGCGAAATCGAAGCGGCTGTTGCAGAAACCAAAACAGCTATTGAGGGCGGCGATTCTGAAGCGATGAAGGAAAAGGCAACTGCCTTGGCCCAAGTCGCAATGAAGCTTGGGGAAGCCATTTACAAGGAAGAGCAGGCTGCCGGAGCATCGGCAGGTGCCGCATCGGACGAAGCCCCTGCAGACGACAATGTCGTTGATGCAGAGTTCTCCGAAGTCGAAGACGACAAGAAAGACTGATGTGGAAAGTTCTCGACCGTCGCCACCGAAACGCAGCGACGGTCGGGGAACCGGGGGTTAGTCAGTCATGAATCTTGACATTGATTATTATGAATTATTGGAAGTCGAGCGGACAGCGGATGAAAAGACGCTGAAAACCGCTTATCGCCGGATCGCGATGGAATGCCATCCAGACCGCAATCCCGGCTGTGACAAATCCGAAGCCAAGTTCAAGGCGATCAGCCAGGCCTATGATGTCCTGAAGGATCCGCAAAAACGTGCGGCCTATGACCGTTTTGGCAAAGCCGCGTTTGAAAATGGCGGCGTGGGTGGCGGTGGCCAAGGCGGCGCTGGCTTCGGTGATTTTTCCGACATATTCGAGAGCTTCTTCGGCGATGCCTTTGGTGGCCGTCAGCGCGGACCTGCGCGGGGTGCCGACTTGCGCTACGACCTCGAAATCTCGCTGGATGAAGCGTTCCACGGCAAGGACGCTGAGATCACTATCGATGTCGCCACCGCGTGCGGAACATGCGAAGGCACTGGTGCGACGCCCGGTTCCGGCAAGCGTCGCTGCAACCTATGCGCAGGTCACGGCAAGGTGCGCGCACAGCAGGGCTTCTTTGTTGTCGAACGCACATGCCCGACCTGCCATGGCCGGGGCGAAGTTATTGAAGATCCATGCCGCGTCTGCGCCGGCGAAGGTCGCAAGGATGAGCGCAAGACGATTGCGGTAAACATTCCCCCCGGTGTTGATGAAGGCACCCGTATTCGGGTTGCGGGTAAGGGCGAAGCGGGGCCCTATGGTGCCGCCGCAGGTGACCTATACATTTTCATTCATCTGTCGCGGCACAGGGTGTTTGAACGCGATGGCACGACTTTGTTCTGTCGCGTTCCGGTGAGCTTCACAACAGCGGCGCTGGGCGGCGAGATCCGCATTCCTGGCCTTGATGGCGCCGAGCATATCATCATTGTTCCAGAAGGCATTCAGTCAGGCAAGCAGCTGCGGCAGCGCGGCGCGGGCATGCCCGTGCTGCAAGGGCGCGGGCGCGGCGACATGGTCATTCAAATCGATGTTGAAACGCCATCCAAACTGTCTGTGCGGCAAAAGGAAATCCTGCGGGAGTTCCGGGAAACCGAAACTGGAGAGGAATGCCCGCAATCAACTGGCTTTTTTGATAAACTCAAAGGCATTTGGGACGGCATCGCGCCTTAATCGGGGCGCTTGCCAAATGCCATTTCACATTTAATAATCTTTGTCGAAGGACTGGCTTATGCGTCATCTATTGGCTTCGGCTGCACTAATTGCTTCGGGTCCCGTGCTTGGGCAGGATGTGTCGAAGGTTGAAATCAAAACCGAACAGGTAGCCCCTGGAGTTGCCGTGTTGTTCGGCGCTGGCGGCAACATTGGCTTGTCTTATGGTGAAGATGGCACAATATTGATTGACGATCAATTTGCCCCGCTGACCGAGAAGATTCAGACGGCTGTATCGACGCTTGGCGCGCAGCCGGTGAAGTTTTTGGTCAATACCCATTGGCATTATGACCATACGGGCGGGAACGAAAACCTCGGCAAGGCGAATGCCGTGATCATGGCGCACGACAATGTGCGCGTGCGTATGGCGGCCGGGCAGGGGAATCAAAAACCCGCTGCTACAATCGCCCTGCCTGTTGTCACCTATGCCGACGGTCTTAAGCTGCATTTGAATGGTGAAGAAGTACGCGTTATCCATATGCCCGCCGGCCATACGGATGGAGACTCCATTGTGCATTGGACGAGGTCCAACGTCATTCACATGGGTGACCTATTCTTCTTGCGCATGAGCTTCCCATTTGTCGACGCGAGCAGCGGAGGACATGTACGCGGTGTTATTGCGGCCGCCGATAAAGTATTGGCGATGGCAGATGGCCAAACCAAAATCATTCCCGGTCATGGCCCAGTTGCGACCAAAGCTGATCTGCAGCAATATCGTGATATGGTCGCTCAAATCGTAAGCCGTGTGGAGGCTGGTATTAAAGCGGGCAAAACGCTGGAGCAGATTAAGGCGGAAAAGCCAGCGGATGGCTTTGGTGTGAAGATCGACGGGTTCATCACGGCTGACCGCTTTGTTGAGACTGTTTATGGGATGGTGAAGTAACGCGTCAGCTTTCGATTTTGCCGACTTCCTCGCGTAACGACGCAATCAGCGGTTGGATGTTCCCCAACCTTTGTTGTTCCTCATCCAGTATCGCGTGGAACATTTGGCGGCGGTAATATCGAACGCGGTCTTGAGGCATTTCATGGCCTGCGGGCAATGAAGACACAACAATGTCGATGAGCCGTTCGGCGCCGTGTAACCGGCCCCAAAGATAGTCATTCTCACGATAGGCGCGGCTGAAAAATGCGCCGAAATTATTGAATTCGATACCCTTCAGCGTCGCGCTAGCGCCACCTTTTCGGATCGCCGTGCAATCCTCGGGTGAGATGCGGTCCACCTTTACAGGGTCAAATTCGTCGAAACCTTCATCCTGCAACAGGGGCAGCGTTGCGATATCGTATAGCGCATAACCGAGATAGCCGAGCAACATGGCGCGCCTAGCTTCAACCGGCAGGTTCAGTAGCGCTTTGCACAATATCCTGTCGACCATGCGATCCGTCCGGACAATATCCCGCTGCATACAGAGATGGTGGATCAGCGCGCCGGGATTCTCGACGCCTGCTTGGACCGCAATGGTAAAGTCCCCGCCAAGAAATTCTGCCGTTTCCAGATCCAGAAACAGTGCGAGGCATTCGTAGATGGCATCGCGCATTTGCGTGACATCATTACCTGGAACTTCGATAATGTTTTCAACTTCTTCGGTGAGGTGCCGGGCGAGATAACGCATGCGGCGAATGCGAAAGCGCAAATCCTGATCGCGGAAAAAAGCGATGGTTCCAGCAGGCGAGCCGCGATCTTTTCCTGCGCTCATATTGTCCAAGCCACGTTGACGAATTTCCGCCCAAAGTGCCATACGCAAACCAGTAAAGAAGATGCTGGATCCTTCGGGGAAACTGCGTCGTGCCGTGGCGATGATGTCATCGACAATTCCAGCCAGTTTCAAATGCGCATAAGCGCGGTAGCTGAACCCAGCCGCCGCGATTGCCTTTTCCTGCGAGGATTTCCGCCATTTTTGCATGCGGGCGGCAGTTGGCTGTGTCAGGAACCATGTCTTGCCAAGCAAGGCCTCGACCGTTGTTTCCACTTCGTTGCGCAAGCTATCGATGACATGTTGCATGCGTTGGATACGTTCTGACCGTCCGGTAATTTTTTCCAGACTGTCGCGGATCGGCTGTTCGCGCGGGATGTTAGATGTTGCACCTAATATCGTTGAGAAAAACCCCGGCGGCTTGCGCAGCACGTTGGTTGAACCATCGGCATTGCGCTGCCCGAACCGAAAGCTCGGTCGCCCTGGCTTCGGATCAATATAGACAAAACGGCGGTCCACTTCGCGACGGGCAGGGCGATTTCGTAGCGCGGCAATGGCCTGATTGAAGGGTGCGTTTGCCAAGACTGAGCCGTCGATCAGCATGGTGTCTTCTGCAGCGTTGACAGCAAATTGCTGTGGCAAAATCCGTTTTAGAAACGCTAACCGTCCGCTCCACGGCACATTTTCGCGCGCCAGCAGCCGATCCAGTTCGCGCACGGAAAATGGGGGAAAGGCTCCCGGAAAGCTCGCGGTCGCACGCGCGGCAAAAATCAGCTCGGGAATATCCGCCAAGTTCGTACGACCGCGGGTAGAGAAATCAACCGTGATACGATGTTCTGCCTCGGTCACTTGTGGCGGGCTGTTCAAGCGCAGAATTTGGTCGTGGCCATTAAAGTCTGTGACCGTAACGAACAGATCAAGTGGTTGGTTAGAGGGCAAGAGTTGTGGCCCTGATTGGCTCGCCGCCATGGCGTTCAGTGCATCCAGCAATAATTTGGAAAAGACATTTCCGCCAAAGGGAGGCGCAAACCAGCGCGCACGTACGAAACGTGATAATTTGGTGGCGACCTCTTCCTGTGCTTCTTTTGCGACCGTCCGTTCGACCGTTCCGCCGCGTCGGCGCAATATCAGCCATGCGATAGGTGTTGCCCAAAATTTGGAGAAACGCGACAGCGGGCGAGCGTCCGGATCAATTAGCGTGTCGACGTCTGCCATTTCCAGCCACATGTCCGTCAGTGGCTCGAGCGATTGCCCTGTGACTATGGCTTGCGACAAGAAAATTCCGTTGATGCCGCCCGCGCTTGAACCGGCGATGATGTCGGTAAGCACGCGCAGTTTCGTTCCGCTGCTGCTGGCTATTTCGGCGAGTAAGTCGTGATACACGGTCTCACTGCCGCGCGACGGCGTTTCTTTATCATGAAAGGCACGGCTGGCACGCACAAGGTGCCAAATCTCGCGGGTAACGCCGTGCATGTAGATGGCCAGGCTGACCCCGCCATAGCAAATAAGCGCCAGCCTGAGTTCCTTTTCACGCATAAGGATGATGTGACACCCTGCGCCGCGACACGCAAGCACAGATGCGCACCCATTATGGCTTGAGTTCCTGATATGTTCTGATAGTTTGCAGATATGGCAAAAGCGAAAAAACGATATGTCTGTCAGGCTTGCGGTTCAGAAGCGTCCCGCTGGCAGGGGCAATGTGATGATTGCGGTGAATGGAACACGTTGGCGGAAGAGGCCAGCGCGACGGTGTTTGAAATGAAGCATCATCTGCGGTCAGGCGGGCGCGCAGTCGAGCTGTCCGGACTGGATAGCGACATCAAATTGCCGGACCGCGCGTCGACGGGCATTGCCGAATTCGATCGCGCGTTAGGCGGCGGACTTGTGCCGGGATCAGCGACATTGCTTGGGGGCGATCCTGGAATCGGCAAGTCGACATTGTTGTTACAAGCGGCAGCCAACCTTGCGAGACGCGGTCTTTCGGTGGCGTATATTTCAGGCGAAGAAGCGGTTGATCAAGTGCGCTTGCGGGCGCGGCGCTTGGGTTTGGGTGATGCGCCCGTGCAGCTTGCAGCGGCTACCTCGGTGCGCGACATTTTGACGACGCTTGGGCAAAGCGCGCCACCAGCGTTGTTGGTAATCGATTCGATCCAGACCATGCACAGCGATCTTATTGAAGGCGCTCCGGGAACGGTAAGCCAAGTGCGGGCCTCGGCGCAGGAGCTTATCCGCTATGCCAAAGAACGGGGCAGTGCGCTTATGCTGGTTGGCCATGTCACTAAGGATGGCACAATTGCTGGACCGCGTGTCCTTGAACATATGGTCGATACAGTGCTCGCCTTTGAAGGCGAGCGCAGCCATCAATATCGCATATTGCGCGCGTCGAAAAATCGCTTTGGCGGCACGGACGAGATTGGCGTTTTTGCGATGCAGGAAGAAGGCCTGGCCGAGGTTGGTAACCCAAGCGCCTTGTTTTTGACCGACAGGGCGGAACAGGTGACGGGTGCCACAGTGTTTCCGGCGTTGGAAGGGACACGCCCAGTTCTTGTGGAGATTCAGGCGCTGGTCGTTCGGCTTTCAAGCGGTGCGACCCCGCGCAGAGCAGTGGTCGGTTGGGACAGCGGACGGCTCGCGATGATATTGGCCGTTTTGGAAGCGCGTTGCGGCCTGTCTTTCTCCACTGCTGAAGTTTATTTGAATATTGCAGGCGGGTACCGCATTTCCGATCCCGCAGCTGACCTTGCGGTTGCGGCGGCTTTGGTTTCAGCCCTCGCTGAAAGGCCGCTGCCGTCTGATGCGGTGCTGTTCGGCGAAGTTGCGTTGTCCGGCGAGATTCGGCCAGTGGCACATGGTGCGCTGCGGTTAAAGGAGTCGGCCAAGCTTGGCTTTAATCAAGCCTTGGTGCCGCCGTCGGTCAAAGGCCAATCCGGTATTTCGACGCGCGAGTTTCGCACGCTGGCCAACCTTGTCGATCATATGCTGGGACGGTGACGGATTGCAGCGGCATATGAGCAATCACACTTGCCATAAACGGCGCCGCGCCTTAGCAACCAAACTATGACCGCACTTGATATAATCGTTCTGTTTCTGCTCGGTAGTGGAGCGGTGTTCGGCTTTTTGCGCGGGTTTGTGCAGGAGGTTTTATCGATGATCGCTTGGGTGCTGATCATCATTGCTGTCCGCATTTTGCATACGCCTGCGACCGCGGCCTTAAGTGAGGCAGTCAGTTCGGAATCCGGTGCCGCTGTCTTGGCCTTTCTGGCAATTGTCATTGTGATTTATGCGCTTGGTAAATGGATATCCAAAACGATCGGCGCGAAATCGCGTAAATCGGTATTGGGGCCATTTGACCGCGTGCTTGGTTTTGGCTTTGGTCTGCTGAAAGGCTTGATCATGGCCACCTTGATATTTCTGCTTTGTGTCATGGGCTATGAAATGTTTTTTGGTGCAGGGGAAAAGCGGCCCGATTGGATGACTCAGTCGCGGACCTATCCGTTGTTGAACGCAAGCAGCGATGCAATGTCGGCCTTTGTGCGCGAGCAGCGCATGACGGGGAGCGAATCCTCTGATACGGCCAACTAATGGATTCTGCCTTATATAATCGCGACATTTTACGGTTAGCGACGACGCTGATCGCGAATGACAGGCTTGCGGTGGCAGATGGTAGTGCTGAGGTCCGCTCACCCATTTGCGGCAGCCGTATTCAAGCAGATGTGAAGATGGACGGCGACCAGCGGATTACGGCTTTGGCCTTACGCGCCAATGCCTGCGCCTTGGGACAGGCATCGGCCGCGATATTACGGAAAAATGCAATTGGAGCGCCAGTGGCGTCGATTGCCGCACTTCGCGAAGCAATTGCCAAGGCATTGACCAGTCAAAATGACATGCCATGTCTTTGGCCCGAACTGGAACTTCTCAGCGGTGCCCGCGATTATCCCGCACGTCATGCAGCGATATTGCTGCCTTACGACGCTGTCATAGCGGCTGCCCAAAAAACCGAAGCTGAAAATTGATGGAGGAAGCGTCGCACCACCTCGTCGCAGACGTGATGCTAGGCGGTGTGGTTCTATTGGGCGCAGCGCTGCTTGCTGTGTTGATTTTCCGTCGATTGGGCCTCGGTGCCGTATTGGGGTATCTGGTTGCGGGTATTGCAATTGGCCCAGACGGGCTTGCGCTGATTGACAGCCCTGAAACAATATTGGCCTATTCCGAGATTGGCATCATCTTGTTGCTGTTTCTCGTGGGGCTTGAGCTGTCACCCAGCCGTCTGTGGCTGTTGCGCCGTGACATTCTGTTATTTGGTCCGTTGCAAGTTACCTTTTGCGGGCTCGCGATGTTTGCGGTCATCCATTTTGCGATGCCCACCTTTAGCTGGGAAGCGGCCCTCGTTCTCGGATTGCCATTAGCTTTATCGTCAACAGCGCAGGTCATGCCGCTTCTCCAATCACGCGGACGCCTGAAAACCGATTACGGCGAGAAAAGCTTCTCTATCCTGCTGTTTCAGGACATGTCTATCGTGCCGCTGCTGACGATCGTCGCCGCGCTATCACGGGCGCCAGCCGAAGAAGGCGCGATCAGTGGCTGGAAGCTAGTCGTTTATGCTATCCTCGCCATTGTCGGGTTGGTGCTTGCCGGGCGGTATCTGCTGTCGCCACTGCTGCGGTTGGTGGGCAAAATTTCCGAACGCGAGCTGTTCATTGTGACAGGGCTATTTACCGTCTGCGTCAGCGCGGCGGTGATGCAAGCAATTGGTGTATCGCCCGCCTTGGGTGCGTTTATTGCGGGCGTTATGCTGGCGGAATCGCCTTACCGCCATGAGCTTGAGGCCGATATCGACCCGTTTCGCTCCATCCTGCTCGGTCTGTTTTTTCTGGCCGTGGGGATGTTGCTCGACGTCGATGTCATCATTGCACAGCCATTTTTTGTCGCAGGACTCGCGCTAGCGCTTATCTCGATAAAGGTCGCCGTCATCTTTTCGCTGGGGCGTTTGTTCGGACTAAAAACCAAAGCGTCGATCATCATGGCCATGCTGTTGAGCCAGGGTGGCGAATTTGCCTTCGTTTTATTTGCAGCCGCGCAGCAGGCATTGCTGATTGACCCGGAGGCAGCAAGCCTGTTCGGGGCCGTCGTGACCTTGTCGATGGCTTCAACACCGTTCCTAATGATTATTGCCGGGAAATTGGCGCGCCACAAGCCTGCGTCGGATGTGCAGCTTGATGATCCGGAGTTGGCATCGCAATCCAGTGTCATCATCGTGGGCCATGGCCGCTTTGGGCAACATGTTTCGCAAATCATGCAGGCTGCGGGACGTTCGGTGACGTTGATCGATATTAACCCGCAGACCATTGACCGCAGCAATGAATTTGGGCGGAAGGTTTTCTATGGGGATGGAACGCGCGTGGACCTTTTGCAGCGGGCCGGGGGCGAAGATGCGGACGCGATATTCTTCTGTATCGATGACCGTCACATGACGGCCGATTCGCTGGTCCCTGTGTGCGAGACGTTTCCCCGAACGAAGCTGTTTGTGCGCGCCTATGACCGGCAACAGGTCCTGTCGCTGATGGAAAACAGCGAAATCCGCATCATGCGCGAGGTGTTTGAATCCTCGGTCGGCATGGCCGTTGACGCGCTCAAATATTTCGGCACCGACAAGGAGGCCATCCGGCAGATTATTGCCGAGTTTCGCCGCCGTGACCGCGCCCGTTTAAAGGCGCAGTTCAAAAGTGGCGATCTGCATGCAGGCAGCCGTCACAGCTTTGGTATCGACGAATCCGACGATTTCTTACTGGATCAGGATTGAGCTTCTTCATCCAGAAAGCGTGTGACGTCGGTTAAATCTACGTCATGAGACAAGAATGTCTGGCCAATTCCCCTTGCCAACAGGAACGGCAACGTGCCGCCCGCCATTTTTTTGTCATGTCGCATGTAATCAACCAATGTCGCGCCGTTCGCGGTAACATGCGCCTCTGCCAACGTGGACGGCAGGCCGGCCTGCTTAAGGAGCTTTGCAAGACGGTCGGCGTCGGCGGCTGCGCACAGCCCAAGTCGGGCCGAGT
>Ga0105050_10007396_pt1 | contig 13137 bp, 10 predicted proteins | sample FRY01_FD_78088 | JGI IMG/M metagenome (GOLD analysis project Ga0105050, IMG submission 78088) | Freshwater microbial communities from Lake Fryxell liftoff mats and glacier meltwater in Antarctica - FRY-01 | ecosystem: Environmental > Aquatic > Freshwater > Ice > Glacier meltwater ... | reverse complement strand
TCGGTCCTGTGGGACATCATCGGGCGTTCCCCGACGTCGATGCGGCTGGGGTCGGACGTGCCGGGCCGGATCAGCCGGATGCCCGGCGGGGTTGCCATGAATATCGCCATGACACTGCGGCGGTTCGGGCTGGTGCCTGCGCTGCTGTCAACTGTGGGACGCGATGCGGAGGGCGACGAGCTGATCGCCGCCTGTGCCCGGATGGGGATAAATACGGCCCATCTCTACCGGTCCGACGATCTGCCCACCGACCGCTATATGGCGGTGGAAGGCGCGAATGGCCTGATCGCCGCAATAGCCGACGCACATTCGTTGGAGGCGGCAGGCGACAAGATCCTGCGCCCGTTGTCGGATGGACGGCTTGGTTCGGTGGCTGCGCCCTTCCCCGGCCTGATCGCCCTGGATGGCAACCTGACCGAGGCGCTGCTGTCCGAGATTGCCGCCTCGCCATTGTTTGCCGCCGCCGATCTGCGCGTGGCCCCGGCCAGCCCCGGCAAGGCGGAACGGCTGCTGCCGCTGCTGGGTCACGCCAAAGCCACGCTTTACGTCAACCTTGAAGAGGCGGGCATCCTGTGCAAGGCCCGCTTTGCCTCGGCCACAGACGCAGCACAGGCATTGCTGGACCGGGGCGCGCACCGCGTGCTGGTCACCGATGGTGGCCGGGCCTGCGCCGATGGCCAGCACAATCAAGGAGTCACCACCGACGCGCCGCCGCCGGTTCTGGTTACGCGGGTGACGGGCGCGGGCGATACGTTCATGGCGGCGCATGTGGTTGCCGAACGCCGGGGCGAAGGCCGCGCCGTTGCACTGGCCGCCGCACTGCGCGCTGCCGCCGACTATGTTTCAGGAGAAATCGGATCATGACGACTGCACGTTCGGCCCCTCTTGCCATCCATCCCGACGTGGCCGAAGCCCTTGCCGCAGGTCGCCCCGTCGTGGCGCTGGAAAGCACCATCATCACCCATGGCATGCCCTTTCCGCAAAACGTCGAAGCCGCGCGGGCAGTGGAGGCCGAGATCCGCAAAGCCGGTGCCGTGCCCGCCACCATCGCCGTCATGCGCGGGCGCATCCGTATCGGGCTGACCGGTGCGGAACTCGATGCCTTGGGGCAGATGCCGCAGGCCATGAAGCTGTCGCGCGCCGATCTGGCGGCTTGCATCGCACAGGGACGCGACGGGGCAACCACGGTCGCCGCGACGATGATCTGCGCGCGACTGGCCGGGATTGATGTGTTTGCCACGGGTGGCATCGGCGGGGTGCATCGCGGTGCGGAATCGACATTCGACATCTCGGCCGATCTGCGCGAACTGGCGATGACCCATGTGACGGTCGTGGCCGCGGGTGCGAAAGCGATCCTCGACCTGCCCAAGACGCTGGAAGTGTTGGAGACATATGGCGTTCCTGTCATCGCCTTCGGTCAGGACGATTTTCCGGCGTTCTGGTCACGGTCTTCCGGCCTGCCTGCGCCGTTGCGAATGGATACCGCCGCCGCTATCGCAGCCGCCCATCTGATGCGCGCCACGCTTGGCTTGCCCGGCGGGCAGCTTGTGGCGAACCCGATCCCGGTCTTTGCGGAAATTCCTCGGGCCGAGATCGCGCCCCATATTGAACAAGCGCTTGCGGAAGCTGACGCACATAAGATCAGCGCCAAACAGGTGACGCCTTTCCTGCTTGACCGGATCTTTGCGTTGACGGCAGGGCGATCCCTGGCGTCCAACATCGACCTGATGCTGAACAATGCGCGGTTGGCCGCAGCGATTGCCACAGAGATCAGCAAAGCGCGCGCCATATGACAGAGCGGCGCATCTGGGCATTGTAGCCGGGCCACGACCCCCCTACATTCGGCCGGAGCAAAAGGGACCCCCATGACCGAACACCAGACCCCGCACCGGCGAAAAGTTGGCCTTCTGGGGGGGCTGCGTTCAAGCTTTCTGACCGGTCTTGTGGTGATTCTGCCGATTGGCCTGACCATCTACCTGATCTGGGCGGTGGTGGGCTGGATCGACAGTTGGGTGCTGCCTTTCGTGCCCTCGGCCTATCACCCCGACGCGATTTTCCGCCGCAGTTTCGGTGAAGACACCATGCTGAACGTGCGCGGTCTTGGCGTTGTGGTGTTTCTTGTTTTCACCATCTTCATCGGCTGGCTGGCCAAGGGCATCATCGGGCGGTCGCTGATCCGCTGGGGCGAGGGGCTGGTCGACAGGATGCCGGTCGTGCGGTCGATCTACAACGGCCTGAAGCAGATAGCAGAAACCGTCTTTGCCCAGTCGGACACCAGTTTTGAAAAAACCTGTCTGATCGAATATCCCAGACAAGGCATCTGGGCCATCGGCTTTGTCTCGACCAGGGCCAAGGGCGAAATTGCACAACGGTTTCCGTCGGACGATGAGATTTTGTCGATATTCGTGCCCACAACGCCAAACCCCACATCCGGCTTTCTGCTGTTTTGCAAAGCGAGCGACGTGATTCTTCTGGACATGAAGATTGAAGATGCGGCCAAGCTGATCATCTCGGCCGGTCTGGTCTACCCCAACCCCAAAGACCCGGCAGTGCCCCTCGCAGCCGCGTAGCGCAGCCGAACCGGACAGACCGACGCCAGCACGCATTCAGGCCCAGATCGCCCGACGCGCCAAACTGCCCCCGGAGTCTGTTCAGGCCGTCTTCGGTGCGGCACAGGCCCTCATATGGCGAAAATCGCACAGGTGTCTGGCCCGGCGCTTTTTTCGCCCGGCGCTTCTTACAATGCCGTCCAGCCACCATCGACCGAAATCGTGGTTCCGGTGATCTGGTCGGCGGCAGACGAGCACAGAAACACGGTTGTGCCGCCCAATTGCTGTGTGGTGGCAAATTCGCGCGACGGCTGACGTGCCAGCATCACCTGCCTGATGACCGTCTCGCGGTCCATGTCGTGCGTTTTCATCTGATCGGGGATCTGTGCTTCGACCAGCGGCGTCAACACATAGCCGGGGCAGATGGCGTTGCAGGTGATGCCCTGCCCTGCCGTTTCCAGCGCCGTCACCTTGGAAAAACCGACAAGGCCATGCTTGGCGGCAACGTAAGCGCCCTTGAACGGGCTTGCCGTCAACCCGTGGGCCGAGGCGATGTTGACCACCCGGCCCCACCCCTTTGCCCGCATCAGCGGCAGGGCAACGGCCGTGGTGTGAAATGCAGAACTCAGATTGATCGCGATGATCGCATCCCATTTCGCGACCGGGAAACCCTCGATGGGCGCGACATGCTGGATGCCCGCATTATTCACCAGAATGTCGCAGGCCCCGGCCATTTCGATCAGCGCGCGGCACTGGTCGCCCTTCGACATGTCTGCGGCGATGTAGCGGGCGCTCACGCCAAACCCGGCACCGATTCGCGCCGCCAACGCGTGGTCCTCATCTCGGTCGGTGAAAGAGTTTATCACCACATCCGCGCCGGCGCGCGCCAGTTCTTCCGCAATCCCAAGCCCGATGCCGGAATTCGACCCGGTGATGATCGCTGTCTTGCCTGTGAGAAACATGCTCCGCCTCCGCTGATGCTGCACCTGCATTCATAGTGGAAGGGGTGCGGCGGGGCGAGACACGATGTTGGAAGCGGCGGTGTGCCGCCCGCGCCGAGATCCGCCGAAAGCAAAAAAAAACGCCAGCGCAAGGCTGGCGTTAAGTTATTGAGGCAGGTTTCATACAGGCAAGAAACCTATCGAGCAGTAAGCATCTTATAACCGCTTCCCACGCGCCGGCCAAGTTAAAAGTTTGAAAAGGTTGGGAAGCCCCCCTAGTGTCAGACCCAGGAATGACAGGCTTGAGAGGATTGTTGCCGGAATGAGACAGAAATATATCACCTATCTGCGGTCCGCCGGCGTCGGTTTGCTGCTTGCGGTAAACGCCATTCCGGCAGCCGCCGAGTCGCGCCATGGCATAGCTATGTATGGCGACCCCGCCCTTCCACCCGATTTTGTGGCTTTGCCCTATGCCAACCCCGAAGCCCCCAAGGGCGGGCGCATCGTTTTTGGCGAATCTGGTGGGTATGATTCGCTCAACCCCTATATCGTGAAGGGCATTGCTCCCTACCCGCTTGGCGCGATGACGGTTGAAACACTTCTTGGGCGTTCCTTCGACGAAGCATTCACGCTGTATGGCCTGCTGGCCGAATCGGTGGATACAGACGCGGGCCGGACCTACGCCGAATTTACTTTGCGTGAAGAAGCACGCTTCTCGGATGGATCCCCGGTCACGGTAGAAGACGTTATCTGGTCATTCGAGAAACTCGCCACCAACGGGCTGCCGCGCTATGCCGGAGCTTGGGCGAAGATCGGCAAGACCGAACAAACCGGCCCGCGTTCGGTCCGGTTCACCTTCAACACGCCGGACCGCGAATTACCGCTGATCCTCGGCCTGCGCCCGATCCTGAAAAAGGCGCAGTGGGATGAGCGCGACTTCACCGCATCGACGCTGGAGGCCCCGATCGGATCCGGCCCCTATACGGTTGGCTCCTTCGAGCCGGGACGTTTCATCAGCTTTGTGAAGAACCCCGACTGGTGGGGCCGCGACCTGCCGTTCAACAAAGGTCAGCACAATTTCGACGAGGTCCGCTATGAGTATTTCGGCGATGGCGGCGTGGTGTTCGAGGCATTCAAAGGTGGCACCATCACCAGCTACCGCGAGACCAACGCGGCGAAATGGGCGTCGAACTATGCGTTCCCGGCGGTCAAATCCGGCGACATTGTCTTGTCGGAAATCCCGCACACGCGGCCATCGGGCATGCAGGGGCTGGCCTTCAACACCCGCCGCCCGAAGTTTGCCGATTGGCGCGTGCGCGAGGCGCTGATCCAGGCGTTCAACTTCGAACTTGTCAACACCACGATAACCGGCGGTGTGGAGCCGCGCATCGCCTCCTACTTCTCGAACTCGGTTCTGGGGATGCCACCCGGCCAGCCTGCCACAGCCCGCATCGCCGAACTGCTGGCCCCCTTTGCCGCCGATTTGCTTCCCGGTGCGCTGGAAGGTTATGCCCTGCCCGTGTCCGACGGGTCGGAGGCCAACCGCAAAGGCATCCGCGAGGCTACACGGTTACTGGCCGAAGCCGGGTGGACAATTGACGGCGGCGTGCTGAAAGATGCCAATGGCACGCCCTTCACCATCGAAATCCTGCTGACGCAAGGTGCGGATGAGGTGATTTCGGTCGCCAGCATCTATGTCGAGGCGCTGAAACGTCTTGGCATCGCCGCCCGCATCACCACGGTCGATTCCGCGCAATACAAGGAACGCAGCACCGCGTTTGATTTTGACATGACGCATTTCATCCGGTCGATGTCCTTGTCGCCGGGAAATGAACAGAACCTTTACTGGTCCGCAAAGGGTGCCGATGAACCCGGTTCACGCAACACCATGGGCGTGAAATCCCCTGCGGCCGAGGCTATGATCCAGACCATGCTTTCCGCCACCGACCGCGAAACCTTTGTTGCCGCGACACAGGCGCTGGATCTTGTGCTGACAACGGGTAGATATGTGATCCCGATGTGGTATTCTGGTGTCTCACGGCTCGCGCATTCGAAACACCTGAAATACCCCGCGCGCTTGCCGATCTATGGGGACTGGCCGGGATTCCAGCCAGAAGTCTGGTGGTATGAGGACTGAGAGCAGAAAGAGAATGCGATGCGAATACTGATTGTCATGGCGGTGCTTGCCGCCCTGTCAGCCTGCAACACTGTGGACGGCGTCGGCCAGGATATTTCCGGCGGTGCGAACATGGTAGCGAACTGGTTCTGACCGCTGGCCGGTGATTGCGGAAGACCGGACCGGAACAGGGCCCTGCCGTTTGCGTTACTGTGCCACGATCACCTTGCAAAGGAAAATGACATGCGCTGGAAAACCGTCACCCTGAACTGGGATGCGTTTCACGGACCGTTGATGGAGGCGTTCCCCGTTCTGGACGAGAACGACCTGATTCGCATGGAAGGAGACCGCGCTGCGCTGGAGGAACATCTTGTTACCCTGACCGGCGACAGTGCCGATGATGTGGCGGCCCAGCTTGACGAATGGCTGGAAGGCGCCGTCCCCGCCGATGTGCATATGGACGAACATCACGACAACGCCTCGATCACCGAAAGCGGGCGCTATGTGCCCGAGGGCGAGGATGCGTCGGATAACGATGCCCGTTTTGGCGATGATGCCACCACGGACGGGCGCTGACATCACGGGCGAGTGTGTGTGGGTTGCGTCCGGCCAATTACGGGCATAGCACGGGCGTCATGCCCGGCACCTGCACCCCCGACTGCACCACATTCCTGTCTTCCGCCGGAACGATGCCGGGGAATTTCACAATGCAGCGCCGCGCCGTTCGCAGGCCGATGCGCTGTCATGGATGGACCATTGACGCGGCTTTTCGGGTTTGTGAACGAATGATTTGTAATCCGCCGCGCCGACAGCGGTCTTTCCCCGATCGACCGGTATTTACCATGGAGACGCCATGATCAGCCTTGATATATTCTCGGACCCGATCTGCCCGTGGTGCTACATTGGCAAATCGCTGCTGGACCGCGCGTTGGAAAGCAAAGCCGAACATCCGTTCACGATCGAATGGCATCCGTTTCAACTGAACCCGGACATGCGCCCCGAAGGCATGGACCGGCGCGAGTATCTGGAGGCAAAGTTCGGCGGCAAGGCGCAGGCCGTGCAGGTTTATGCCCGGGTAGAGCAGGCCGCAGATGCCGCCGGCGTTGCGATCGATTTTGAACGCATGCACCGGACCCCCAACACGCTGGATGCGCACCGCCTGATCCATTGGGCCGGGCCGGAAGGGCGGCAGTCCGCGATGGTCGCCACCCTGTTCCGTGCCTATTTCCGCGAAGGCCGCGATATTGGCAATCCCGCCACGCTGGCCGTACTGGCAGGCGAGGCCGGCATGGACGCTGCCCTGATCGCCCGTCTTCTGGCGACCGACGCCGACCGTGATGACCTTGCAGCCCGCGACGCGCATGCACGGTCCAAGGGCGTGAATGCCGTGCCGACCTTCCTGATCGACCGGCAATATGTTCTGTCAGGCGCTCAGCCTGTCGCGCTGTGGCATCAGGTGATTGATGAAATAACGGCGCAGATCCAGATCGTTGCTGCGGCCCCTTCCGAAAGCGATTGATTTCATGATTGAAAAGCGCCTGCCGCAAACAGAATTCATTGCGCTGATTGCGATTTTATTCGCCACAATTGCATTTTCCATCGACGCCATGCTGCCCGCCCTTCCGCAGATCGCAGCGGAACTGACGCCGCATGATCCCAACAATGCGCAGTTGATCATCACCAGTTTCGTGCTGGGTATGGGGATGGGCACTTTTGTTGCGGGCCCGCTGTCGGATGCGTTCGGGCGCAAGACGGTGATCGTGGGCGGGGCGCTGCTGTATTCGCTGGCGGCATTGGCGGCGTGGGCTGCGCCCTCACTGGAGACGGTGCTGTTGGCGAGGATGGTACAGGGCTTGGGCGCGGCAGGTCCGCGTGTGGTGACGTTGGCCATGGTGCGCGACCTTTACAAAGGGCGGGAAATGGCCCGCGTCGTCAGCATTGCCATGATGATTTTCACGCTGGTCCCCGCAGTTGCACCGCTGATGGGCACGGTCATTATTGCGGGGCTGGGTTGGCGCGGGATCTTTCTGGCTTTCGTTGTGTTTTCGGCTGCGTCCACGCTGTGGTTCACGCTGCGCCAACCCGAAACGCTGCCCGCCGCAAACCGCAGGCCGTTGCAGGCCCGTGCGCTGTGGTCGGCGCTGCGCGAAGTGCTGTCGCACCGCGTGATCGTCACCTCAGTCGCGGTGCAAACGCTTGTTTTCGCTGCATTGTTCGGTACGATTTCTTCCATGCAACAGATTTTCGATGTCGCTTATGGCAAGGCAGAGAGCTTTCCTTACTGGTTTGCGCTGATCGCTTTGATGGCAGGCACCGCCAGTCTTGTGAATGCGGCTTTCGTGGTGCGCCTCGGGATGCGCTACTTGATTACGACTGCACTTCTGGCGCAGCTCGTGGCATCGCTGATCATGGCGGTGATGACAGGTTTTGCCCTTTGGCCGGACGCGCTGGCGTTTCCTGCGTTCATTCTTTGGGCGACGAGCGTATTTTTCATGGCCGGCCTGACCATCGGCAATCTGAACGCGCTGGCGCTGGAGCCGGTAGGCCATATCGCGGGCATGGCAGCCTCGGCTTCGGGGGCGATTGCCACGGTGGCTGCGGTCGCCATTGCAGCACCGCTGGGGCTCGCGTTCGATGGCACTGCCCTGCCATTGGCTGCGGGGATCGCGGTGCTGACGGCGGTGGGATACGGCTTGATGAAAACCATCCCGCGCGCCTAGGCTTTTGCCTTGACAACCTTTTCTGCCAGATCCTTTGCAATGCCGAAGGCACCCTTGATCCGGTCGCCTTCGGTTTTCCAATCGCTGAGCAGCACAATCTTGTTGCCATTGATGCGCGCGCCCGGCTGCGTCTTGATGAAATCCACCAGTCCGGCCGGGTTGGCGAACTTGTCCTGGTGGAACTGCACCGTCACGCCCTTTGGCCCTGCATCCAGCTTCGATATGCCGGCGCGTTTGCACATCGCCTTGATCCGCACCACCGCCAGCAGGGTGTTCACCTCTTTCGGCAGCGGGCCGAAACGGTCGATCAGTTCGGCGGCAAAGCCTTCCAGCTCCACCTTGGTTGTCAGACCCGACAAGCGGCGGTAGAGACCGAGGCGCACATCCAGATCCGGTGCAAAGCTTTCCGGGATCAGCACCGGCACACCAAGATTGATCTGCGGTGCCCATTGGCTGTCGCTGTCGGTCAGGCCCGCAATCTCGCCCGACCGGATTTTGGCAATCGTTTCCTCCAGCATGGCTTGATAAAGTTCATAGCCTACCTCTTTGATATGGCCTGATTGTTCCTCGCCCAGCAAGTTGCCCGCACCGCGCAGATCAAGGTCATGTGACGCCAGGTTGAAGCCCGCACCAAGGCTGTCGAGGCTGACCAGCAGTTTCAGCCGCTTGGTCGCCTGCGGGGTGATCGGCGCGCGGGGTTTGGTCGTCAGATAGCAATAGGCGCGGACTTTCGCGCGCCCCACCCGCCCCCGGATCTGGTAAAGCTGGCTGAGACCGAACATATCGGCGCGGTGAATGATCATCGTGTTGGCGGTGGGAATATCGAGACCCGATTCCACGATTGTCGTCGCCAGCAGCACATCGTATTTGCCATCATAGAACTGGTTCATCCGGTCATCCAGATCGCCTGCCGCAAGCTGGCCGTGGCCAATGACAAAGCTCACCTCGGGCACATGGACACGCAGAAATTCCTCGATCTCCGGCAGGTCGGTGATCCGCGGCACAACATAGAATGACTGCCCGCCCCGGAAACGCTCGCGCAGCAGCGCTTCGCGGATTGTCACGGTGTCGAATTCAGAAACATACGTTCGTATTGCCAGACGGTCCACCGGCGGCGTGGCAATGATCGACAGATCGCGCACGCCAGTCAGCGACAGTTGCAGCGTGCGTGGAATCGGCGTGGCGGTCAGCGTCAGAACATGCACCTCGGACCGCATTTCTTTCAGGCGTTCCTTGTGTGACACGCCAAAATGCTGTTCCTCGTCGATCACCAACAGGCCAAGACGATGAAACCTGATGCCTTTCGCCAGCAAGGCGTGGGTGCCGATGCAAATATCAACCGTGCCGTCAGCAAGGCCCGCGCGCGTTTCATTCGCCTCCTTCAGCGGCACAAAGCGCGACAACTGCCGCACCACCATGGGAAAGCCGCGAAACCGCTCGGCAAAGCTGCGGAAATGCTGGCGCGCCAGAAGCGTTGTCGGGCAGATCAGCGCGACTTGAACACCCGACAGCGCGGCCACAAAGGCGGCACGGATCGCGACTTCGGTTTTGCCAAATCCCACGTCGCCGACCACAAGCCGGTCCATCGGCGAACCCGCTTCCAGATCTGCCACCACATCGGCGATGGCCGACAGCTGATCTTCGGTTTCCTGATAGGGAAAGCGGGCGGCGAACGCCTCCCTCATCTGATGCGGTGCTTCCAGAATCGGCGCGTGGCGCAGGTGGCGTTCGGCGGCGATGCGCATCAGGCGTTCGGCAATCTCGCGGATGCGTTCCTTGAGTTTCGCTTTCTTGGCCTGCCAGGCACCACCGCCCAGACGGTCAAGCAGCCCCTCCTCGTGCCCGTAGCGCGACAGAAGTTCAATGTTGACCACCGGCAGATACAGTTTGGCGTCGTCGGCATAGTGGATCAGCAAATAGTCATGCGGCGGGCCGGGCTTGTTGGATGGCGGCTGCGGCACGCGCAGTGTCTCCAGCCCCATGTAGCGCCCGACCCCGTGTTCCACATGCACCACCAGATCGCCCGGCGACAAGGTATCGACTTCTTTCAGAAAGTTGTCTGCCTTGCGGCGTTTCTTTGGCTTGGACACCAGACGGTCGCCCAGAACATCCTGTTCCGAAATGACCGCAAGCCCCGGTGCCGTGAACCCCTGATCCAGTGCCCACAGAGCCAGGTAAAGCCCGCCGCGCCCTTCCGGCACATCGCGCAGGTCACGAACAGGGGTGGCCCCCATCACACCCTGATCCTCCATCAGCCCTTTCAGGCGTTCCCGCGCGCCCTCGGACCAACTGGCGATCACCACCTGCCGATCTTCACGCAATGCGCGAAGATGATCGGACAAGGTGCCAAAAAGGCTGATGTTTTCTTGTTGGCGTTCCGGTGCGAAGCTGCGCCCGATACGCCCGCCCGCATCCAGCACGCCCGGCCCCGGCGACTGCGGCAGGGGGGATAGCTGGATCACGCGGTGGCCTGAGATGGCCGTCTCCCATGCGGTATCGTTCAGATACAACAGTTCGGGTGCGACGGGTTTATACACCGTATCCAGCCGCCCCTTGGCCTTCATCGCCTCTTGCCGCGCATCATACTGGTCCGCGATGCCTTCCCACCGCGACAGGCGCGAGGCCGTCACCTGATCATCCAGCATCACGGGGGCTTGGGGAAGGTAGTCGAACAGCGTCTCCAGCCGCGCGTGGAAGAACGGCAGCCAGTGTTCCATGCCCTGGTGCTTGCGTCCCGCTGTCACCGCTTCGTAAAGCGGGTCGTCGGTGCCTGCGGTGCCGAATTCCACCCGGTAGTTCTGGCGGAAGCGGCTGATCGCATCCTCGTCAAGGATCACCTCGGATACCGGCGCAAGTTCCACCATTGTCAGTTTTTCGGTCGTCCGCTGCGTTTCGGGGTCGAACCGCCGCGCGCCGTCCAGCACATCGCCAAAGAAATCGAGCCTGACCGGCCCGCCCTTGCCCGGCGGATAAATGTCGATGATCCCGCCACGAATGGCGAAATCGCCGGGTTCGGTCACAGTGGTCACAGGTGAAAAACCCATATGCGCCAGATAGTTGCGCAAGACACTTTCATTCACCCTGTCGCCGACCCGCGCCGTGAACGACGCCGCCACCAGCACGGCACGCGCAGGCAGGCGCTGCGTGGCAGCGGTCAGCGTGGTCAGCAAAATGAACGGCCCCGGCATGCCATGCGCCAGGGCGGCCAGCGTCGCCATCCGGCGGGCCGAGATGTCGGGGTTGGGCGAAATGCGGTCGAACGGCAGGCAATCCCACCCCGGAAGTTCCAGCACCACCGCCGCAGGGGCCATCACGGCCAACGCGCGCCGCATCGCCTCCAGCCGCTTGTCGTCGCGGGCGATGTGGATGACAGGGACCCCGCGCGCCAGCTCTTTTGCCAGCAGGCTGGCGTCAAAGCCTTCGGGCGCGCCGCCCAGAATGATCCGCGTTCCGTTCATGCCGCTCACTTAACCGTCGTGGGGGCGCCGTCAAGCCGGCAGCCACAGGTGCTGCGCGTCACAATGCGCCGATGGAAAGGTTCTGGTACATGCCCCACATGGCTGTGCCAAAGATCGACACCATGCCGATGCCTTGGGTCACGGTGCGGTGCCGCATCAGGGTGCGGTGCAGGGCGGCGCCTTGGGGTTGCTGCACCTCGATCCGGTGCGCGGTGCGCAGGCTCAGCGCGCCCACAAGTGTCATCGGGGCGGCAAGGCAGAATACCGCCTGCGCAAACTCGACATCATAAACAAAACCAAGCAACAACAGCCCCGACATCAGCAGCGACACTATCCCCACCAGCCACAGCCCTGCCTGCCGCCCGATATACAGCATCCGGTCGCTGTTGATCCGAACCAGCATTTCCATGTCGGTCTGGGTCTGGCCCCCGCTGCGGCGCGCGCGCAGCACCATGTCATGGGGCACGCCCAGCACCCAATGGCTTGCAGTGGACCACATCACCGCAAGTGCTATCCAGAACCACAAGTTCGAGAATGACCGCATGTCGATGAATTCGAAAATCGTTTCATACCATTGCACCGGAACCTGCCCCTGTCATTCCACCGTTCAGAGCCGTTGGCCCGCGCTTTTGCCATTCCTACTCTTGAGAAGTGGGGTTTTCCATGGCAGGCAGAAAAAATACCTGTGTTTAGCAACGTCGCAACGCAACAGCCCGGAAAGTACGTCATGCGCCCGATCCAAGCCGCCTACCCCGCCGCCCGTTTCCGCCGCACCCGCCGCACCGATGCGTTGCGGCGGCTGACGCAGGAAAACGTGCTGGTGCCGGGTGATCTTATCTGGCCGCTGTTCGTGCGCGACGGTGAAGGGGTGGCAGAACCGATCGCGTCGATGCCCGGCGTCGCGCGGCTGTCGATTGACCGGGTGGTTGCGGCGGCGCGCCAAGCCGAGGAACTGGGTATTCCCGCGATCTGCCTGTTCCCGTCAATTGATGCAAGCCTGAAAACACCAGAGTGCGAGCTTGCGTGGAGTGCGGACAATCTGGCGAACCGGGCAATCCGGGCGGTGAAGGCCGCAGTGCCGGGCATTGCGGTGATGACCGACGTGGCACTTGACCCCTACAACAGCAATGGCCACGACGGGCTGGTGCGGGGCGGCATTATCCTGAACGACGAAACCGTGGCGGCTTTGGTGCGGATGGCACTGGCGCAGGCCGAGGCGGGGGCCGATATCCTGGGTCCGTCCGACATGATGGATGGCCGGATCGGTGCGATGCGGCAGGCGCTGGAGTTGGCGGGGCATCACGACGTGACCATCCTGAGCTATTCGGCGAAATATGCGAGCGCGTTTTACGG
>Ga0105050_10007394_pt1 | contig 13140 bp, 16 predicted proteins | sample FRY01_FD_78088 | JGI IMG/M metagenome (GOLD analysis project Ga0105050, IMG submission 78088) | Freshwater microbial communities from Lake Fryxell liftoff mats and glacier meltwater in Antarctica - FRY-01 | ecosystem: Environmental > Aquatic > Freshwater > Ice > Glacier meltwater ... | reverse complement strand
CGAAGAGCGACAGTCAGGAAAGGAAGCGATCCTTTCATCTCTTAGACCGGCTGATGAAGCCGATTTTACCGAGACCTGTCCGCTCCATCATCGAACGTCAGCATGTTGTCCTTAGCCGATGCGTATTCGCAATCGGTTTGCCAGACAACGGCATTTTTGCCAGAGCTTGACGACCGGCAAATCTCACGATTCGCCTACAGGCACGCTTGTGCCACAGATGCAGAGAAAAGTCACGCATCGCCGGTGGCGAGTTTTCGGTTTTCAGTGTTCAGTTTTCAGAAGGGGCAATCGCAGTCTGGTTCGCGCGGTGCAATACGGAGACTGATACAGATTGTTGTCCGCCTGCGAACACCAGTGTCTTACCTCGAACACAAATCTTGACCCATCCCCTGGACAATTGCCTCTATTCCGTGATACCTACTCGGGAATAGAACAACACGAAAGGAGTCAACAATGGACGAAACAAAAAAGAAACCCACAACCGCCCCTGTAAAAACCATCCGCCACGGAGCCATCGCCGCATCAATATGGAAGCGTCAGGCCACCAGCGGCTTTGAGTACTTCGACTTCACCGTCAGTCGTTCGTGGAAAACGTCATCCACCGGGAAAGAAGGCTATTCGAGCAGCTTCTTCGTACGGAACGCTGACGAATTGCAGGTCGTCATTCAGGAAGCTGCCGACTGGATTGAAAGCCAGCAAGCCAGCCTGCAGGAAAGCAACGAGTTTAAAGCTCAGACGATTCTGCAGAAAGCGGCATAGTCTGGAACTTGCGCGTCGAGGGCAAGTCCGAGCGTGCGTAAACGCGTTTGCAACTTTCGAATCTTATCGGACAATAGTGCAACGGGTCAGGGACAGAATGACTGTCAATTCGGATCATTGCTCTCGACGACAAAGCAATCACGGGGCACGGCATGTGCATACAGACGTTGAATTACTCACAAGCCTGAGCGACGAAGAACTGGAAGCGCTGGCAAACAGTACTCTGGCACCCGCATCGCAGGATCGTCTGGACGAATTGCTGGCGAAGAACGCGGAAAATGAACTAGATGAGTCCGGGCAGGCGGAGCTGGAATGTCTGTTGGCCAGAATGGATCAAATGACAATCGTCAAGACACGCGCCCGCTACACGCTGCGTCAGCAAGCTGAGGCGACCGGCGCGTGAGTGTCTGTGTTCCTCTGGAACTTCATTGATCCGCGATTTAGTTCAAATCATTTTGCGACGCGTTGGACGCAAGCAACCGACACCGCAGTGCCTCAAGGTATATCTCTTCGAGGTACCGGCGGAGCGGTCGCCGCAAGCGCTCATGCTCATCAATGACGTCGCCCTTGTCTGAGTCACTCAGCCGCGTCGTGAAAATTAACCAGCCAAACAGGTGGGTGGTCGTCTGCGTCATGCGTTTCGGTAAAACCGTTTCCGCAAGTTTTCTTGCTTTCTGGTCATCCGTTAAGAACGCCTGGCCAGTCTTCTGCGCGAACGCAATCGAGGACAACTCACCTTTGCTGAGCCGCCGCCTGTTTTCGAGTACTTCTACGGCTTGGAGGTCCGCGATGTCGAGGCTGTATGCCACGATCCTCTTTTGATCAGTCTCGCGTCGCAGCCGCTCAATCAGTTCCCGCTCCTCTGGAACGTCATTCGATCTGTATTTGTAGAGACACTCGTAAATCACGAACTCTGTGCAGCAAAACGAACATTTCGCTTCCCGCGCCGCTGCGTAGAGTCGGACGGAAGACAACACGTTCCAAATCGAACATGTGTCCGCCACGTTGAGTAGGTGGAACTGCGATGGATCAGTCGCCATGGGCCAATTCCTCTCCGTAAAGCTTCGCCACTGAATGAACATCTTGTGGCGGCACGAGCAGCATCTCGGCGAGCCGTCCGGCGGAGATCGCGTCTTCACGGTACGCTCGAAAGCAGAGATCGACGTAGAAACTCGACAATCCGCGTTTCAGCATGTCGAGTTTTCGTGATCGCGACGCAGGCGAAAGCGTTACAAGCAACTCTGCATCGACCTTCGCATCCGCTGGGACAGCGACTGACTTCAACTGTTGAACCGTAGTGTCGGTGATCAGTCCCGCGTCCTTCAAAGCAATTGCCAGTGCGGTCGTGCTCACCTTTAGCCGAGAGGCCCATTCAATCGCTTTTGATACCGGCCATTGCTTCGGATCTGGAACGGCGAGGAGGAATTCCGGCGGCATCAGAAAATGCGATGCGAATGTATTCGCTCGAATCTCTGAGAGGTCACTCTTGCCCCAAGCGGCTCCCCTGTTCTCGCTGTCGAACGACACGTTGACATCGCTGCCATCATCAAGAATGGCATGGCCAGCCTCATGGGCTGCTGTGAATCGCTGGCGATAAACGTCTTCAGAAAAGTTGATCATGAGGCAAGGACCGGCGATCGGATGACGGACGAAGAGGCCCGATATTGCGGAATTGGCCAGTTTCCGTCGAAACACGTGCAGGCCAATCGACCGAAAGTCTCGGAAAATGTCTGTCGCCAGCTGATTTGCCTTAAATCCGAGATGCGAACGAAGCGCCTTGGCCGCGTCCTTTCCATGTTGTTTTTGGTAAGAACCGTGCTTTTGGAACGTGAACGACTTTCGGTTCAAGACTGGCACCACACCCAACAAGAACTCTTCGCATTCACACAGGAACAGGAATTCCTGTATCGCCCAGCGGTCGTCGGTGGAAAGCGCGTCACCATGCTTTCGGAACAGTGTTTCTGTCTGTTCGAACGGCGCGAGCTGTTCATTGGACACGAAGAACTTGTAGTCACACTTATAGTAATCAGCGAGGATGAGAATGTCGTCCCCCGTTGGCTCGCGAGTGCCGTTCTCATAGGCGACGAGTACTTCGAAGGGAATGCCAGTCCCAGTCGCCACGTCGTCGATCGTTCCCTGGAATTGGTCCCGATAGCGAGATAGCTTTGATCCGAGGATCGCTAGGTCAAATGCCATGCCGCACCTCAATCCTCAACAGTATTGCCGGATGTATTCGGAGAGAGTCACAAAAGGAGAGCCACCAAAGCTGCGATGTGGGTTTATCGACACGAGTGTAACCTTCGCCCCGCGCGTAGCGGTAGCGAGTCACGACAAAAAGCACACGAACCGTTTATCTGGATTTTGGTCTTCCTTGTAGCCTCGTCGTGATCGCCAGCCCGAGGGATTCTGTCGCGGTGCTGGCTCACGCTTCGGACCCCTCAAAGGCGGCACAAAGCACAGGGGGGCACAAAGCCAGGAGCCAGGGGACGCAAGGCCGAATTACCCCGGACAAGGAGCCGACCGAATCGCAAGTCAAGTGGACTGGACGGCGTGCGTGAAACTGCTCGCACGGTGAGCAGAACGTGGAGGCCAACATCGTAGCCCTTCCCGATCGACACCCGCGCTTTCGCGCCCGACTCTGGCAGGCGCTGTATGACGCAGTTCGTCAAGTACGGATCTGTGCGGGGGCGGCTGGCAACAGCCGTCCCGCGATACTCATTGTTGCAGATCAAAGACATATCAAAGAGGCGCACTCCTTTGATCCTTCCTGCCCGCAGCTGAACTCAATCGCCAATGCGTTTGCACCGACCTGACAATGCAAGTCGCTATGCTTCACAAATACCTCCCTTCCGCACGGCTAAGCTCAGCGAAACAAACTCCTCAGGCAATTCAAAGGCTAACGCCCCAGTCCGTCTGATCTTGGGAGGAAGTTTTTCACCGTGAAACTCACTCAGCTTACTCGTATTTGCAAAATCGGAGTAACACGACAAATAACTATCATTGCATCGAACGAACTCGTATCCATCTGCATCTTTCAAAACTAGCCTCGAACTCAAGCAGGAAGATGATGTCTCACGCAAACACAAATTCACAACATCTAGGTCTAGCTTCCAGATATTGGCATCGAGAGGCAGCTTTAACTGCTCCGGATTTTCGATCGTTGACAAGTCGATCTTCGAAAAGCCGGTCACTCGGATCCGGAACATTCGAGGCTTTCCTCCGTTGCAATCGTCGTAGTCGGAACTGGGCTCGGAGCGGTCAAACGGACATTCAACTGCGAGCCACGCCCCGGTTTCAAGTGCTTCGGATAGTGGAACCAATGGAATGCTCCAATCAATACTAAAATGAATCTCTATGTGTCACACAGCGAATGCCAAGCTTCCAAATCGAAGACCAAGCCTCAGATCAGAAAAATCGGCCGGAAGTTCGAAGGCCAGTGAGGCTGTTCGCAGGATTTTTGGCGGAAGGTTGCAATCCTTGAGTTGGGCCAGACCAACATCTCGACCATAAGCGGAATTCTCTGATAAATGTTTATCTGGACAGGCAATGAACTCAAAGCCATCGAGATCAATCAGGATTAAGTAAGTCTCTATGAACCCCATCGGGATCTCACGAATGCACTGATTAACGATGTGAAAATCCAGTTTCCATACGTTCGCGGCCAATGGAACGCCAAGTCGATTTGGATAGTCAATAGACGGCAATACAATCTTCGAAAATCCGGTGGCACGAATCTTGAACACGACAGGAACTACAATACAGTGACGATCGTTTCGCGCAATTGATTCCTCGGGTGCCCAATCCGCCTGCAGCCATGCACCACATACTATCGCACTGTCCAGTAAAACCATTTTTGTCAACCCCGCGGTGGTCATTTATGAAACGGCTGCACTTGCCTGTGGAGATTAAAGCCAAACCAATGAACCTTCATTCGTGATTATGACGACGGCGCTTCAATTGCACCTTGATAGCAGCTGACGTATAGGTCAGTGGGATCAACGTCAATTTCAAATGGAAGAACTCTTGGACGACCTATCTTCACTTCAGAAAAATCAAAGGACACACTCCCAGACCGGACTACCTTTGGAGGCATCAGCCGGCAGGAATTCGAAAACGTGCGAAGACCGAGAGATAATGCCGCGTCGGACATGTCGTAAATTGGAGTGCTCGACATGGCTCGGTATTGGTGTCCATTCGTTTCTGCGAGGCTCAATCGGCGGGTGACGAAACGTGTCTCTATCTCTCGCTTGCAAATATTTATCACATCCAATTGAAGTCGCCAAATGTTGCGGTTCGCCAAACGACGCATCGCGTCTTGATCGGAAACTGATTCGCCGTTCAATTCGCTTATCCCTCGCACGCGAAATCGCAGCGTAATGTCGCAGCCATCGTTTATAAGGTTCTCGGTTAATCCGTGAGGCTTCACCTTGAGGAGAAGCCATTGGCCGGTATTGATCGCATCGACTAACCGAATCATTTGTTTTTCTATCATTCGGATTGAATCATGGCCCGCGTCGCGACGACGATTTGCATCGACTAGCAGGCGTTTTGAGAGCGGTCTGATCACGGATGATTGCAACTAGACCTCGGAAAGAGTTCCATTACGGATCGTAAGTCGTCCTTGTTCGTAGTCCTCTGCGAGTTCGAAGGCTACAACGCCGGATCTCGTCACTTTGGGAGGAATCGCAGTATCATGGAACGTCTTATATGTGGAATGATGCCACGAGGCGTACCTGTCAGAGTTGATTTTGAAAATGTGAACATACTCGAACCCATCTTGATCCAAGATTACCAAACGCCGACTGACAGATCCCGCATGTATGGCTTTTTTGCACAGATTCATCATTTCGACTCTCAGCTGCCAAATCGTCCGGGACGATTCGATTCCGCTTTTGAATTCACGAGAGAGTGTTTCTTGGTCGAGCCTTGAAAAATCTAGCAGTCTTAGCCTGAAGCAAAAAAGTCCGCCTTCAGCAGCTTCTTTTTCGATTGTGGATTTTGGTTCAAATTGTCCCGCTACCCAAGTAACGTTTTCGACTGCCTCAGCAATAAAGATCATTACGACATTCCTAATGTTTCTACTAGCCGTTCGATATACTGTGAACAGTGCCAAGACCATTGCTCACAGCGTTTTTCTAGGGGTATCGCTCGGACTGGGTCGCATATAAAGCGAATTTGAAATTCGCCGGGGGAATTGAGGACGATGGCGAGTACGAAGCTTCTCCCAAGCTGGTTTGCTGTGGCGTATTCATTGTTGGTCAGTCGGATTGGGTCTCCGAAGCGAGTAACAGATTTAACCTCAACATGAAGCTCCACTCCTTCCTTCATGACAACGTGCAAATCGTATCCCAGATTCGCTTGTGAGACATCTTTTACCGTAGCTACATTTGCCTGAGACGAAAACCAAGCCAACGTGTTGTGCTCTGCATTCCGCCATGCCTTAATCGCATCGGGCATTCTCTGAACATTTGACGCAGACGGTTCTACGTTGCTTTTGCGTAGGGTATCCGCTGTTGAAACTGGGGCGAGGGGCGTTGGGTGGCCCTTGAGGTGCGCCGGTGGAAAAACATTCGTCATGGCGTCTGGAATTCCAAGTCGTCTCGCAAGATATCGGACATCATCATTTTGCTCTTCCTGAGACAGCAGTTCAAGAAACTTCTGATCAAGAGGCTGTTGTTCATATTGCGCCGGACTTACATAACTATCCTCTGTTGGGAGACAGAGGCTGGTTTGCATCTGCTGCAGATCTTCCGTATTTAAATCATATCTATACTGCTTGGCAGCCTTGCAGAAAATCTGTGCGGCGCCAAATGGCGATGGGGGAGATCTGGTGATTTCCGACAGAGCTTCTTTCAGGCTCAACGTTCGACAGCCCAGCCATTTGAGAAAATCGGGTAATTCTGGGTGCTGGTCAAGAATTTCCTGCGGCACGTGAGGAAGTCGCTCGCAGAGAGACTGGTAGTCGTTGTAGTTGAGCCAGTCTGGTCGAAGCCTAACGTCGAGTGGTTCTGCTTTTTGACCGGAAGGAGAGAAACCAATCTCATTCAATCGGTTCAGCAGTGATTGCTTCAAAATCTTCCTGAATCGGCCCTCGATAGGTGTTGGGAGCAAGAAAGGGCTAAAAATTCCGGGGAGATTTTCAATTGAGAGAGAATCTCGCAGCAAGCTGGCGAGCAATAGCACACACTCTTCAAACGACTGAATAGATGCATCATCCATATCAATTGTTTTGCGTGATGGGTCTGTGCTGAAATCGCCATTGAGCTTCAGGAGAGCGCCTGAAAACTCGTTCGTTGGCATAAATGCGTGAATGACGGATTTGTCTTTTGGGGCTGGAACAATTCTCTCGCTATCGAGCAGAAACGCAATTCTACTCTGCTTATGACGGGCGATCATCCATTGGCTTGAGTCTTCATTGCTTCCGATTGTTTCAATTGAGATTTCTCCTGACCGACTGGAGATCCTCCTTTGCAGGATTCTTTGGGTCTTTGGAAGATCAATCTCGATCGCTGTAACATTGTTTAGAAACAACAGTGCAGTCTCATCAAACTCCAACGACTCCTGTTCAATCATTCGAGCGTTAAGCCCGAAAAGTACAAAAATGGTACTAAAGCCTCGTTCAAAAAATTGGTGACACTGCTGCTGAACGTCTTCGGGAATGTGGTTTATGGGGTGGGGAATGCGAATAAGCGGTACATCAGAACGAATTCCGAGAAGGTCTTGCGTCATGGTTTTTGAGAACCGGAAGTGATGGCCTGCAGAGTAGACCTCAATTTCGGCAGCAACGCCAGCGACGGACTTGAAGCCAATTCCACGATATCCAATCGTTCCTCCGCCTCGATGTTTATTGGATGAACCACTGCGGCAAATCGCGACAATGTCGTCTTCTGAGAAGCTGCGACCATCATTCGCGACAAGTAATCTCTCTTTCACCTGCTTGAATTCCACTCGCTTCGCGCCAGCGTCATCTGCATTTTGCAGGAGCTCAATAAAGGCTCGGGAACGATAGCTTTCGGCGATGTACAACTCGACTTTGGCAAGGTCAGCGAACAAATCTGGTGCCGCAGCAGCCTCAGAGGAGAGCTTTTCTTGAATTTCGGCCACATTCATAGTGATCTCGTAACGTCGGCAGGTAGCCGTGCGGTCTGTGTATCGGTATGACACACGCACACAGAAAAATAATTGAACGCGAAATGGTAGGCGGCGACAGACATACAGTGACGAATCCAAGCTTGAAATGCAAGAAAGCTGTCATGACGCTCATGTTTCTGCCTTTGCCGTTCAAATGAATGTCACCCACGACCGTATGATCGAAAAGATTCGCCGAACAAAACTGGAAAACGTCGGGGGTCATCGAGCGAAAACGTCGGGAAAACGTCGGGTGTCTGACAAGAGGCGGCCGGATCCGTTTACAATAATTTTTCAAAATTCGGTTCCGGACACTGTTTTCCATCTCCGAAGACGGGATCGTCACTTTCTCGGCTCGCGTCGGCAAGACTGACGCGACGAAAGATGTCCCGCTGAGCGGCGTCGAATTCGTGCGTCGCTGGATTCTGCATATTCTGCCGAAAGGCTACACGAAGACGCATCGCTTCGGCGGTTACAGCAATCACCACCGCGAACGGTACATCGCCGAATGCCGGGAACTCATGGCGCCCAATGGATCCGCGCCCGTCACATCGCTCGCCGCGGTCCTTAGCGAAACACCGCGCGAGCGCCTGTGCCCGAACTGCCACACCCGGCTGCGAGTCGTGGCTCCAACACATCGGCCCGGCTGGTCCATTATCCTGAAAAGCCCTCATCGCCCGGATTGGTACAACGATGGGTGACGATCCGGGGACAACGCGAGTCTCCCTTGCTTCCCGTCTGAGCCGACTGCTTCCGGCGAGTCCCTTTCTGCTGCGGCACGCGCATTTTCGAAATCATTTCCGCCTCGTCCCGCCAACGCCTTCGCCCGCAATTCCGAGCGAGGTGTTGCGATCATTTCGACCAGAAATTCCAGTGACCGTCCCAGCCTTTGTGACACGCCGTCACCTAGGGTGTATCATTCGTCCGATGTCGCTTCACGAGTTGCATTGATTCCGCACTAAGCAACACTCACGCGCGGCCCCACGAAGCGGGAAAGTTCAACTCGCGATCTATGCGTGCGGCTAATCGCCAGCCGGATAGATCGCAATTCGTTTGTTTTGGATTGAGGCACGCAACTAATGGCACAGGAACACCTCGGGGTAACAGCAGCTTTGCGATGTGGCCATTGCGGCAACAGAGCCCCGCTCTCGATCAGAGCCCGCGACTCATACGTGACCACACACGAGGATCCCAAATGCACTATGTCTTGGGATGCCGGAATGGTGTTCGAGATCCTCGCTTGCCCTTCGTGCCATGAGATTCTACTTGGCAGGTATATGTATCACCAAGATTTCGTTGACGAGGGCGTTGATTATGAGATCCTTTATCCAGTGGATCGCGGGCTTCCCGCAGGCCTCCCGGATGCCGTTTCAAAGGCATACGAAGCCGCACAGCGAGTGAAGAATATTGACGCGAATGCATTTGGCGTGCTGCTGCGTCGCGCAATGGAAATCGTTTGCAAAGACCGAGGGGCCAAAGGCCAAACCCTTAGCCATCAACTGCACGATCTTTCCCAACGCGGAGAGATCCCAGAAAAACTTGTCGATGTGGCCAATGGAGTTCGCCATTTCGGCAATGTGGGCGCACACGCTGGAAGTGGCGATCTGTCTGCGACCGAGGTCTCAATACTTGACGATCTAACGCGAGCAGTGCTTGAGTACGTCTATAGTGCACCTCTGTTGGCAAAGCGAGCTGAGGAGCGCCTGCGGCAATTAAAGTCTGGACGTCCGACTCCGCCGCCTTAGCAACTTGAAAAAGGAACAGGAGACGAAAAGGGGTCCGTGAACGGTGCGTGTTGTTCTTCGTGGTTCCGCTGACAATCGTCCAGGCAACGCTCGACCATGTTTAAGCAGTCCTCTCTGTGAACTTCGTGTTCTCCGTGGTGCCCACTGCGATTGGATTGCGGCGCTACTCAACGCGACCGGTGCGATTCAGCATGAGGACGAAGATTTGATTGAGTCTTCCGGACAGGAGTTGACTGTGTTGTGGTTGCCGAATGAATCAAGGGACGCTGCCATGCATCACGTTGCACAAAATTTTATCGACGACATCCTCGGAGCATGTTAGGATTCCTGCGTGATCACATCCTTGCCAATTACTGAAGCGGACATTCTCAACGAAATTATTGAGCCCCGTCATAGCAGATTCAGCCGCCAGGTTGCTGAAGAGTTTCTGTCGCTGTGCTCCAATGAATCCGCCCGAGAGCGAATTCGAGAGTTGCTGCGAAAGAACAATGCCGGTTTGATCTCGGAGACTGAACAGACGACATTGCAGAACTACTTGCGAGTGGTTGAATTTCTGGACCTGCTTCAGGCAAAAGCCCGAGTCTCACTTCTGCAAGATGACTCAGCGGCATGATTGATGCCACGCTTCGAGAACAGGTTCCGATCAACTCAGAGAATCGAGTGAGTCATCGAAGCCTCCTGATCAAATGCCAGATGTTTCCACCACGCTGAAGATTCTCGGTTCGACGTCAATCGCATCGCCTGGAGTTGCCTCAACATTTGATGAGTACTGGTGCCGCCGCAGACCCCAGACCATGCATTCGTTCAAACTGGTCCAGCAGCACCATCTGACGGTAGACATCAAACGCCTTGCCGCCTTTACCGCTGGTCTGCAGATAGAGCCGTTTCTTCATGACGTCAGCAGCTTCGAGAGCTTCGGTTTCGAAGGAATCTTGCTCTGAGGGTGACAGTGCTTCCCAGAAGGCCATAAATGCTCGCTGTCGTGAATTCTGCTTTTGGATTGCCTGACGCTCGCGTTTCGTGCTTGCGCGCTGCTGTGCCTGTTTTTGGGCTTCTTTGGCCTGTTGACGTTGCTGTCGCTGAACGGAGCTTTCAAAGCCGGGCGGAAAGGCGATAGTGTCGGGCTTCTTGAGGGACTGTACAAGAAACCCGGGACCGCGGGGTTGGCCTCGGCTGTTGTACCAGTCGTAGAGTTCCAGCATCTCACGAATGCGTGTTGCTGGCTGAGACAGAGACAACTCTTCCGCCGATGCCGGGCCGATGCCGCGTTTGATCAGTTGACGTTCGAGTTCCTGAGGATTTGACTGAGAATTCAGGACCGGAGTTGACGGTGCTGTGGTTGCGACGCTGCTGCTGCTGGATTCCAGACTTGTTCGGTCGCGTTTGGCTTTCCGTTCGAAAATCACCATCCATTTTCCAAGTCCGTCTTTGCGAAAGCGCTCTTCCGGCGAGCGCTGTTTCAGATCCCAGAGGCGTTCCAGTTCTTCAATGCCCTTCTGAAGAGTCCGCTTCAATTGGGCCGTGTTGTAGTTGCCGGAGAGTCGCACTTTCCGCAGCCCGAGTTCCACCAGATCGATTTCCACACGGCTGCTGTGGTAGAACCGTTTATCCAGGAACCGGTAGAGTCGCTTTGCCACGGGGCTTGTCAGTTTGCAGTAAAGGTTCCAGTCAAGCTGTTTCAAATATCCCGACTGAAAGCTGCGGAACAGGACTTCGTTCCAGACGAAGCGGGAACAGCCAGGAGCCGCCTTGCCCTGAATGACTTCTCGGCGGTAGATCACCAGATTGTCGAAGACTCCAAAATCTCGATTGACCCAGCTCTTTTGTGCGTGGTCGTAGAACGCTCGATCAGAGAAAATCGACAGCCCTTTCCAGCGTCGCAGTGCCGTGGCGTGGCGACGCTGTCGTTGCGAGTCTCATCCGGCCAGCAGGACGTCGTCGTCTGTACCCTTGTTACGAAGCCGGCGACTGGATGGAAAGCCAGCAAGCCAGCCAGCAGGAACGCAACGAATTTAAGAATCAAACAATCCTGCAGAAAGCAGCATAGTTCCAGAAGGAACTATGCTGAAGTGATCTTGTCGTCGCTACCGGTGTCGGCACGCCACGACCTGATCTACGGCGACGGAGACACAGCAAACTTCGGGTCCTTTTCGGGGATCAGTGGAGCGGGCGGAGCCGGCGCGGGCTCCACACCTTCAGTGAACGTTGCAGACGTTTCGTAACTTACCATGCGGCCGCCCGCCGACACTCTGATAAACTCGGCGATGTCCTCACCCGGCGGCACGGTTGCCATTCTTTCCTCAACGGTCGGGATCAACTCCGTACTCAACAATTCCAGTCCGTCGCCATCGATCGTGATGCACCGTTGAGGAACCATGTTCTCCACGTAATATAGAATGACGCGGGCTCCATCTTTGTTCGTTTTGATCAGAGTATACGGAATCGTGTCTGAATTGGATCCACAAGGTGAATCCATACAGGCCATAGTCTGAGGCACGACAGCATGCTCAGAGTTTCCACACCCGGAAATGGCAAGAGTCACAACAACGGAAAGAAGGATCTGAGTACGCATTGGACGAATCTCCTCAAATTGAAATCATTGATCTGATCAAGCGACGGCCGCATTCACTGCCAGTTGCGTTGGCAAGCCGAACACGTGTCATAGAGAAGACGCTGGGACATCCTGCAGTCTGCGCAGGCGATGGTTCGTTTGTTGGGAATGGAGAAGAGAAGCGTTGCTCTCCGCAGTGGAGAGAATACTTGGCTGTATTCACCGCATCGTTCTGGATGAACTCTCGCCACCGGCAATGAATATGGTCTGACATCTTGGGCAGTCTCCCCGTAAGCTCCAGTACGTCATCCGGGAAGTTGCGTCCCTCGCCGAATGCGAGCAAAACCGGCAGCACTGAATCAGCAACTTCAAGACCCAGGCAATTCTCACGAAAGTGGCGTTACGCACTGTCTATTCCCCGCCTGCAAGCTGATGCGACTTCAGAAAGTGCGACTGAAGGATCACCTTACGATAAAGTTCAAACGCTTTATCGCGTTTGGCCGAATGCTGCAGGTAAAGTCGCCGAGTCAGGTGTTCGGCTTGTTCCAGTGCTTCTGTTTCGAAGGTATCCTGGTCTGACGGAGAAAGGGACTCCCAGAAGGCCGTAAAGGCTCGCTGGCGAGTTTTGTCTTGTTCGGCCGCCTGACGTTCCCGTTTGGTACGAAGTTGCTCGTCTGACGCTTTTGCGGCCTTCTGACGCTGCACTGCAGCCTGCTTCGCTGAGGAACTCACAAACCCAGGCGGACGAGCGATCGCGGAAGGATTCCTGATGGATTGAACCAGAAATCCTGGCCCGCGAGCCTGCCCCTTGCTGTTGTACCAATCGTACAGTTCAATCATCTCCTGAATCTGACTGGACGGATGCGACAACGATAATTCCTCCGCCGACGCCGGGCCGATGCCACGCTTGATCAGTTCGCGTTCCAGATCCTGCGGATTCACGGAAGTGATGGGAAT
>Ga0105050_10007392_pt1 | contig 13142 bp, 10 predicted proteins | sample FRY01_FD_78088 | JGI IMG/M metagenome (GOLD analysis project Ga0105050, IMG submission 78088) | Freshwater microbial communities from Lake Fryxell liftoff mats and glacier meltwater in Antarctica - FRY-01 | ecosystem: Environmental > Aquatic > Freshwater > Ice > Glacier meltwater ... | reverse complement strand
GACCGCGGATAACGGCAGCGAGTTCGCGTTTCATCACACACTCGCCGACACCATGGGGGTCCCCACCTATTTTTGTGACCCGTATTCGTCCTTCCAGCGGGGAACAAACGAACACTTCAACGGACGAATCCGACGCTACCTGCCCAAGGGCACCAGCTTTGATGATGTCAGCCAGGAAGAACTTGATGAGTATGTGAAAGAAATCAACAACCGGCCAAGGAAAGTGTTGGGCTGGTTGACTCCGGCGGAAGTATTTCACGAACTATGCTCGAAGGAAGCAACCACCTGACGTGTTGCACTTCGAACTAGAATTCGGGCTCCTGCCTGTCCGGTTCGTTGGACTTGTATGCTTGATTGGGAGGGCCATTTGCTGTGAGGGTTTTGACTTGAATGGGCGTATTTGTGATTGTCTCCTAGGAAAAGAGTGGGGAATCAGTTGTCGGATTTAATTGCCTGCCTGTTGAGGGATTGGTGGACAATGTGAACGCGTATTCCGGCGCGGGAACTTCCTCCCGTTTGTTGTTTGCAACGATGAGGCCGATGGGCCCTGGGGCTCCCTTACGGGAGCTACTCGTCGACCTAGCCGCACTCGGAGTGGCTGACCTGAGTGTCGTAATTGCTTCACGATCGAATCTTGAATTAATTCAGGAGTCATTCAAAGGGTGTGCGTTGGTTCCGCGCGGTATCGGAGAGTGGCCTGACGATAGTGTTGGCCCTCTAAGCTCCGAAGCTTTGGAAATCCTGCCCAGGTTGACCACTTCGGATGATTTTCTTCTCTTCAAGTCGCAGGTTATGACCATGCTCAACCGCCATGACGGGTCCGGGACTTTTCGACTCATTGACCGCGAGGCGTTGTTTTATCAACTCTTCATGAATTTGGGCGGGCTCCTTATTGACAAGGGGGTCAGTCATGTTTTTTTTGACATTACGCCCCACGTGGTAACCGAATACATTACTTTTTGGGTGGCGAGGAAGCTCGGCATTCCTGTCTTGTTTTTGCAACCCGTCCCTTGGTCTGGGCTTTCTCTTCCTCTGAAGGATGTAGGAGTCCCCTACCAGTCGCCTAAACTTATTCCTCCGCCAACTGCGGGTGAGGACTCCGCCTTCCGCGAGCTGGCAGCTGAACAATTCCAGTTGCTTCTTAATCGCCTGGGGCAAGGAGAAGCCACTTGGGTCAAGAAGTACTTGGGGCCGGAGATGCGGAAGCTAGACGATACTCGCTTCAGGCCTTTTAGGGTCTTAGGGAACCTGCGCGCCCTCTCCCGGAAAGAAAATTCCGTTGACCTGTCCGGAGTGGTGGAAAATTTTGGCAGGCTAAATGAATTTGTGGTGGCGTTGCTGCAATGGGCGCATCGCAGAAGTTTCGTCGCCACCCGCAGAGCAATCCATCCCGGAGCAGTTCCGGACAAGCCATATTTATTTTTTGCGCTGACTCACGAACCTGAGAGGACGTTTTTCCCCGAAGCACTTCCGTGGGTTTCGCAGATTGACGCGGTTCTTGCCGCAGCCGGGGCGGTGAGAGGTTCTCATAGCATCGTGGTCAAAGAGCACGAGACGCAGTACGCGCCCGGCAGGGTCGGGTACGCATCTCGATCCACGCATTTTTACAGACTGCTGAGAAAGATTCCCAATGTCTTTGTGGTTTCTTCGGAAAAGCAAGCTGGGCCTTTGATTGAAGGAGCGGCGGGGGTAATTAGCGCGACGGGCACGATATGTGTTGAAGCTGCGATAAAAGGGGTGCCCGCGTACCACTTTGGCAACCCGTGGTGGGAGGGATTCCCCGGCACGAGGAAGATACACGACTTTGAAGCATTTGAGTCTGGTTTTCCTGCCGTAGACGCTTACAACAGAGGGAACGCCAGAGAATTTTTTGAGGGCTTTATGGGGCGGGCCATTCCGAGCACGTCGAATGTTGAACCTGCTCTTTTTAGAACAAAGAATGCGGAGTTACCCGACGGATACGAGCTCCTTGAGGCGTCTGCTCTCACCGCTCTCCTAACAGCATTCCTTTCAGAAGGAGAAGGTCCTGGTGCATGATCCTGAAGGGTCTCTCAAGGCGCCCGCGAGTCAGGCTGGCGCTTTGGACCGCACGTGGATGCTCATTCCCGCACGTGGGGGTTCGGTGGGTATACCGAGGAAGAATCTTGTTAGTTGCGGAGGGAAGCCTCTCATCCAATACGTCATTGAAGTGGGCCTTGCCTTGCTCCCCGCAGACCAGGTAGTTGTAGTAACTGACGATCTTGAAATCGCTGATTTTGCTCGCCTGATCGGTGCGTCTTCGATTTTGGAGGAACGCAGGTCTGAAGCCGGAGAGACCCTCGACGAAAAAGTTGTAAGGAACCTGGGGAGAATGGGGACGAATGGAGCAATGCCCCACGACATTATCTTGACCGTTCAACCGACTTCTCCCCTGCTCAGTGGGGACACAATCATAGAGTGCGTGAAACTGCTCAATTCTGGTTTCGCGAGCGTTCTGACCGTGGTGGAAGACCGACACCTCAGATGGGCTTTATCCCCGGGCGACGGCGGTCCTACCGCGCTCTACACCGAGAGGAAAAATCGCCAAGATCTCGAACCCACCTTTCGCGAAACGGGTGGCGTGATTGGCGCTCGGTTGAATGACATCGAGTCGCATGGGACGAGAATTATAGAACCTATAGGGGTCGTGTCGGTTTCAGCGCAGGAGGGAATAGATATCGACACCTTCGGTGATCTTTTTGAGGCCGAACATTGGCTTTCGCGTGGCAAGGTTGTTATTGTCGCTGATGCTGGGCGAGAACTGGGGATGGGTCACATCTACAGGGCGCTCGCCATAGCCTATGAGTTGGCGAGACACGATGTATGCATTGCCGTTCGTCAAGAAATGCCCCTGTCGAGAGAAGCCCTAGCAGGGAAGCCGTTCAGAGTTTTCGAGTACGGGGATGACGCAGAGTTGGCCGCCATGGTTGCACGCGAAGCCCCAGACCTTGCTATCTTCGACATTTTGGACACAAGCCTCGAGTACATATCCCAGATGAAGTTGGCGCTCCCACTTTCGAAAATCCTCACAATCGAAAACGAGGGGGATGGAGCGGAGCTGTGCGATCTCGGGATATACGACCTGACACCGGTTCCGCAACGGGCCCCCAAGGTGGCGCTATCAGGGTCCAATTTTGCAATCATTGCGCCAAGCTTCGAACTTTTCTACGGACATGCCGGGGATATGCAGCCCCAAGCGGACCTCATGGTGTCTTTCGGTGGCAGTGACCCGGCACGTCTCACTGAACGGGTCTTGGGCTGTTTGGAAGAACTTGATTACCAGGGGAAGGTGACAGTAGTGACCGGCCTCGGGGCAGACCGTCCAAGGGTTTCCGGAAGAAAAATAGACGTTCGCTACTTAGAAAACGTCACGAATATGGCTTTAGTCATGGGCGAGCACAAACTCGCTGTATCTTCTATGGGCCGCACAGTATTTGAGTTCGCCTCAATTGGGGTACCTGTAATCTGCTTCGCTCAAAACGAGAAAGAGGCGACTCACGTGCACGTGGGCCCCCAAACGGGTTCGGTCTTTGGAGGGCTCGGTTACGCTCTGAACGATGCGGACCTCAAATTAGCGTTGAGCGAGTTCTTGGAGAACAGTCCCCTTCATCGAGAATTGGTTGCGTCGAGTAACGGCTTCCGCAAGAAAAGGAACAATGGGTTTGTTCTGGGTGAGGCGTTGCATAGATTAGGACTTGGCCATATGGAATAGTTGTTATCCCGGACGAGGGGCTCGCGTTTGGGAACTTCAGGCTTGGCCTATCTGCCCGTCGTCAACCTTTAGTTACTCGTAGGTATCTCCATGTTGGAGCGCAAGATGAATCGAGGCAGAGGGGAATCTCCAGATCGCGGTCGTCGAGTTACCCGCCTCTTTTCTCGGGCGATGTCTGAAGGGCAAAGTTTCGATAGCGATTTGGAATCGGCCGGCAAGATTTCCCTAGGGGCCGATGGCGTTCGACTAACGTGCCCTGGGTTTCTTGAAGGCGGTCTCATGTAATCGGGGTCGTATCCGCAGGAGGGTTTCGTGATGAGTCAATATCCGGGAGCTTTTCGCCGGAAGGCGCCCGACTTGCTGGACCGGGAAAGCTGGTGAGGGACCCCGCCGATGGTCTTGGTCTCAGGCGGCGACCCGCCTATAAGTGTCCCAAACAAGACGCAACTGACAGGAGTGCCAACTGGGATTGACGACCTCGGATCCGGTCAAAATTGCCTCCGCGAGGACTCGCATTTTCCAACTGGAATAAGTTGTTCGCGCTCTTCGACGTGACGAGATTTGCTCTGTGATGTAACAGTCCCAAAAGGCCTTACGTGGCCCCTAACAAGATGACCTCGTGAGGAGTCCCCTTGCCAAGCTAGTGCGCGCCGTTGTGTGTTTTCGAATCCGGATATCACTCTCGGCATAGTGATGTGCGCTCATAGAGGCGCATCTGGCGTGCTTGACATCGGCCCTAAGTCCGCACGATCCGTGAGGCCACTTGAAATGTCAGTGAATCTAGAAGCGGATTCAAGTTGCTTCGTGGGCCGAGCTCGTCCAAGGTATGCGAAGCAAGATGTTCTTGCTTCGCAGGAATACAGTTCTGATTGTCCCCGCCTTGATGGGGCAGGCACTGGCGGCGCCTATTTGGGGTTCAGTTGCTATACCGGCCCCGGGGTTTGGCTCTCTTCCGCCTCGGACCTGCGGCCGGGGAGGCTTCCGAGAGTCCCCTGCGAAGCTGAGAATCTCGGAGTCAACGACGTCCATTTATTTTTCCGGGACTATCGCAATCGGCTCAAACTGTGGATTTTTTAAGATGGATCTTTCAGAAGCCGGCTCTTGGGAGCTCCTCTGGAAAAGCCCCAGGTCGTACTCCGTGAACTCCGAAGGGGATTCGCTTTTCTAATCGAGAACAGCGACGGCGAGGTTCGCCGGTACGAATCTGATTTCAGACTGCAGGAAGAGTGGAGTATTCCGGGTGCCTACCGATCCGATTTTAACAACGGGATCCTTTGGGTAAGTTCGGTCACAGGAGATTCGGTGTGGGAAATTGAGTCTGGAGGAGGGGGGAGCGCGCAACATCTCGTTCCAGAGCAATACAGGACACCACCTGAAAACATGTATCTGAGCGATGTTTCATGGACGGGAGAGACGCTTTTGATTTCCGACAGGTCCAACGAGAGAGTTTTGACTTTCTCTCCAGATGAGGGTGACGCAAGTCGCTGGGACGATGTGGCGCTGGAATCTGGATCTGAGCCCACGTTGTGGATCGAAAGAGAGCAGAGTCCATCAGTAGTTATTTCCCGGTCCGATGGGTTGCTATGATTCCGCTATGAATAGCCACTCTCCTGAGAACGGTCTCGCGACCGCCGGCCTGAAAAATTCCCGTTAGCCCGGAGCAGGCCGTGTCTCCAGCATTAGAAGCATCGCCCAAGCCACTTTCCATGCGAATTATGGGGCCCAGCGTCGGCGCTCTTCGAAAAGTGCGTCAGCTTAGCTCCGGTGGGGTCAAGCGGTCGTTGCTTTTTGTGGCGCATGTGTTAACGACGGTCCTGCACAAGATGAGTGGGACCATGCTCCATGTTCCTTGGCTTGCGCGGATTACACCAACAGTCGAACGATTGCGGCTACTTCGGGGGCACCAAATGGCTCACCGCCAGGTCGTCCTGCACCCCTCGCAAGAGTGGCTGGATAGTCCAGCGAGGTTGATCGACGCTGAGCCCACTGAGGCGAAGGGGGAGGAGACCGAAAGCGGAGGACCATTACGCGCCAATTTTTATCATCAGGCTCGAGTTCGACCAGGGGGGCGGTTCCCTTCAGTCAGTTTGCGGCAAGATTTTGTGGTTCCTTCGGCTCCAGGCGGCGGCGAACTAGCACTCCTTGGCGATGGGGTGATTGCCCACGACGAAACGTCCGTGGTGCAACTCAAGTATCGAAGTCGCAGAAGTGTCGAAAATGGCATCTACGTTGGTCTGACCTACCCTCATAACTGGTCTCACTGGCTGCTTAACTTCTTGCCCTCGGTGTTGGTGGCGACTCGGCTGCCGGCATGCTTTGACGATTACAAATTGTTTCTTCCGCGTAACCAGAATTGGGAGGGACCTTTCGGTGATTCGCTGAAAGCAGTGTGGGGTAGTCGCCCAACACAGATAATGGACGTCGAAGAAATTCTCACGGAAGACCTCGTTTTCATCGACCCACCCTTTCCGCATGGTCCGTTCGCGCGAGACCAGCTGCCCTCGGCCGGACTGCGGCTTCATAAGGCGGGAATGACGGACTTCAGAACCTACGTCTTGGCGCAAGTCACCGAAGCAAATGAGGCAGGACCAAAGAGGATTTACTTAAGGAGGTCCTCAGCCGCGCATAACACTCTTAGTGAGCGCGACAACATTCTTGTCAGTCGGCTACTTGCTAAACATAACTTCGCAGCTGTCGAACTCGAAAAGATGTCATTCTGGGATGCCGTTGCAACCATAAACGGTGCGGATGCGATTGTGGGAATTGATGGAAGCGCTTTTGCAAACTTGATCTTTGCCAAACACGGTGCGAAAGTTCTATCAATATTTCCCTCGATAGGAGGGAAATACCAGCTACCCACTTATGTTGAAGACGAGTCCGGGAGGCTCGCTAGCCGAGACTTCTATGGGAATGTCGCGTGCGTTGCTGGAGTCATCTACAGGGTATGGATCCAGCCGGTTGTTCGGAATCTGAGCGGTCGGCTTAGCGTAATGGTTAATTTAGAAGACCTGGAAAACACGGTAGTTCGGTTTTTCGGTCCCGTGGCAAATTCCCGCTAGCGTGAACAAATACTGATGGACCGGGACTAACCGAACCCCTGTCAAACCCGGGGCTTGACAGGGGTTCGGTTGGTCCGAGGGGTTCTGGCGAAGCCAGGCCGGGGGTCCAGGCCAGCTGCCGGCCAACGCAAAAGTTCTCCAACCTAGGCGAGAACACGGGGACCATCTCTAACTACTCGAGGGGTCTCCTGAGACAGCCGGGCTTTGTCTTCCGCCGTCGGGGCGTTCAGCCTTGCAGCTCGAGGCCGGAGGCGGAGAGAGGGTAGGGCCAGCCGTTCCGACTTCGGCTCTCGTCCGGCGCTCTAAAGTCGCCTACTGTCCCGTTGCCCTTCGGGGACATCGCAGGAACTTCGAGGAGGCGCAGGACGAACTGGAGGTTCCGTACTTATGCCATTTTGTTCCGAATACAGATCCAGTCTTGGCGGAGTGCGACATATATTCTCGTGTTGGCTTCAGATGAAAAGCTCCTCTGGGTATTTTGCGCGCCGCTTATCCTCAGGCCTTGGAGCCAAACGTTCTCAGAGAGCAGGACGGGGGACCGGCGCCCGGGATGGCATTTAAGAGGAGTGGCAACGCCCTAGGAATTTATATCCCCAACGATTTTATGGATCCGGTCGTAAACTGGTGAATCAAGTCCCCGATACATCGGCAAGCCAAGTAACGTTGAAGCCAGGGCCTCCGAATTCGGCAATTTTATTTTGTCCTCGGCGAAAGCAGGCATCCGATGCACAGGGACGGGCCACCAACGTCTTGTCCCTATGCCATGCTCGTTCAAACGCTGTTCGGCTTTCAGAAGCGCTTGGGCGTCGGAAAATCTGGCGACACAGTAAGGGTTGAAACTCGGGTAACCGAGAGTTATGTTCCCCAGCCCCAGCTCAGACAGCGTTGATCGGGCTAATTCTTGTGCTTTGTGCCAGTCTTCAGCTTCCTGAACCCTCCCATCGAGCGCCGCGTGTCCGTAAGCCGCAGCCATTTCAGACATCTTGGCGTTGGTTGCTAGGGTTTTGGATTCTCTTTTTCCAGAAAAGCCAAAGTTCGCCCACTCCCGGAACGCAGTAGCCGCATCAATGTTCCCAAACACAGCAAGTCCCCCCTCACCCACCCCGAGGACTTTAGTGGCGTGTAAAGAAAAAACTACGGCCCACCCCGAAGCAACGTGAAAAGGGGAGTCGAGCGCTTGGCCTAATGATGCCGCGGCATCAATTACTCCAACTCGCGCAGTGTCATAAATTGAGAAAGGCAAGGGGCTGCCAAAGGGGCAGACGGTGAGTACAGCGACATCCTGTCGGTGGAGAGATGTGGCATGGCCATGAGCAACAGGAATGCCGTCGAGTTGAAAAGTCTCCAGATTGACGTCTGCCCATAGAATCTCTCCTCCAGCGTTCCGGACCGCGAGTGCAGTTGCAGAGAAAGTGAATGAGGGGAGGGCCCATTTAGCCTTTCCAAGAACTGACACCGCACCTTGGATGCCGAGAGTCGCAGATGAGCAAGCCACCACTGTATGTGGGTCGACGCCAAGTAATTTTCCCACTCTAGCTTCGAACTTCCTCAGAAGACCGCCGCCGTTGGAGTAGACCTGCGCCTTGTCAATCTCCTGCAAATACGGAAGAACCTCCTCCGCTTTGGCTAGCCTGGGAAGCATTACTGGCACCGAAAATTTTGACATGTCCCCAGAATTCCAAATTGTGTCCAAGCGTCTCACCACCCGCCAGAAATTCTAGATTTTGAGACCGACGCTGATCCGTCAAGATATCAGGCGAATCTAAGGGAACTATAGCCCATTACCTATTACCTAATTACCTATTACTTATTTTCTGTAGAGATCGAGAACGCAGATGTTGATATGAGGTAAGATCGGAAGCGGCAAATTTTAAAGGCGAGGAGTGAAGAATTTTAGAGATGTCAGGCTCGAAATTTCGACAGTCATATAGCATTTTGAAATCGGAGCCTAGCTTTCTGAGAGGAGCAAAGAAGCTCTGGAGAGTATTCTCTGAGGTTTGGCTGTATGACCTCGCAAGACCGGGCGTGAAGACGGGGTATCAGTCGAAGCCGGATGCTCTTTCCGCAGATTTGATGTGGTACTCCCCGACTGAGACGTCGACATGTAGAGATATTATCCATTTTTCAGCAGACTGGTTTAGCAGCTACTTCGTATACTCCCGAAAGAATTTAGTCCCAGTTTTTGTAGATTTCGGAGCGGGCGCAGCTAAGCCGAACCTAATTGCGCTCGAGTCGGGTAAATTTCCGGTGAGCATCGCGTTTGAGCTTGACGATGCGTTGCTCCGCCAGGCCGAGAGCAATTTCCAACGTGTGAGAGGAAAAATTAGGAAACCAGGGGTAGGGGCAACGTTCAAAGGTGATGTTTCGAGCGAGGCCTCGATCATGAATTTACGAGAGGAAATCCTTAAGCTTGTAGACGGAAAAGACTTTCTGCTTTTTGCTTACAACAAGAATTCTTACGGGCCGGAGACCCTGTCCCTGGCGCTCGACTTGCTCGACGAATTTTTTGGAACCTACATTTATCTGTATCAGAACCCGGTACATCTTTCGGTTCTTCAGTCTAAAAACCTGCTGGTTCATCGATTGGTTCTTGACCCAAAACTGCGGAAAAACAGAGATTGGTTAATTTCGACCCGAATGCCTGATTCAGCTCTTTGAGCATGTTCACATCGGGCTCCAGTTATTGACCCGGCTCAGGTTGGTCATTCAGTGCCGGGGGCTAGGTTCTTTGTGATCGTGTCAGCTTGGCCAGAGGCCTCGCCGCCGTTCGCGGTGTTTTCCTTAGATTTCACCATTACGACACTGATCTCGGTTTCCACTCCCCTCTGAGGGGAGTCCGACCAGGACGTTGTTGCGACAGTCTTCGTTAGCAGCGACGCGGAGTCTCAAGCCATGCGCTCGAACGCTGTTGGGGAATGCTTAAGACGAGAGCGTGAAACCGTGGCGGGCATCAGTCGCCGCCACTGCCGGGGCCTTCAGTGCCCTATGGACGAGAGTCCTTTCTGCCCGGTCTGCGAGATAGAAGAGACCCCATCGAAGTCATTGAGGCGGCGGCGTTCCTTGCAGAACTCGCAGCAGCGATCAGGCGCTTTGCGCTGACTCGACAGAGATAAATACTGCATCAATGTGGGCCCGGACTCCAACGACTGTTGGGCTGGTGCATGGTGCCACCATGCCGCAACTGGGGCGGACAAGGTCGGATCCCCGAGTTCATCTCCGTTTGGCAGATTCATCCGGTTCATCCGGTGGCCGATTTCGGTTGGCGAGAAGCCTGCGAAATGAAAACGTCCGGACCAATCCCCGGGAATCGACCGGGGCTAATTCTCGGGCGATGCGGAATCGATTTTTGTCAGGTGAAAGAGACGGCTTAGCCCAATCAGGCTGCACTCGCCTAGCCCCTGCTTGGTGCTGAACAAAAATGCTCGCCAGCGTAACCAAATGAATCGAGTCGTGTCACATGCAAGGAATAGTTCGCGAACAGCGCGCTGGCAGCTTCGGAGCTTTCTGGACAAAACTCAAATTTGCTGAGGTCAAACCTCGGAGGAGACCTCATCGTCGTGGGGTGAGCTTACGATATTGTTTAAAAACAGACTTGGGGCGTCGTGAACATGGGAGAAGCATGAAAAAATTGTCCGTGAGCATAGTTGGTAACGGCAGCATTGGGATGATGGCGGCCATTCTCCTCAAGAAGGAGGCGCCAAATTGTGACGTGACAATTTTTGGTCGACCCGGTCGAGACTATTCAGCCAGTACCGCGGCGGGAGCCATGGCGAACGTATACGCGGAACTAGAGGCAGCCCCCGCGTCGCAACTGCTGGGGGAGCACCGCCTCTTTGAGGCGGGAATCAAGGGGTCCGAAGGTTGGAGGAAATTTCTGGAGAGCTCTGGGGGCGAGAATGTGATAACAGCGGAGGACACTTTGCTAGTCCTCAAGAAAGATGCTTACGATTTCGAAAGAAAAAACTATGCTGCCGTCGCGGAGAAGGTCATCGAAGACCGCATCGGCTCTATCGAGGCCAGCCAGGCGATCGAATACTTCACCGGAAGCCGACATTTACTCTACGAATCAGTTTTGAGAATACGAGGTGAATTTGCCGTTGACACCGAGAGATTGTTTGTGCACCTTGACAAGTTATGTGATGAACTCGGAATAAGGCAATCCGGCGAGCTTGTGTCAGCTTTAGATCCCGCCTCGACCTCCATCGAGACAGAAAGCGGAGAGTGGGTGAAATCAGATTTTGTTGTTGTTGCAGCCGGCGCGAACACGGCGTCCCTTTTTCCAGCCGAGAGTCCAATAATGAGTATGTATCAAGGAGTTGGGACTGCCCTTCTTGTTGAATCTCCGCCGCCCGGAACCGCGATTCCCAAAGAAGTAATCAGAACAGTCAATCGGGGCGGAGCTCAGTGCGGAGTCCATTTAGTGCCGAGAGGCCAAAACGGTCTCTACATAGGAGCCGGCAATACTGTCACGTCCGTTGGTGTTCCTCAGGTCCGATTCGAAACAATCCGCTATTTGCATTCGACTGCGGAACGGGAGTTCTTCGGGCAGGAAAGCGCATACCACTTCTCTGGGTCCGTCAAACTTGGATTGCGGCCAAGGTCGCTCGACGGGTACCCCCTCATCGGACCGCTTAAGAGCGCCCCGACCGTATTTGTAGCTAGCGGCACCAATCGAGTGGGGTTGACTTGGGCCCCGAGAATTGCATCCGCGGTTGTTGATTGGGTCACGAAACAGAGAGCCGATGGAACTTTCGAAGGCTGGGGGCCTGACCGGAGCCCTCTGAGTTACGCGAACGCAGAGGAGGCTCTTGATTTTTTCACGGAAAGTCGAGTTGGGGCGGCTTTTGAACATGGACTGGTGGAAAACAAATCGGAAAGTCTTAGCCGTAAGAGGAAGGAAATTCGACAGGCTGGGCTTGCATTGTTGAACCGACTTCCGTCAGGGCTTAATGAGCCTATTCCTCACCCGGACAATTGGGCTGTCCTGGCGGACAATGTCAAGTAGCCACACTGTTTCTCTGCTGGGCTCAAACCGTTACTATAACGATGTCGGCGGTAGCTACGCAGGCTTGAGTTTTGGAAGAAAAAATTACATCCAGGGTGTGGACGGCGTTCTCAAGAATTTGGGCATTCCAAAGAAATCCAAGTGGTTAGATGTTGGCTCAGGGGATGGAGCGCGAGCACTTCTTCTAGCGGGCGAAACAGGTTGGCAGTTGAGCGTTTCCGAGCCCACCACGCTGCTGGATGAGAAGTTTGAGCTCGAAAATCCCAAAGTTTTCGTAATCCGCACATCAGTCGAAGAAATCCCCGTGGGCTTCGGGGAATTTGACCTTGTCACCCTCCTATGGAACGTTTTGGGACACGTCGATAACCCGCAAACGGTGCTTGCAAAGGCATGGGAGCTGCTTCGACCCGGAGGCATTATCTTCTTTGACGTGAACAACTTTTTGAACCTTCGCAACTATGGCGTTCTCCGTTACGGAATGAATTATGTTCGGTCTCGGTCTGGAGAGTTGATTTTCTCTATCCCTCAGAATGATGAGTTAGGCACGGGCCGAGCGCGTGTTCGCCTTTTCTCTGAGGCTGGAGTCGAGAAGAACTTACAGCGTTGTGGCTTCAGAGAAATCTCGACTTCCTTTGTTGACTACCGAACGGGCCGCGTTGTGAGGCGGAGCTCGCAAGGGCAAATCGTTGTCCAAGCGGTTAAGTAGGGCGCGAAAGTAGGTTTGCGCCCCCAACCTCAGTCCACCTCGCCTATCTCGGACCTTTCAGCCGCGAGAGGCCCCAAAACCCTCGCGACCCTGTAGCGCTGTGTGGTGCCTTCGATGGAGTAAATAGTAAACTGTCTGGTATGTCCGCATTGATTAGGCGAGGTCGCCTCACCGTCGTATCCGGTGGGCGGTCGGCGTGGAACGACGACCGATGAGCATGCCCGGCTGGTCGGTTTGGAGTGGGAGGTGCGTCAGCTTCGGCGGGCGAATTTATTTTTGAAGGCGGAGTCAGTTTTTTTCGCGGCGGAGCTTGACCGCCCACTGAGCAGATGATCCGATTCATCGATGATCACCAGAACGAATTGAGGTCGAGCCGGTCTGCAGGCACGTGCCGATTTCCCCGCAAACTTGTCTCGCGGCGAAGACCAGGGAACCGTCGCCAGTCTTAATTACCGACGAAGGGCTAACGACTGTTAACGTCGGCGTATTCAGGGGATCTATACGTCGAACTGAACCGCCCTGGGTTTGTTGGAGATTTCATACTTAGGAAACGAGGATGGAGTCATGGACAAACACGACAAGCGTGGCCGGAGGTATTCGGCGGAAGAAAAAGCTGCCGCGGTTCGGATGGTGAGGACGTTG
>Ga0105050_10007391_pt1 | contig 13143 bp, 11 predicted proteins | sample FRY01_FD_78088 | JGI IMG/M metagenome (GOLD analysis project Ga0105050, IMG submission 78088) | Freshwater microbial communities from Lake Fryxell liftoff mats and glacier meltwater in Antarctica - FRY-01 | ecosystem: Environmental > Aquatic > Freshwater > Ice > Glacier meltwater ... | reverse complement strand
CGGCAATCGTCTAGAGCTGTTGCGGGGAGACCGGGCAGGGCAGGTCAGCATTCGCATCAACGATCAGTGGCGGGTTTGTTTCGGGTGGGCTGACGATGGTGCCCACGATGTGGAAATCATCGATTACCACTAAAGGAGTGAGATCATGACGAAAATTGCACCGGTTTCTCCGGGCGAAATGTTGCAGGAAGAATTCCTTAAACCTTTAGGGCTGACTTCGTATCGGCTGGCGAAGGACATTGATGTCTCTGCGACTCGGGTCTACGACATCGTGTCTGGCAAACGGGCCGTGACGGCTGAAACAGATTTGCTGCTTTGCCGGTATTTTGGACTGAGTGACGGATGGTGGCTGGCAGTACAGTCTCATCACGACACGCATGTGGCGCGTCGTGAATTAGGCAAGCGGCTTGACGCGATTCCTCGCTGCTCTCTGCTGGATGAAGCTTTGGCACACTGACGGATCCTCCTGCGATCAACCCGCTATTTCAGCCCAGGGGTCGTCCTGCGTGCAGGCTCTTGCGACACCTGGACTCGCGAGCGGGACGCGGGCGTAAACCCCATCTCCGACTCGTAGCTCTTCATCTCCTGCGCCAGATCCCGGATTACATCCATCAGCGGCGAACGTCGCAAGATGCCGCTGGGTGTTTTGACGATCATCCCCGCCACACCAGAGCGATTGATCTTCGCCAGCGCTTCACGATAGAGGCCGGCACAATTTGCCCAACGTTCCAGCACCGCTGCATCCAGTGACGAAAACAAACCCGGCGGCGCATTCTTAATCGCGTAGGTCCAGGCTTCCTTAGCAATCTCCGACATGTACTCTGGCGGCTCGCCCAAGAGCCCCTGGGGACGCGGTTCGTTTGAATTGGTGCGGCACTTCTGCAGCGTTCCCTTTTTTTAAAGAATCAACTGAGGGATGGGAATTCGAAATAAAACCCGATGGGGTGCAATTTGAAGGTTTATATGATCAGGGCACAGGAGGCCAAGTCAGTCTGACCCAATTCAAACTTGCGGTGCAAACTTATCTGCGATTTCTGCAAGACCCTAAGCGCAAGCCCATCGACGTTGTGTTCCCTGATTAAAGAGCGCCTGTGAATTCAATTTGCAGTAGTTCAGACTTGATCTGACCAGCACAACAGTTTCAATAACTCAACTTAATGAGCAAGTGAGCATTTGGTTTGTCCCACCATCGTTTAGTTTGTCGTTTTACACGAGCCCACCGTTTGACGAGTGGGCTTTGCCGAACACAAAATGGAACTACATAGTTGGGCTGTTATTTAAGGGATTGTCCAAGCTCAGAAACGGTATTCCGCCTTGGTGAGCGCGCGTTCTAAAAAAACAATTTCGACAGCCTGTTGCCCGATTTTTGCGTGCAAAGGCCGTCGAGCGATGTCGCTAGCGCTGGGCCAGGCAGAGATTAGACTTGTGCTTCCTGTCACCGTCTAGCCTTGAATTAAACAGGATCGCGATTGTGTGGCAGCGCGCCAGGCATTTCTGGCGCCGCCCGCTGGGGCTGACGGGTGTGGCGCTGCGGGAAGAAGTCGAACGACTGATGCGTGGCTTCGGTAACGCAGTTGCAATTTATTTTGGTTGGGGTCGTAGAATTCGGGCTGCACGCTCATGCATAATAACGAGCACATAAAAACGGCTGAATAAAAAATTAAAACAGATTTTTCGGGGAAAACATGCAAACTATGTTGATCGTCATTGCAGCTTATTTATTAGGCTCCGTGTCGTTCGCCGTTGTCGCTAGTAAGGTATTTCGGCTGGCGGATCCACGCACTTATGGCTCTAAAAATCCGGGGGCCACCAATGTGCTGCGCAGTGGTCACAAGTTCGCTGCCGGGCTGACGCTAGCCGGCGATTGCGCCAAAGGCTGGCTGGCGGTGTGGCTTGCGGTGCAATTTAGTGAACAACTGGGCTTGCAGGATGCGGGTATCGCGCTGGTGGCAGCTGCCGTGTTTGCTGGCCATCTGTGGCCCGTTTTTTTCCGTTTCGTGGGGGGTAAAGGCGTTGCTACCGCCTTGGGTGTGTTGCTGGGTCTGAATATCTGGCTGGGTGTGGCGACTCTCGTCACCTGGGTGGTCGTTGCGTATGCCTTTCGCTATTCGTCACTGGCCGCGCTGGCGTCGGCCGTGTTTGCCCCTTTTTACTATGCGTTGCTGTTTGGTCTTGATGTAAAACTGTTAACCGTGCTCGTGATGAGTGGTTTGCTGGTGTATCGTCACCGCAAGAATATCGCCAGTCTGATATCGGGCAAGGAAAGCCGCCTCGGTGCCAAGTCCACTGCGGACAATAGCAAAAAAACGGGCAAAAAATCTTAGCGGCGCTGCGTGACCTGGTCAGCCGATTGCATCAAGCGGCCAGCGCGGTCGCACCGTAAAGCCGTAGTCGTGCCGGGCTGCCTGCGGATTTTTTTGCAGCCGCAGCGCAGCGGCAAAGGCAATCATGGCGCCGTTGTCGGTACAAAATTCCAGTGCCGGATAAAACACGCTGAAACCTTTTTTCTGCCCCGCTGCATTTAACGCAGCCCGCAATTGCGTGTTGGCCCCGACGCCACCGGCAATCACTAAGCGCGTAAGGCCCGTCTGCTTCAATGCATTTGTACATTTGGCCACCAGCACTTCCACCATCGCGTCGACAAAGCCGCGCGCGATATGGGCTTTGTCCTGATCGGTGAGCTCGCCCGGGTGATTTTTGACGACCGTGAGCACAGCGGTCTTTAAACCCGAAAAACTGAAATCCAGATTTTTTGCATGCAGCATCGGGCGCGGTAATTTATACCGGGTCGGGTCTCCCGACTCCGCCAGCCTGGAAATGGCCGGCCCGCCCGGATAGCCCAGCCCCAGCAATTTGGCGGACTTATCAAAGGCTTCGCCGGCAGCATCATCCAGCGTGTCACCCAGCAGCACATACTGCCCGACGCCTTCGACATGCATGAGCTGGGTATGGCCGCCCGAGACCAGTAGCGCAATGAAGGGAAACGCCGGTGGCGAACTGGCCAGGAGCGGCGAGAGCAAATGGCCTTCGAGGTGATGCACACCCAAGACGGGTTTGCTGAGCGCCATGGCCAGCCCACAGGCGACCGACGCACCAACAAGCAGAGCGCCGGCCAGACCGGGGCCCTGGGTGTAAGCCACGGCATCAATGGCGTCAACGCTTAACTGGCTTTGTGCCAATACCTGCTCCAGCAGGGGAATAGCGCGCCGGATATGGTCACGCGAGGCAAGCTCGGGTACCACGCCGCCATATTCTTCATGCATCGCTACTTGGGAATAGAGCGCGTGCGCACGCAGGCCCTGCGCCGTGTCATACAGCGCAAGGCCAGTTTCATCACAAGAAGATTCAACACCAAGGACGATCATGGGAGGGCAGAGGTGAGGGCGGGCGCAGCAGAACTACACACGGTTTGAACAGGTGGCAAGCTTTTTGCAAAGCGGTATTGTAAAGGAAAGCGTCGAGTGCCAATGGTGGCCTGCGCCCTCGTTATCAATGCATGAACGATACTGCCAATCTGAAAATTGTGGTCATCCATTCCCTGGCCGCGCCGGTTGGCGCCAGCCCTGCCGCGCTTGAGCAAGCCGACCGTGCGCGCGCCCTGCGTATTGGGCTGCTGGAAGGCGGCTACAACATTTTGGCGGCGTTGCCACCAGACGGTGATCTTGAAGCGCAGATTGCGCGATTGCAGCCGGATGTGATCATTGTTCATGAACAGTCGGACGCGGCATTAAAGCGGGTGGTTGCGGCGACTGCGCGTGAACGTCGGCCTATTGTCTGCTTCACCGAAGACAATGACCGGGAAAAAATGCAGGCGGCAATTGCGGCGGGCGTGTCAGCGTATGTGGTTGCTGGCCTCTCGGCTGAGCGCGTTACAACCGTGCTGGATGTGGCGCTGGCCCGGTTTCAGGTCGAACAAAAACTACGCGGTGAACTCGAAGAGACGCGCCTGAAACTGGCTGAACGTAAAGTCATCGAGCGTGCAAAAGGCTTGTTGATGCAGCGGTACCACTGCACTGAAGACGAAGCGTATTCCAGGCTGCGGCGTCTGGCGATGGACAAAAACCTCAAGCTTGCTGAGATCGCGCAACGCATGCTCGATGTAGCCGACCTGCTGATTTAGGTGCATGCACTGCGCTGTGATGCATTGGATGAGGGCATCATCGATAGTAAATGGGCAGGCCGGTCAACCGACCGCCAGCAGGTAGTGCAGCAGCAGATTCAGCCCGAATGAGACCGCTGCAATCATTTTCCACAACGCCAGAGGGTCACATCACGCCAGCGGGGTGGGGGCGGTACATTGAGCGGTCGCAGTGCGCCACGGTCTCACGCCAGCCGCACTGCTTCGGCCGTTTCGAAGCGGTCTGCCGGATCACGGGTGACCGCTTTGAGCCGCACTCGCTCCAGCCACAACGGCAGATCAGGCCGGTACCGGCTCGGGGGCGGGCGCGCCATCGAATTGCTCAGGCGCGTGGCGGGAAAATGGTCAGCCTGTAGCGCAGCGCAGTGCCCTGTTGCCGTCGCTGTCAGCACTTGCACCGCAAGGCTTGAAGGCCCGCGGCATGATCCTTTGTCAGTGCTTAAATGTCTCGCACAGTGCGATTGACACCTTGCTCGATTCAGCCAGCGAGACCGCACGCCTAAGCCACTTGCAGGAAAAGCTACAGTGCGGCACGCGCGGCGGTTCTTGCGTGCCGGGGTTAAAAAAATCGTCGCAGCCAGAGCCGGTGCCCGGCTTAAAACCGTGCAGCAACCATGACCGTGGGCTGGGCTTCGGTGTACCCTTGCGCGATGAACCACGTTCCCGCTTCTCCCCCCTCATTTACCGCCGCGCCTTTCATTCGTGAAATCGGTCGCGGCAAAAAAGGCGCGCGCGACTTGTCGCGTGACGATGCCTTTCGTGTTTACCAGGCCATGCTGGACGGCCACGTCAGCGATCTGGAGCTGGGCGGCTTGCTCATTGCCCTGCGTATCAAAGGCGAATCGGTGGCCGAGATTGCCGGCTTTCTTGATGCCGCCGAAGCGTCATTTACCCGGCTTGACGCGCCTGTGGGCGCCTGCATGCCGGTGGTCATTCCCAGCTATAACGGTTCGCGACAGATGCCTAATCTCACGCCTTTGCTGGCCTTGTTGCTGGCGCGCGAAGGGGTGCCGGTGCTGATACACGGTGTGAGCACTGACACCGGGCGGGTGACGAGTGCTGAGATTTTGCAGCAGCTGGGCTTCGCGCCCTGTACCGATGGCGCCGCAGTGCAAGCCGCATTTGCGCGGCAGGAGCCGGCCTTTATGCCGATTGCGGCGCTGGCACCCAAGCTGGACCGGTTGCTACAGGTGCGCCGGATCTTAGGGCTGCGCAATTCCACGCATACGCTGGTCAAAATTATGCAGCCCTTTAAAGGGCCTGCCCTGCGTCTGGTGTCCTACACCCATCCGGAATATTTGACCATGCTGACCGCGTATTTTAGTCAGGCCGCGCCGGTTGCGCGAGGCGATGTCTTTTTGATGCGCGGCACCGAAGGCGAGACCGTAGCGCATGCAAAGCGTGCGCAAGCGGTGGAGTGGTTTCGTCATCACCAGCACACCACCCTGATAGAACGCCAGCAACCGGTGGACGACATGCCGCCGCTGCCCCGTGCCAGCGATGCGGCGACCACGGCGCACTGGATTAAGGCCGCACTGGCTGGTGACGAACCAGTGCCGGTGCCGATCGCTGAGCAGCTTGCGCAATGCCTGCATGTCGTTCGCCAGACGCCATGAGTGCGTCATTTGATGTGGCGGTCATTGGCGCTGGTGCTGCCGGCATGATGTGTGCGGCGGTGGCCGGCCAGCGTGGCAAGCGGGTCGTACTCATTGACCATGCAGAAAAGCTGGCCGAGAAAATCCGTATCTCTGGTGGCGGGCGCTGTAATTTCACCAATCTGGAGTCAGGTCCGCAACACTTTTTGTCGCAGAACCCGCATTTTTGCAAAAGCGCTTTGTCACGCTACACGCCACAGGATTTTATCGGGCTGGTGAAACGGTATCAGATTGCGTTTCATGAGAAGCACAAAGGCCAGTTATTTTGTGACCGTTCTGCAGAAGACATCATCACGATGCTGAAGGCAGAATGTGAGGTAGGGCAGGTGCACTGGCGCATGCCGGTTAGCGTGCAAGCGGTGGGCAAATCGGGCGAGGCATACCGCATAGCGACCAGTGCCGGCGAGATCACAGCCAGTCAGCTTGTGATTGCCAGCGGGGGTTTATCCATACCCAAGATCGGCGCGACGGATTTTGCCTTTCGGATTGCCCGGCAGTTTGGCATCAAACTCATCGAGCCGCGCCCGGCGCTAGTGCCGCTGACATTCGATGAAGCAGCCTGGACCCGTTTTGTGCCGCTGGCCGGCATTGCCCTTGAAGTGGATATCGAGACTGGCGAGAAAAAATCTGGCGGGCGTTTTCGGGAAGATCTGCTGTTTACCCATCGCGGCTTATCGGGTCCGGCGGTGTTGCAGATTTCCAGTTTTTGGCAGCATGGCCAAGCGCTGCGCGTCAACCTGTTGCCTTTACAAGATGTTGCGCAAGCACTGCTTGATGCAAAAAACACCGTGAAGAAAAACCTCGTGAATTATTTGTCCCAATACTTGCCCGCGCGCTTAGCCGAAGGCTGGCTGCTGGCCAATGACCTCAAGCCCGACGCGCGTTTGGCTGATATGCAAGACAAACAACTGCGCCGACTGGGTGAATCACTCAACGGCTGGACAGTGACGCCAAATGGCTCAGAAGGCTTTCGCAAGGCTGAAGTCACCGTCGGTGGTGTTGACACCCGCGCCCTGTCCCAGCAAAGCATGATGGTCAATGCGGTGCCGGGCTTGTATTTTATCGGGGAGGCCGTCGATGTCACGGGATGGCTGGGGGGGTATAACTTTCAATGGGCATGGGCCTCCGGGGTCGCTGCGGGATTGGCAATATAATATCGGGTAGGTGCAATTGTGCTGTTTGGCAGCTTGTTTGACACGCCTTGCTTCCTTTCAGTCATCCACGCTGCTATAATCCGCGCCTTACCAAACAAACCCGTTGGTTTTAACGTTTAACAATGACCACTATTCGCCTTAAAGAAAACGAGCCGTTCGAAGTCGCAATGCGTCGCTTCAAGCGCACTATTGAAAAAACCGGCCTGCTGACCGAGTTGCGTGCGCGCGAGTTTTATGAAAAGCCGACCGCTGAGCGCAAGCGCAAGCTCGCCGCTGCCGTCAAGCGCCACTACAAGCGCATCCGCAGCCAGCAACTGCCTAAGAAACTCTACTGATTGTTATCCGGTCTGGCCCTGACAGGCAGACCGATGAATGCAAACCCGCTCCGGTGTTCGTCCGCAGCGGGTTTTGGTGCTTTTAGAGCATGCACGGATTATTGGGAGAAAAAGATGGGCCTCAAAGAACAAATCACCGAAGACATGAAGTCGGCCATGCGGGCAAAGGACGCCGTGCGGCTGGGCACGATACGGCTGCTGACGGCTGCCATCAAACAAAAGGAAGTCGATGAGCGTATCGCGCTGACGGATGACCATGTGCTGGCCATCATTGAAAAAATGATCAAGCAGCGCAAAGACTCGATCACACAATTTGAGGCGGGTAGCCGTCAGGATCTGGCAGATATTGAAAAAGCCGAGTTGGCCATCCTGGCAACCTACATGCCGGCGGCTTTGTCAGACGCTGAAGTCGAGGCCGAAGTCGCTGCTGCCGTCGCCGCAACGGGCGCGGACGGCCCCCAGGATATGGGTAAAGTGATGGCTGTGCTCAAGCCCAGGCTGGCTGGTCGCGCGGATATGACGGCCGTCTCGGGCAAGGTCAAGGCCGCATTGGCCAAGGCTTGATGCGCGCCCTTACTGCCGACTACACCCACGCTTTTGCTTTCATTTTGGCCGGATTTTTGATTTGATCCCGCAACATTTTATTCAGGATTTACTCAACCGCATCGACATCGTCGAGGTGGTCGGCCGCTATGTGCAACTGAAAAAAGGCGGCGCTAATTTTGGTGGCTTGTGCCCCTTCCATAACGAAAAATCCCCCAGCTTTACCGTCAGCCCGACCAAGCAGTTTTATCACTGCTTTGGCTGCGGCGCGCACGGTACGGCAATTGGGTTTTTAATGGAATATTCCGGCGTCGGTTTTGTTGATGCGGTTAAAGACTTAGCCCAAGGCGTAGGCATGGGTGTGCCTGAGCAGGAAGATCAGCTCCTGCCTGCGCAGCGTGCCGAGCTACAGTCAAAAAGCATGGCCTTATCCGAAGCCATGTCCCGGGCCTGCGATTATTACCGCCAGCAATTGCGACACGCTCGCGGGGCGATTGATTACCTGAAGGCGCGCGGTTTATCAGGCGACATCGCGGCAAAATTCTGGATCGGTTATGCCCCTGACGGCTGGGATCATCTCGCAACGGTCTTTCCTGATTACGCTGCCAGCACGCTGGTGGAAGCCGGCCTCGTCATTGATCGCAGCGAGGAAGACGGCGCTAACCGAAAGCGGTATGACCGCTTTCGAGACCGCATCATGTTCCCGATTCGTAATACCAAAGGCCAGGTGATTGGTTTTGGCGGCCGCGTCATGGACAAGGGCGAACCTAAATATCTGAATTCGCCAGAGACACCCTTGTTTCAAAAAGGCAGCGAACTCTACGGGCTATTTGAGGCGCGCCAGGCCATACGCGACGAGGGCTACGTGCTGGTAACCGAAGGCTATATGGACGTTGTGGCGCTGGCACAATTCGGCTTTGCGCAAGTTGTTGCTACACTGGGTACGGCGTGCACCCCGGTCCATGTCCAAAAACTGCTGCGCCAGACTGACCACGTGGTGTTCAGCTTTGACGGCGATAAAGCCGGCCAGCGCGCCGCGCGCCGCGCGCTCGAAGCTTGCCTGCCGCACGCTTCGGATAACAAGACCCTGAAATTTTTGTTTTTGCCTTCCGAGCATGATCCCGACAGCTACATCCGTGAATGTGGTACCGAGGCGTTTGAGCAAAGGGTGCGGGACGCGATGCCGTTGTCGCAGTTTTTGTTGAATGCAGTCAGCGGCGACAACGACCTCAGTACCGCCGAGGGCAGGGCGCGGGTGCAATATGACGCCAAGCCCTTACTGCAGGCCATGCCGCCGTCCGGATTGCGGTTGCAGATCGTGCGCTCCTTAGCCCAGATTACCGAGAGCACCGTCGCCGAAATCGAAGCCCTGTTTGCACTGGTCAAGCCGCTGGCGCGTGGACGCCAGGCACCGCCTGCGCAGAAGCGGCGTGCGCCAGTCGAGCTGGAGAGGCAGATTTTGCGCTTGCTGGTGGCGCAACCGGCGCTGGTAAACGAGCTGGATCAAGAAGCGATGACATCGATTAGCTGGTCTGCGCCGGATGGTGGCACTATGCTGCGCCAGCTTGTTGCATGTATCGCATCGCTGGAAGGCCAGGTCAGTTTTGCGTCCCTAGTCGAGATTTTGCGTAATCAGAGTGCCGATTTTGACGCGCTGATTGCTGAAATTGCAGCACAATCCGAATCCGATATTGCGCTTGCCAGACTCGAACTTGTCGGCGCGGTACGGCAGACTACAATGAAGATGTTAAAAGCAGAGCAGGATCAGCTCGCGGCAAAAGGATTGGCGGACGAGCCATCCCGTCTGCGTTATCGCCAGCTTGCAGCACAGCTTGAAAAATGTCGGGCCAGCGCGGCGCTGGAAATGAAAGCATAAAAACGAAAGCATGATCTTTTACCATGCCAAACAGACTTTTGATGCTTTGAGGACAGTGCCCTATGTTATAATCAAAAGCTTTTGAATCAATGTCTTACAGAGTTTAATTTGAGTTGATCTTGCTGGACCGGCAGGCCACCATATCCATAGCAGACTCTCCCGGCTTACATCCATGAATGCATGACCGGACTGCTCGATCGCTGAACTATCAGCTCAGGCCATAGCCCTCCAGTTTCCTTTGCAGCATTGGCAACCCATCTGGTGGATAGACCTATGGCGAACGCAACCAAAAAATCCGGAAAAACTGCCGCATCCGCGGCAAAATCGGCCCGTCCGGCTTCATCCCGCTCGCCTGCGAAGGCAGGCAAGGTGGCAACGAAGTCAACCCCTGCCAAGGCGGCGGCGAAGCCAAAAATTGCGGCTGCTGCAAAGTCCGCGAACAAAACGACCAGCAAGGTGGTCTCAAAAACCAGCAAGGTGACTGCCAAAACGGCGCCACCCGCAAAAGTCAGCAAGGCGGTGGGCGCCACAAGTAAAGCGGCAGCCAAAACCGTGCGTAAAGCGGTCAAGCCAGTGGTTAAGCCAGTGGCCAGACCAGCCAGCGCGCCAACTAAAGTACTCGCAACGAAAGCTTCCGTGACAACCAGGAAATCTGAACCCAAAGTCGTAAAGAAAACCGCTGTCGCAGCACCAAAGGTTGAAGTCAAATCTGAACACACCTTAATGTCTGTCAAGCAGACAACCGATGCTGCAGCACTGGCCGCCATCGATACCTCAGGCTATATTTTGCCCGGTATCAAAGTGCCCGGCCGCCGTGGCCGCAAGCCCCGTGAATTTCAGCCCGAAAACGAAGAAATCGCTGCACTCAATGCGGTCGAGCGTGCAGAACTCAAAGCCGCCGACAAAGCCAAGGCACGTGACCGCAAAGCCAAAGAAAAGCAGTTCTTGCGCGATGCGTTTTCAGCGGACTCCGAAGCCAGCGAAGAAGAACTCGAACGCCGTCGTCAAAAGCTCAAGACCTTAATCAAACTGGGCAAGGAACGCGGCTTTTTGACGCATTCGGAAATCAATGACCACTTGCCAGAAAACATTGTTGATCCGGAAGCCATTGAAGGCATCATCGGCACATTCAACGACATGGGTATTGCGGTGTATGAGCACGCCCCTGACGCCGAGTCCTTGCTGCTGTCCGACAACGTCGCCACCGTCGCCAACGATGATGATGCCGACGCGGCTGCCGAAGCGGCACTGCAAACGGTAGATTCTGATTTTGGTCGCACCACTGACCCGGTGCGCATGTACATGCGCGAAATGGGTTCCGTGGAACTGCTTACCCGTGAAGGCGAGATCGAGATTGCCAAGCGGATTGAAGGCGGGCTCAAGGACATGATCCAGGCGATCTCGGCGTGCCCGATGACGATCGCTGAAATTTTGGCTGCTGCCGAGCGCATCACCAAAGATGAAACCAAGATCGACGAAATCGTGGATGGCTTGGTAGATCCGGATGCGACAGAGCCTGTCATCGCCCCGCCAGCGGTTGTGGCTGCGGCCGATGACGAAGAGAGCGACGACGAGGAAGGGGAAGAAGAGGCTGAGGAAGAAGAAGGGGGCAACGCAAATGGTGGGGCTGCCGGTTTCTCTGCCGAACAACTTGAGCAACTCAAGCGCGATGCGCTGGCCAAGTTTGCCACCATCTCGATGCAGTTCGACAAGATGCGCAAAGCGTTCGAAAAAGAAGGCTACAACTCCAAGCCCTACATGAAGGCGCAGGAAGCGATTTCCGACGAACTGATGGGCATCCGCTTCACCGCCAAGGTCGTTGAAAAACTCTGCGACACCCTGCGCGGCCAGGTGGACGAAGTCCGCCATATCGAAAAGCAGATCCTTGAGGTGGTCGTCAATAAATGCGCCATGTCGCGCGCCCACTTCATCAAAGTTTTCCCGGGCAACGAAACCAACCTGGCCTGGGTGGATGGCGAAGTGAGTGGAAATCATCCTTACAGCATCGTACTGGCCCGTAATGTACCGACGGTCAAAGAACTGCAGCAAAAGCTCATCGACCTGCAGGCGCGGGTGGTGTTGCCATTGCCAGACCTGCGCAACATTAACAAAAAAATGTCGGCCGGTGAAATGCGGGCGCGTAAGGCCAAACGCGAAATGACAGAAGCCAATTTGCGTCTGGTGATTTCGATTGCCAAAAAATACACCAATCGTGGCTTGCAGTTCCTCGACCTTATTCAGGAAGGCAACATCGGCCTGATGAAGGCGGTCGATAAATTCGAATACCGTCGTGGTTATAAATTTTCAACGTATGCCACCTGGTGGATTCGTCAGGCCATTACCCGCTCAATCGCCGATCAGGCTCGCACTATCCGTATTCCGGTGCACATGATCGAGACCATCAACAAGATGAACCGCATCTCGCGTCAAATTTTGCAAGAGACCGGTGCGGAGCCCGACCCGGCGACGCTCGCCATCAAGATGGAAATGCCGGAAGACAAGATCCGCAAGATCATGAAGATCGCCAAAGAGCCGATCTCCATGGAGACGCCGATTGGTGACGACGACGATTCCCATCTCGGTGACTTCATCGAAGACAACAACACGCTCGCACCGGCCGATGCGGCTTTGCATGCATCCATGCGTGGTGTCGTCAAAGACGTGCTTGATTCCCTGACGCCGCGCGAAGCCAAAGTACTGCGCATGCGTTTTGGTATTGAGATGTCGACCGACCATACGCTGGAAGAAGTGGGCAAACAGTTTGATGTGACCCGTGAGCGTATTCGTCAGATCGAAGCCAAGGCATTGCGCAAGTTGCGCCATCCGTCGCGTTCCGACAAGCTCAAGAGCTTCCTCGAAGGCGGTTAAGCCCGAAAAAAAGCCTGGCGGCATCAATGCCTGTCGCCAGGTTTGTCGTTCTGGGCTAAAATTTCTGTGTTAATTTTTGCAAGGTAACGGGGCCCCTAGCTCATGCTTGGTTAGAGCAGCGGACTCATAATCCGTTGGTGCCGTGTTCGACTCACGGGGGGCCCACCAATAAAACGCCGCAGCGCTCACGCGCTGCGGCGTTTTTCAATGGCAAGTCGTCTCTCGCGCTGTTTAGCGTGCCGTCAAGACCGGAAAAACAGGCTTCTGAAGAAGTTGCTGACTATGCTGCCGATCCGGCTAAAAAATTGCACGACTGGATTACTGTTTTGCTGTGGCACTAGTGGTGGTGCCAGATGTTGCTGAGGAATCAGATGATTTAACGCGGCCGAACTCTCTGGCAGCGCGAGGAGTGTGTCCGTAGTGGATTCCCGTATGAGGGGAGCGCCAGTCAGCTTGTTTTTCTCCTTTTCCACAGGCTGATTAGAGGCAACAGTGGGCAGATGAGTATGGGGCCTATGCGTTGTAGAAAATGCTGCAGATATGTTGACTTCTGCAGTGGTTGGCTCGGGGGTGT
>Ga0105050_10007390_pt1 | contig 13144 bp, 10 predicted proteins | sample FRY01_FD_78088 | JGI IMG/M metagenome (GOLD analysis project Ga0105050, IMG submission 78088) | Freshwater microbial communities from Lake Fryxell liftoff mats and glacier meltwater in Antarctica - FRY-01 | ecosystem: Environmental > Aquatic > Freshwater > Ice > Glacier meltwater ... | reverse complement strand
CATGACAGACCTTGAGACTGTTGGCTTTCTTAAAATCGATTTCTTGGGCCTTAAAAACCTTACCTTGATTGACCGTACAGTCAAAATGATTCTAAAAAATCATGGGGTTGCCATTGATATTGATAGGTTGCCTCTTGATGATCCAAAAACATTCGCACTCCTTTGTGCAGGAAATACCTCTGGTGTTTTTCAGTTGGAATCATCTGGCCTTAAAGAAGTACTGCGCAAGCTACAACCAGATAAATTTGAAGATATTATTGCCGTAAACGCGCTCTATCGACCGGGCCCTTTGGGATCTGGCATGGTCGATGACTTTATCGAACGACGCCATGGAAGGCAGAAAGCGCTCTATATCTTCCCAGAGATCGAACCTATTTTGGAAGAAACGTATGGCGTTATTGTTTATCAAGAACAAGTTATAAAAATCGCTTCTGCAATCGCTGGCTACTCCCTTGGAGAAGCTGATATCTTGCGTAAAGCGATGGGTAAGAAAAAAGCAGAAGTAATGGCCGAGCAGGCAGAAATCTTTGTAAAAAAATCAGCAGAACGCGGATTTAATGCGCAAAAAGCAAAAGAACTCTTTGACTTGATGGCATTCTTTGCAGGGTACGGATTTAATAAATCCCACTCAGCTGCCTACGCAATGATTGCGTACCAAACTGCCTATCTAAAAGCGAACTATCCTGCAGAATTTATGGCAGGTCTTATTTCTCTTGAAGCTGCCAATGCTGAAAAAATGACTTTTTATCTTGAAGAAGCAAAAAGCATGGATTTAGAAATCATGCCACCCGATATTAACAACTCAGAAATAGATTTTAGCGTGGTGAATGGAAAAATAGTTTTTGGGCTTCAAGGCATCAAAAACGTGGGGATTACTGCGCTTCAGAACATTCTCGCTGAACGTACAAGAAAACCATTCACGGATATCCTCGAATTATGTACCCGCGTTGATTTGCGTACGGTAAATAAACGTGTTCTTGAACATCTTATTTGGGCAGGAGCATTTGATAAACTAGCAGGAAACCGTGCACAAAAAACAGCTGAACTTACCACTATTATAGAACAAGCGGCAGAACGCAAACGAGCTTTACAAACGGGACAAATGGGACTTTTTGGTGCGGCAGCAACATCATCACAAGAACCAAATGGTTACACCTTCCAAGCGCTCGCACCGTGGAATGACAAAGAAAAACTGGCAAAAGAACTTGAAGTGATAGGATTTTATTTGAGCGCGCATCCACTTGATAGTTATAGAAAACAACTCAAACGTCTCTCTTTAACTCCCTTTCTAACAGCTTTAGAAGAGACAAAAGCAAACAACACTCTTAAAGAATATATCGTCACCAATGCCTGTTTTCTAAAAGGGAAGCGAACCATTAACACTAAAAAAGGTGATAAAATGGCATTTGTGCAGGTAGAAGACCATTCATCTGAAGCAGAACTCGTGGTGTTTCCAAAAGTGTATAAACAGGCAGAGTCATGGTTGAGTGAATACAACGTCTTTGTAGTAAAAGGTTCGGTTGACGCAGCGAGTCAGACTAAATGTAAAATTCTTGCACAAGAGCTGGTCCCTTTAGAACTCTTTTTTCAGGAATGGAAAACATTAACTGCTGTAACGCTTCATCTACCGGCAGAAGCAACAATGTCTCTTGTCGATATTAGTAAAGTACTTCCTAAAGGAAAAATCCCCTTGTCTTTAACTTTTAAAGAAAATGGAAAACGATTACGATTAAAAACTCAGAAAACTGTTTCAATCGACACACCACTTATTGAACAACTAGAAGCTGAAAATATCATGGTTACGTTTCACGTCTAGAAAAAGCTTTTGAGAGAATTCAAAGAATACATACCTTATTTTATTTCTGACTCTCGCAATATCCAAAGGCATCCTTGTACCAAACAGGATTAAGCTGCTTAATGGTTACCAAAAAAACGCTCAGCTCTGTATCAGCAGCCATTCTAAGATAGCCGTCAAGAACTTTTTGAAGAATTATTTTAATTGTTTCTTGCTCTGAATAATGATGCGTAAGCGCTGCTATTACCCATTCTTTATGAAACTGTAAAACATCCATGGAGCGAATATTTTTTTCAAGCGTTTGAAATGCTTTAAGAGATTTTTCGACCCGGCCAAGAGAAAGGAGTGCGTGGCACTGTCTCTTATTAAATTCTTGTTTCTTTTTTTCAAGCCCGAGTTCATCGCACAATACAATAGCTTGCTCTACGTAGAAAAGATTCTCTGGAAAATGCGCTGTCAAAAGTTCATAGATAAGAAGCGACTCAGAAAAATTACCAGCATTTTTATAAAGATGTGCCGCTTGCTCATAGAGTTCCTGAGATTTGTAAATATCAAACGCGCTCCAAATATCAGCCTCAAGTTTTTTTAAAAACGGCTGATCGTCAACCGAATGAACTAACAGGCGGTACAAACCAAATGCACGCTCTCGATCACCTCTTCCAACATACTCAGCGAGCTTAAACCACGCTATACTGGACCTTTCTGAGGGTAGCTGCTTCATTAAAACAGACCTTTCATTACGAGCTTATCTCCCAAAAATCTTTTACCTACCATAGTATATTCAAAAAAAGATTAAAAGAGTTAAAAAAAATAAGCCTACCAAAAAGGAGGCATTGTTGACAAAGCCGATAATAATAGTACCATTACACTACGCTATTTCTTCTGAATATAGCGATTATTTATGCCGGGGTAGCTCAGTGGTAGAGCACGCGCCTGAAGAGCGTGGTGTCGATGGTTCGATTCCGTCTCCCGGCACCATCATCCACCAAAGTTACGAATAACATCGTCAGCTTCTTACATTTCTCTTATAAAAAATTAGCTATAGTTTCTTAAATTTTTCTATTTTCAGTTAACACGCAGTATTCTTGTGGTAAGATTTTATCTTTATTTCTCTGTCTTTAGGACCCCTTTTAATTCATGAACCATATAATTGCCAATGCTTTTGGTCTCTGCTAGTCTTGCACTGTATATTTAATCATCAATTTAGGCTTATTTCCCTGCTATGAAACATTTAAAAACAGAAATTGAACGCGTAAGAACAGCATTTCACCAAGCTTTGTCTGCAAGCGCTACCCTTGATGCACTTGAACAAATGCGGGTAACTTTTCTAGGAAGAAAAGGTGAAATTGCTTTTTTGATGCCACTTCTTAAAGATCTTTCACAAGAAGATAAACGCGAATTTGGTCCTTTACTTAATGTTCTCAAAGAAGAATCTGAGACAGCCTACTTTGAAAAAAGAGAATACCTTCAAAACCTTGCCTTTGAAACACTTGAAGAACAACAAAAAGATTTTGATGTAACTGCAGACAAGCCTCAAAAAACAGAAGGCAGTTTGCACCTTTATACTCAAGCCACACAACGCTTTGAAGATATTTTTATTTCGCTTGGCTATACCATTGCCGACGGCCCAGAAGCGGAAACGGAATTTTACAATTTCGAAGCACTTAATATTCCAGAAAATCACCCTGCGCGTGATATGCAAGACACATTTTTTTTGAATTTACCCAATTTAGTATTACGTACACATACATCGCCCGTGCAAATTCGCACCATGCTTTCACAGAAACCGCCTCTTGCTATTGCATCATTAGGAAGAGTTTTTCGTTATGAAGCTACTGACGCTTCGCATGATTTTATGTTTAGACAACTTGAAGGCCTTGTAGTTGATAAAAACATTTCAGTTTCTCAGCTACTAGGAACCATCAGATTATTCTTAGGAAAATTCTTCGAAAAAGATGATTTGCAAGTGCGTGCACGACCAGGATACTTTCCTTTTGTAGAACCGGGGCTTGAAGTTGATATGTCATGCCCATTTTGCACAACTGGATGTTCAACATGCTCACACACTCGATGGGTTGAAATGGGCGGAGCAGGATTAGTACATCCGCGAGTACTACAACATGGGGGTATTGATCCAAAAGAATACTCAGGATTTGCCTTTGGATTTGGCGTAACACGTTTAGTAATGTTTAAATATGGAATTAGTGATATTCGATTACTGCACAGTGCAGAGGTAGAATTTCTTAAACAATTTTGATCTTGCGCAATAAAAAAAGGAGCAGGTATGGATATAAGCAAGGTTGTTATTCCCGCGGCAGGAATTGGAAGCCGGTTTCTACCTTATACAAAAACAGTTCCCAAGGAAATGCTTCCCTTATGCGAAAAACCTGCGATGCATTACATCATCGAAGAGGGAATGAATTCGGCAGTTAAAACTTTTTTTATTATCACCAGCCGCTCAAAATACGCGATTGAAGACTATTTTGACACTTCACCAGAGCTCGCCACTTTCTTAAAAGAAATTTCACGTGAAGCCCTGCTTACCGATATAGAAAAAATAATCCGCAACGCAGAATTTACCTATATCCGCCAAGGGGAACTTCTCGGTCTGGGACACGCAGTATGGCTTGCTCGGCATTCAATCCAAAAAGAATATTTTGGTGTTATGCTCCCTGACGATATCATCGTGGGAAAACAACCAGGACTTGAACAGCTTATTCGCGTTGCTCGCCAAGAAAAAGGAAGTGTCATAGCGGTACAAGAAGTACCTACCGATTGCATGTCTTTATACGGCATCATCGATATTAAAAAACAAATTACTTCACACCTTTTTCAGGTTTCTTCTATCTCAGAAAAACCAGATCCTAAGAATGCTCCTTCTAACCTCGCTGTTATTGGACGCTATGTTCTTTCTCACAAAATCTTTACCGCTCTTGATAACATGATGACTTATAGTGTTGGTGAAGAGATGCAATTGAGCGATGCAATCAACTCAATGTTGCAAAACGGCGAAAAAGTTTTTGCCTATAAAATACAAGGAACACGGTACGACATTGGAACCCCAGTTGGATGGATTAAAGCAATCATAGGAATGGCGCTTAAAAACCCTGTCTACGCTCCGCATATTAGACGATTTTTGAGTGATTTTAATACCTCAGATTCTTTTGTATTCAATCCATCAAAAAATATTGAACATACTGTTTAAGTTTTATGCAAAAAAAGTCCTAGTTTTGCAATTTTTAAGGCTGCGTAAAGTGCAGCCTTAAAAATTATTGCAATTTGAAACCTTGTTTCTTTATTCTTGTTAGTAATGGAGTAATCCAAAGATTACTAAGGAGGGGGAAATGAAGGTTATAAAAGCAGTTGTGTTGATACTCAGTATTGTGGCTATAGAATCATTTTTATCCGCATGTCCAACATGTGTGTTTCTTAAAAATGCTCAAAACCAGCAAGAAGAGACTAATCACGCACAAAAACTTGCAGATGCTAATCAAGTAGGGGAAATGGAGAATTCCCATCAAGCAGTACAACCTCGATCAACAAACGCATCTCATCCAACAGTCAAAAAAATTATGGCTGTACTCAGACTCAATAAAAGTGACCAGCCTCCTGTTGCGGAAGAAGATAACGAATCCAATCCTGTTCAAGACGGCATTGACGCCGATCCAAATGGCCCACTAAAAATTCTCGACGCTCAAGCTCAGGAGATATACCATGATAATAATGCGCAATAAAATCAAACTTCTTCTCGCTATTGTCATCTTTGGTACCTTTTTAGTACATTCCAGTCCGTACTGTTTTACCACACAAACTGTAAGTAAAAAAACAGGAACGGTAACTGTTCACGCTGTTTCCTATGCAGGATGCAATTGCCCTTGTAGCCAAAATCGCTACTCAGCAAGCATATGTTCAGAATGCGGCCATAAAGTAGTAGAGCCTGGCACCTCACCAATAACTGACACATTTAAAGTTGTGGCTGACCGAATAGAAAATCTTTTTAAAAGACTTATGAAATCACTCAAATAAACGTTTAAATGTCCTTCTATCTAATCTACTTTACCATGCCCATCAAAAAAACAGAGGTCAAAAACCGCTACCAATGCTTTAAAACCATCGTTTAGAAGATCCTTAATATCATTTTTTACATTTTCTACAATATCTGGATGTATCGAAACAAACTCCGCCTTTTGAATTTCATTTGTAAAAACCTGACCTGGTTCTCGCTTTGCTAATTCGTCTGAATCAAGCATCTTCACAATTTCTGTGTACGTTTCAGCTTCTGGACTATTAAGATCTTCTGTCACCACGGTTTTGAAACTTTCTACCATGATCCAGCCATTTTCATCCCGTTCACTTGCACATATGCCGCTTACTAGGAAAAAAAAACCTACAAAAATCTTATTTTTCATTTTTATGTTTCTCCGCATTATTTGCAATAAAGGGTAGTACTGAATCAGGATTTAACGAGAGTGAGTCTATGCCTTGTTCTATCAAAAACTCAGCTATTTCTGGATAATCTGAAGGAGCTTGCCCACAAATTCCAATAGGACGATTTGCACGATGTGCTCCCGCGATCGCTTCTTTCATCATATAAAGCACTGCAGGATCACGCTCGTCAAAAATAGAAGCAAGCAATCCCGAATCTCTATCAACAGATAATGTTGTTTGAGTCAGATCATTCGATCCAATAGAAAACCCATCAAAATACTCAGCAAATTTTTCTATCAAAATGACGTTTGAAGGAATTTCACACATCATAAATAACTTTAGACCATCCTTGCCAGAAACAAGACCATATTTTTTTAATAATTGCTGTACATTTTTTGCTTCGGAAAGCGTTCTTACAAAGGGAATCATAACGTTTATATTAGTCAGTCCCATTGTAGTCCGAGCATGGACTATTGCCTGACATTCAAGCTCAAAGGCAGGAGCATACAACCGATGAGTATAGCGAGCTGCACCACGCAATCCCATCATAGGATTTTCTTCAATCGGTTCAAACGTAGAACCGCCAATTAAATTACGGTATTCATTGCTTTTAAAATCCGACAATCGTACAAGCACCGATCGTGGATAGAACGCCGCGGCAATCATACCCACACCCTCTGCAACTTTTTTTACAAAGAAGTCTTGTGGACTCGCGTAACTGGACGTAAGTTGCTTTATAAGAGCACGTTCTTTTGCATTAGTAACTTTCTGTGGAAAAACACATCCCATAGGATGCACACGCACTTGATTAGAAATAATAAATTCAAGGCGCGCAAGGCCTACTCCATCAACAGGAAGGCGCGCTGTTTGGTACGCCTTATCAGGAGCAGCCATATTAACAAAAACCGCCGTCTTACTTTTCTTAACCTGTTTAAACGAAATATTTTTAATAGTGATGGGAAGTCTCTTACCGTAAACAACTCCATCAGAACCGGTACTGCAGTCCATGGTTATCTGCTGTCCGTTCTTAATTTTTGTCAAAGCATCGTGTGCGCCGACAATTGCAGGAATTCCTAACTCTCTACTGACAATTGCCGCATGACAGGTTCTCCCACCGCTTTGCGTAATAATACCTGCGACACGCTTCATGACCGGAACCCAATCAGGATCGGTCATTTTAGTAACAATAATATCATCTTTTTTAACCGAATCTGCCTCCTGAGGATTTTTAATAATCCGAGCAATTCCTGAAGCTGCCTTGTCTCCCACGCTTTGTCCTACTACCAAAACAGGAGTGCCTTTTTTATCATGCACGGTATACGTTTCAATAGCATTTTCGGTGTTGGCTTTAAGCGCATGTACTGTTTCAGGGCGAGCTTGCACTATGTATAATTTTCCATCAATTCCATCTTTTGCCCACTCAATGTCCATAGGGCACCACGAACCACGAAGACTAGAATAATGCTTTTCTATAACCATTCCATACCCAGAAAGCTCAAGTACTTCTTCATCGGTTAAAGAAAATTTTTGTGCACGTTTTACTAAAACTTTTTTAATAGCAACTGCTTTTTTGCCACGCGCAAAAACCCGCTCTAATTCCTTTGTTCCCAATTCCTTTTTAATAATCGGTCGTTTGCCTTGGGCAAAAGTTGTCTTAAAAACATGAAATTCATCAGGTACCACATCACCCTTAACTACCGATTCACCAAGACCATAGGATGAAGTAATAACAAGCGCGTCTTTAAAACCAGTTTCTGTATCTAACGTAAACATAACGCCTGCACTTGCCTTGTCAGAACGAACCATGCACTGTATCCCCACAGACAATGCAACCGCAAAATGGTCAAAACCCTTTTCTATGCGGTACACAATTGCGCGGTCGGTAAACAACGAAGCCATACTTTCACGGCATGCTTTTAAAAGCTCTTGTGATCCGCACACATTCAAGAAAGTTTCTTGCTGGCCCGCAAATGAAGCATCAGGCAGATCTTCTGCAGTCGCGGATGATCGCACTGCAACAGAACAATTTTTTTGCCCCGTTTTTTTGCATAATTTTTCATACGCAGCACTTAATTCTTCTTCGATAATAAGTGGCAATGGAGCATTGGCAATAAGTGAACGTGCTTGATTGCCAACTTTTTGCAAAATTTTTAGAGAGTAATTCTTAGTCAGACCCTGCAAAGCCTTTTTTAAGGGTTCTTTGAGGTTATTTTCTTCAATGTGAAGTCGATAGGCTTGAGCAGTTAAAGCAAATCCGCCAGGAACTCGAATCCCTTGCTTAGAAAGGTTTCCAATCATCTGTCCCAGAGAAGCATTTTTGCCTCCCACCAGTCCTACGTCTTCCATTTTTAATGTTGCAAGATCACGAATATAGTTCATTATTTTTTAACCTTTTTGGCAAAGCACACCTTCTTAAAGAAGGTCTTAGTGTACCCTCTTGCCATACAGAGACACAATTCTTTTTTTTATCAACTTGCCGCAGCATCCAAAAGGAGATAAACTTACCCAACTAGAGTGTTTATTTAAAAATGCAAGGAGGGCCCATGAGTACCCGACAAAGCGTGTCTTTTTACTTTATCATTTTAATCAAATTTATTTCTTCTTTGCATACGATTATGATGGGTATTTTAAGCATTATCATGGCAGTCTCTGTTATAACCCTCGCGGTTAATCTATAAATAATCTTATTTTGCCAAAGCCTTTTTTAGGGCACACATTAGTACATTTTTATATCACGAAATTTAATACATAAGGAACTCCATGCGTAATATCTTAAAGTCCACCATCATAACCGCCGGATTGGCAATTTTTTCTATGTTATTTGGTGCAGCAAATTTAATGTACCCACTTCAAGCTGGTATTAATTCCGGTGATAAGTTTTTTATAGGTATTGTAGGATTCCTCTTTACTGCAGTACTTATGCCAGTTATTGGCCTTGTGGGAATTATTTACTTTAATGGAAATTACAAAGCGTTTTTCCATAGACTGGGAATTATTCCTGGAAATCTTATGATTTTCTTTTGCATGGCAACTATCGGGCCCTGCTTTGCAATGTCACGTATCGTTTCTGTGTGTCACACGATGCTTGTACCTTTTCTTCCAGAAATAATAAATCTTATCGTTTTTAGCATAATCCTTTGTACATTAACCTTCCTGGCAACAGCTCGAGAAAGCAAAGTTATAGAACTCCTTGGCAACTTAATCAGCCCTGCGCTTTTAATTGCGCTTGGCGTTATTTTGGTAAAAGGAATTTTAAACCCACAACCACTTGTTGCAGTAAGCGCTTCTTACTTTGAAATATTCAGAAACCAAGCAGTTTTGGGATATCAACATCTTGACCTGTTGGGCACCATTTTCTTTGGATCAATTGTTTTGGGAATTTTAAGAAATAACTCAAAAAATGATCATAGTTATGATATCAAATCACTCGCTAAAATTGGGATGAAGGCTGGGCTTCTTGGATGTTTCTTGCTTGCAATTGTATACGTAGGAATGGCCCTTCTTGGAGCATTTTACGGCAGCGGACTCGAAACTCAAAATGCTGCACAATTGTTTAGTATAATTTCACATAAAATTCTGGGCGCTCAAGGTGCACTGGTTATTGCAGCTGCAGTATCGCTTGCTTGCTTTTCAACTATTATTGCACTTGCTGCAGTCCTTGCGGAGTTTGTACAAAACGATCTTTCACAAAGAAAACTAGGATATATTCCTTCATTAGCGCTCGTGCTTCTTTTAACCATGGTAATTTCGTGGTCAGGGCTTGCACAGCTTGCAGTGTACGCAGTACCAATGATTAACACACTGTATCCGCTGCTTATCACCCTTTCTATTGCAAACCTTGCATTTAAATTGTGGAACTTTAAACCAGTAAAAATACCGGTACTTCTTACATTGCTTGGCTCTGTCTACTTAAACTGGGCAAGTTATAACGTATATTGGACACTTTTCCAATAACAGTATCCTTCATTTGAACTAAAAAAAGAGCTTACTTAACATGCACTGTTAGTAAGCTCTTTTTACTTTTTTAAAACTAAAGTAATTTTATAAGATATGCTCTCTTAGATAAACTACTTAGTCTTTCTAGATTCCATATCTAATTTTTTATACCTGTTTTTCTTCTTTTTCTTAGGAAGTTTTTCCTTTTTCTCTACGCTTTGCTCTGCGGGAAGGTCCGCTTCACCACCTTCTTCAATAGTGATAGTAACAGAATCTTGTCTACGTTGCTGTTCTTGTTCAGCATTCAAAATCTCGTGCTGCAGTATGCTTAATTCTCCAAATAAAGACACATCACTTACATAGGGAATACACAGACTCCCAGTAGGCTCTGATTCGCTCACAGCATCAAAAGCTTCTGATTGAAACCCTCTCTCTTGGATATCCCTAAAAACACGGCCCATAACTTTTTTAAATGTATCTTGCCGTCCTGATCTTTTAGCCTCTCCAGCACGTACCTGAGCAAAGTGCTCCGCAATAAGTCCTATTACAGCGCGCGCTTGTGTTAGAGCCTCTTCCTTTCTGAGCTCCTTAACTAAAGCTTTATCCTGCTTAGCTAATTTATTATCTAGAGAAAAAGCACAAAACTTTCCCCTGGTTGCCGCAGAAAGATCAGCTATCCCATTTTCCTGGGTAAACCCTTTTGGATAAAAAGGCAATCCGGATAAAGAACCATTTAAAGAGCTGCTCACAAGTAACGAAAGAGAAAAGAACGACATAGTTAATAGTTTCATAAATCCTCCTAAACAGAAGTAATCAACACTTTTGAACCTAGCAAAGACAGAAACTATAAAAAAACAAAGATCGCCAAGAAATAGCAATAAGCTTACCTGGAGCTTATTTAGAGCATATCTGATTGACAATTCGAGACAAAACCCTATCCTAGAGATGTAAATCAAAATGGTTGCTTAAAAATTTCTATAAATAAATAGGTTTTGCATGAATACCCTAACAATAAGGATGGTGCTTGCATCTGCACTCATTTTTTTCCCCCAAGCGCTCCCCCAAACTAGTTCTCTTAACCAAGAACTTAATAAAGCCTTTCAACTAACCAACAATAGCTTTATATATGCTGTTAATCAGGTTGAAGGCGCACGCGGCATGGCTCAAAAATTCCAAGCTCTTGAAACTGTCGCAACAGTACAAAACGAACAGGAAGTAGATAGTTCAGAAAAATACGACCGCATGTTTGCCAGAACTTTAAAAAGTGTCTGTAACTTAGAATATGAAATCGATCAAATGATAAAGGTTTTACAAGAAAAGTTCCTTTACCTTCCCATTGGCACACAAGAAGAAAATGATGTAAAGCGCATACTCCACATACTCAAAAGAACTTGGTACAACCTTCTTGAGTACAAAGTTCTTTATGAGGCTTACCACAATTATCAGACCACTCAAAGAATTCTTACCCAAAGCAGTTTTCTAAAAGACGCACAATCCCTTAGAACCTTCCAAGATTTTGATATTAGAGGCAAATGTCATCATATTGCTGGCCTTGCAACGGCCAGGTATCTAACCCCGCATCCTTTTTTAGGGTACCAAAATGATTTAAAAAGTGAGATAGCAGAACTTCTGCAGAAATTGTCTTACTTTGACAATGCAGAATTTAAACTCTCTACACCCGCTGCCACCAATGATTTTGAAAGTGATATGTTTGAATTTACTCAGCACTTAAAAAATTCTCTCAACTCCTTAAAAGCGCTTGATGCTTTATTTTCAGAATACCTTTCACGCATTACAGAATTAAACAAGCCACATAAAGGTGTAATCCCATCTGTAAAGCGATAAAAAAAATATTCCTTATTTCTGCCATTTTCTTATCTTTATCAAACCCTACACATGCGCACTGGGACGCAGGGAAATTGAATCAATTTCTATACTATTTAGATGCATTACAACGCGATGAAAAATTTCTATTTTTTACTATCGGAGCTACAATAACCGCCAGTCTAGCTATATTTTACTTTGGAGACGAACCCGACAGATCGTACCAAAACTACAAGAACTATAAAGAAATAAATAAGCCATTTGAGCAGCTTTACCAGGATATTAAAGACTTACTTGATGCTGACTACATAAACCATATGAATATGATAGCTACCTTAGACACGACTCACAAAAAGTTTATAACACTCACTACACTAATACCTTATACAGACCTAGACTATTATGTATCGCGCATTACTAACCGACGGGAAGTGATTTTACAAAAAATATGCCGTTCAGAACAAAGAATAGATCCATCCTGCCCTTATATAAATGATTACATAACAACTCTGAAGAGTACCAATGAAAATCTCAAAACCTTCTTACCACTCTTAGAAGCTTATAAATATTTCAAAAGATCACATGAAACAATTAAGGAGGTACAAGAAACCATCAAAAAAACTTCCTTTGTGTACGAAGCAGAAGAGCTTTGCGCACAAAATCCTGCTGCAGAAAAATATGCCACAATAGAAGAATTTGTCGTTAATTTTCACATAACGACTCTTAATCAAGGCACACTATACCCTTTTCTAAGTTACCAAAACAGCCTCTATAACCTAATAAATATGATTTTGGAAAAAATTAACGATCTGGAAAAACAAGAAAAAAAACTCAGCCCCCATATCGACACGCATTATATTTCTTCTGCGCTTGATGAGCTCCATACCGTTTTTACATCTCTAAAAAAGCTAAATGGATTTGTTACGCTTCACCCAAATTACGCAGCAGAGATACATTGCGAGCAAAAAGATCAGTATCAAAAAGAACTACTTCGCCTTGCAAGAAGAGGATATTAAACTCTAGAAGTATTATTAGACAAAAAATACAGCATTAAAAAACAATAAAACTTTAAGGATAAACTTTTATGAAAAATACTTTTTTTAAGACAGTGCTTCTTGCTGCCGCATGCAGTTTTACAGAACAAAATCTTTGTGCTACCGT
>Ga0105050_10007389_pt1 | contig 13145 bp, 11 predicted proteins | sample FRY01_FD_78088 | JGI IMG/M metagenome (GOLD analysis project Ga0105050, IMG submission 78088) | Freshwater microbial communities from Lake Fryxell liftoff mats and glacier meltwater in Antarctica - FRY-01 | ecosystem: Environmental > Aquatic > Freshwater > Ice > Glacier meltwater ... | reverse complement strand
TGAATCGCAGACTTTGCCTCGCGTATGGGATATTTTGTCCAGCTACGGAGAAAGTCTGCGATTTACCCTACACTACCCTACACTACCCTACATCGCATCCTATAACCTATCATTATACTACTTACTTTTAATCTTTTCTTCTATTTTGCTTTTTACAGCAAACCCTATGTGAGACCAGACAGCAAACCCTATGTGAGACCATCAAGGAGTTCTGCCTATTCGGCAAGGAATTTGAGTGTATTGAGACCATCGCATCAGAGTTCCTCCACATCCAAGTGCGGTCATTTCTACTGCGAGGCGTGTATCAGTGCGGTTCAACCAGACCGTGAGGCACTGCCCCACTTGTAGAGGTAATTTGTGAAATAGCATTTAAAGGATGGCTGGTTTATCTCAGTATGAAAAAAGTCTTGCCTATTATTATGAATAAAGTCTTTATTAATAAGAAACAACAAGACATTGATTTTGGTCGTATGACTGAAAATGAGGTTTTGCCTATTCTCAACGAGTTCTTTAAAGAGCCGCATCACAAGGAGACACTGCCCAATGGGGAGGTCAATGAGTATGACCGCTGGGACTTCTGGAATGAGAGCCAGACTAAAAAGAAGGAATTGAAGGGTCGACGTATTAATCATAACAAGTTTCCTACGGCATTGCTTAACTATTCCAAAATACGCAACCAACTACAAAACGTGGAATACACCTACATTTGGAAATACAATGACGGCATATTTTACCTCCCTTACGACAAGGCACTCTGGGACACATTTGACGTAACATCAATGAGTGTGTGGAGAGACGGCCGATGCGAGACTCAACCTTGTATCAATGTGCCGCACCAGCACCTTATTCCTTTACAAACAGAGGTTTAGAACTTTTCGTGTGCGTCTTTCCACTATGAAGTGCTCCGTCCCCCATTTCGTGGAATGCTCCACGATGAACTTTTCCACTCTCAGTGACGAGTTGCTGTGCTGGGCGACCACTTCCCTCAAAGTTCGCAAGGGCGTGTCCTTGATAGGTATCGTAGAGTGTCCCAATCGTGCCCAGAGACGACATTGTCTTGCTCTTGGGAGGCACAACGGTTACATTCTGGAACAGACGACCGCCCAGTTTGTAGAGAGGGTCAGTGGATACATACTTTCGCTTGATTTGTCCACTCTGTTGTCGCAGAAGGTCATAGGGTTGGAACGCAGCATTATAGGTCTGGGCATCTTTGAGCATAGGGAAATCTCGCTTCAACTGATTGACGACAGCACCACCCAGCGAGTGACCGGTGAGGTAGATTTCATACTGGTCTGGGGGATAGCGTTCAAGGATTTGGACGACCAGTGCCTTGTCTTTGATGTAACGGTCGGTGCGAGAGAGACGATTGAGAGGGATGTTCATATCCGCAAACAAGTCCTTCTTGTCGGTGGGCACTGTCCCACGCAGAGTGAGCACCACAGACTTTGTCGCTTCATCCACAAACGCATCCACAGTCGGCGTATTGAACACGAGTTGAAACCCTTCCAGTTGAGGAGGGGGGGTCGCTTGATACGAAGTCTTCACAAGGGAGAGAAACTGATTGTCGGTAGGTTTGCGACCACCCTTCGTCAAAGCACCACCTACAACTTGTGTGGTGGGAATGGTGACTTCTTGTTGCTGATTGGATTGCCGCTTCTTGTATAATTGCTTCCCCTTCCGTGCTCGTTCTGCCGCTTGGATTTCCTCCAACTTGCTCGTTGCTGCTTGGTTACCTCCTTCGGCAAGGCGTTTGAGTTCATCTCGGTCCTCCTTTGTAAAACGACCCTTTGCGGACTTATCCACCACAGACATCTTCTTCTTCTTACCGAACCGCTGTTGAAGGTCTTTGGACGGATTGCCGACTGCCGAAAGGTCAAAGTTCGCTGGGGTATTCTTGGGGCGTTGTGCTGTCGCATAACTTCGGTCATTGCGTTGAAGACCCTTCGGTCTCCGTGCCTTCGCAACCATTAGCCCAATAAATCCAGCACGTTTGTTACCCTTCGGCATACCTTCCCCCATCAAATCTGCTGCCTCGTCATATTCAAAGGACATCGTATATACTGGTATGCGTGATTTGTTCTGGACGAAATCACAAATGGGCGAGGATTAAATGTGTGAGTAGAGTATACAAAATGAATGACCGTCGTGCTATTGGTGGTCGTGGAACAGACCAATATAATATGGGACTTCGTGACCCTATGGTCCATCAAATCAAGGGACAATTTGCCGAGCAACGAGCATTAACTGGAATGGGAACTTCTGCTACCCAGTATCGTCAGCTTCAAAACGCAGCACACGCACATATGCGTGGCGGTCGACCTCAACTCGCTGGTGGGGGGTTTATCAGTGACTTGGGAATCCCTTTCATTAGCAATCTTGCTGGAATGGTGGGTCTCGGTCGCGGTGCGATGTCTGGCGGTGCGATGTCTGGCGGTGCGATGTCTGGCGGTGCGATGTCTGGCGGTGCGATGAATGACGGTATGTTTACAGAGCGTCAGTTAATGGGTCTTGCTCGTGCTGTTGGGGGTGGACAACCTCTGGGTCGCACACATTCGAAGATGATGAATGATATTAAGGGTGCTGGGTTCTTTGATGACTTCCAGAAGGGATTTATGAGTGTTATCCGTCCTCTTGCTTCTATCGTCAAACCTTTGCTTCCCCTTGCTGGTCCTTACGGTGCTGCTGGTGCTGCTGGTCTTTCCGCACTGGGTCTCGGTCGTGGGAGAGGGGATGATATGGTAGAGACAGTCGGCGGTCGTCGCCGTCGTGCGAAGGCGTCCCCTACGGATGGTCGTCGTGCTCGTGGGGCAATGGTGAGCCAGTTGATGAGGGAGCGTGGAATGACGCTGGGACAAGCGTCCAAGTTCATCAAGGAGCAAGGTTCATAAAAAAATAGGTGGTAGAGTATAGATGGATGATACAAAGACTCCTCCGCCGCCACCCCCTCCTATTAGGAAACCCAAACGCCGTTATACCAAGAAAAAGGACAGATTGTTGGGTATCGTTGTATCAACCGAACCTCACATTGTGAGATTTGACTGACTAAATATGTGAACACTAATTATACACAATGAGCAGAACAGCAACTATGAGTCGTCCTCAACTGTCTTTTCCAGCGGTTGCGGATGAGTTTCGTGATTTGGGAAGTGCCTACTTTATGGGGCGGATGCCGAGTGGGCAGAACGCAGAGATTGGGGAAGATATACACGGTTTTGGTGCGGATGCGAGACGGATGGCGATGGCGAAGGTTCAGTCCACACGGACGGCACAACGCCTCTACGACCGCACTCCTCGTTTCCGTGTTACACCGACTGGACTGATGTCCTCTGTGCCCTTTGGGATTAACCACACTCGTGAGACTTTTCCGTCACGACTGATGGGAGGTGCTCTTTCGACACCAGAGGGACAGCAGTATCGTCGCAAGATACTGGATGCTCGTGCGGAGCAATTCCGTGCGATGGAGAGTGACCCTCCTACACAAGCAGCACCCCCAGCGATGAAGGAACTGAGCGAGAAGGAGGCAATGAAGGACCAGTATGCGTTGGAGTTCAAGGCGCTTGAGAATGAGTATAGTGCTGGGGTGGTGGAACGCAGCCAAGCATCAGAACTCTCCAAGTGGGTAACCAAGTTTCTGGGTATCCTCCCCTACTACGACAGCAATGACGTGGAGGAACTGATTAACTACCAGCGTCGCATTGACGATATACTAGAAGGTCTCCTCCAAACCGAAGGGGATGACGCACCAGTGAGACCCAGAGGAAACCGAGAGCAGCAGAAGGAGGAGGCAGTCAGCGAGTTTATGCGTCGTGCGTTGACTATCTGGATTTCAGTCGTTCAGCGGTATCTGGGTCAAGCGAGCGATGTGGATACGCAACTCACTGCTGTTGTTCGTGACCAACGAGCAAGTGGTGAGCGGTTCGGTCAGCAAGCAATCATCAATCTTCCTCTCAAAGACCGCATTCGTGCGGTCAAGTCAATCCTTCGTGATATCGGTCTTGCTCGTCAAGTCAAGATTCCTCCTCCTCAACCAGAGGATGTCGCCGCAGATGGTGTGGAAGAGGATGGGGGTGATGTGGATGAGTATGGGGGTGATGAGGATGGGGGTGGTGAGGTTGTCGCAGAAGGAGCAGAAGGAGCAGACGATGAAAGACCTCGCACCCAAGCACAGATTACCGCAGAGGTGAATCGTCGTGTGGGAGATGGAACAGCACCCACAGCCGCAGTCGCCATTCGTCAAATCGCTGAGCTATGGGAGGATGTAACTAACTATAGACCTACTGCTGCTTCCACTTACAAATCCGTTCGCCAGACCCTCGTTGACCGCATCAAGACAGCAGTGATTGAGGGTCGTCTAGAACCACGAGTGGAGGGCGGACAGTTCCGTCAGTTGGTCAAGAGGTAGCCTTTCAAATAGCAAAAAATATAGGTAAGAACTATAGAATGAACTCTAACATCCTTGTGAAGAGAAAAGTCCCAGACGACTACTCCACTGATGTTACGGATGTCCTACAACAGATGTCGTTTACCAACCTTCTACAAATGAAAACATTGGGTAGCGGTTCTTACAAGTCGCAACTCTATGCTGGTGACTACGATGCGTTTGAGGTCGTTCAAGTAAAGAGCATTGCGCTAACCGCCACGAAGTTCCAGTCCATCATACGGTCATTGATGGATAGGAAAAGCACCTATGTAGGGGATATCAAGTGCGGAAGTGTGGAAGAATGGAAAGTGATTGAAGATGATATACGGATTGATAACGAAAGGGTTGTAGGTTACAACTCTACCGCAATCAAGAAGAAGTTAGAGGCATTGTTCGAGCAAGGGGTCATTGGACGAGAGGAACGCAATACGGCGATTGGACTGGTCAAAACGAATGTAACACCGTTAGAGTTCTTGGCTCTCCAGCGAGACCTTCGATATCATATCGTGAGATGGACACCAGCAGAGGTCGCAAAGGGGTTCAAGATACTGCGAGATGGACGCAAATATACTCTGGAAGACGGCATTCAAAGTCCAGCAATCACAAAAATGGATGTTGTTGCGTGGGTCCAAGGTAACCGCTTCACTGATTTTAGTTGTATCTACGAGTTCCGCAAGGGTCGCAAGGTGCTGAACCCAGCGATGCGAGACGTTGTAGAGGGATTGAAGGAGAATGTGTATGAACTCTACCACGAGAAGGACTATTACAAGATGTCCAAGCGGATGTTTGCTCTCGCACGGATACAAGGGGCATATCCCTTGCTGTCGGTCTTGACCCAGTTGTTCAACGGAGACTTGGGACGCATCTATGTGGTCTATGGAGACATTGGGACATTGGAGTTCCTCTTGGAGAACGAAGGGTCTATCCCAAAAGAGAAAGTCCAGTTTGAGATTGACCAGTTCCGTAACCGCCTTGCGAATGTAACGCTGCCCAAGTATCTGGCGGAGGAAGAGGTGGTCATAGAGGTCATCCAGAAGGCATCCAATCCTCTTTTGTATGTCCAGAACCACGCTCAACTTTTAAGATTACTGCGTCAATTGCGGTCTCAACTCTACGGATTTCTTACATCCTACTCTGCGGACTTTCTTACCAAACACGGACTTTTACCGCCTCCGTCCCATCTTTTACCATAACAAATCAGTTCAGTTCATTTCTTTTATTAGAAGTATACAATGCCCTTCCTCTCTCTAGGAAAAGAAGCACCCAAAGGCACACGCCCTATCGCCATTGTGCGTGGTGGTGACGATGATGGCGACATTCTCTACCTCCACGAGGACGACAGCACAAAGGGGAAGCGTCCCAAGAAGGAGGTGGATGCCCTCAAGTATGAGAAGGAGTTGAAGGAGATGAAACCTACCCATCGCATCCAAGTCTTCAACCGCATCAAGGAGGCAATCGCCAAAGGCATTCCGCCAGAGAAGATGGTGGGAGAGACGGAGCAAATCCGCACTCTCTACAATCGCATTCGAAACGACCAAGAAAGGGATACCAGTCTCCGCATCCCAGACGATAGCACCTTTCAACTCATTCCCTCGCCAGACCCCACGAAGCGAGAGATATGGTATATCGCTGGCGCGAGTGGGTCTGGAAAGTCCTACATCGCACGGCAACTCGCAGAGGGTTATAAGAAGTTGTTTCCCTCTCGTGATGTCTATCTCATCTCCAAACTGAACGAGGATAGCACTCTGGACACGATGAAGGTGGGGAAACCAAAACGCATCAGCATCCAGTCCCTTGTGGATGATTATCCCAGCGTTGATGAGTTTCGTGATTGTATGGTCATTTTTGACGACTACGATACCTTTCAAGGAGCAGAGGGCAAGACCGTCCAGACGCTGATTGATGACCTTGCTATTCAAGGACGGCACACGAACACTACGATGCTCTGCTTGACGCACTACATCACGAACTACAAGAAGACACGGTTACTGCTCAACGAGGCAACTCATTTTGTTATCTATCCCCAAGCGACCTCCTACCACGCCCTCAAATACCTCCTCGCCACCCATATCGGTATGGACCAAGACCAAATCAAGGAACTCCGCAAGTTGGGACGCTGGATTTCGGTATCAAAGAACTATCCGCAATACCTCGTGTCCCAGCACTACGCCAAAGTTTTACACCAAGAATAATATATGTAGAAGTATATAATGTCCATCTCGCAGTTGAATGACCCTTCTATGAGGGACGCACTAGGCGTGGATGATGGGGGAGGAGGAGGTAACCCTACCCTTGTTTATACGAACTCTGGGACATCAGCAACGCTTCAAGTGGGGGAACTCACCAATACGGTAGCGATATCCTCTGTGCCCATCCTCTCCTACCTCTCTCCGTCTGCGGTCCAAATCAATCCTCTTCCCATCAATATTACGATTAACCCTCCGCACCCAGCGTCTCCTCTCAACAATGTAACCGTTGCCGAGTTCCACTGGTTGAAGCAAGACCCTAACCCATTGCTTGACCAAGACAAGAAGGGGTATTTCAAGTTGGGAGATGGGGTTTTCAAGATTGGAGCAGAATGGGTAGGATTTGGTCCACAATATGTTATATTGGAGGGTGCGATAGTTGAAGCAAATATCATCGGAAACCAAGATGGGACGAATGGTCTGTCTTTAGCATTTGGCGGCGACAGCCTTGTTAGTCCTACGACCACTGGACTATTGTGGATGGACACGACCGGACAACTGAACGTAGCCCACCAACTTCCATTGTCCTCTACTGGCGAACAATCGCTCTTTCGTCCTACTTCTGTGACTGCTATTCAAGGAATCTTTGATACCCCAGTAGGCGTGACCAACCAGATAGCCATTCCCTTGAGTGGAATAGTTTCTTCCACCGCACAAGGGGGAGCGCAGCACTTTTCTCTTCCAACACCGACAACCCTTCGTTACGATGGTCCTAATGGAGGGACATTCTTTGTAGAGGCACGTGTCGCACTGGATACGATTACGCCCAGTCCTCAACTCGCACTCGTTCATTTGCGTAAAAATGGTGTGGATGTCCCTTTAACGGCAAGTCGGTTAAGCGTCACTCCGAACGAACAGAATAGTGTGACTATCATCATCTCAATGGTTCTCGTATCTGGCGATACCGTAGAAGTTGTCCTCTCGTCCCCAGATGTTGCGATGACCGCGACGAACTATCCGCCACTCGTTGGACCACCGATTTCCGTTCCAGCAGAACCAGCAGTCTCAATCACACTCACTCGCATCGCATAAAATATGGTTCATTACGTTTAAATGCCTTTTCACAATCTATTCAACAAAATCAATACTTCTTTCAATGGGGATGTTCCCCTTTCAAAGAGGCAGACTTTTGGTCGCACATCTTTACTACTCTTCTATTATTTTTCTATTATTTTTCTATTATTTTTCTATTCCTTTTTTATTTCAGTTCTTGGTATAATGATAGGTTATAGGATGCGATGTAGGGCAGTGTAGGGTAAATCGCAGACTTTCTCCGTAGCTGGACAAAAAACCTCATACGCGAGGCAAAGTCTGCGATTCATCCTACATCAGCCTACATCGTAGTATAGACCATATCATTATACAAGGGAAATAGAACACAACAAAATAGAAATAGATAAGGAATAGGTTAGCAAAATAGAAATAGATTAAAAAAGTGAAAGTGGTATAATGATAGGTTATAGGATGCGATGTAGGGCAGTGTAGGACAAATCGCAGACTTTCTCCATAGCTGGACAAAATATCCCATACGCGAGGCAAAGTCTGCGATTTACCCTACACGACCCTACATCGCATCATATTCCTTTTCATCAATCTCTTTTATTTGTAATCTCTTTATAGACTATGGACGAAATCAATAAAAAGGTTACTTGGTCTTCTTCGTTAGAAGACTATTTTGCTTCTACTGGGGAGAAGGCACACTGCTTGTCGTATCTCCACAAACGCAGTGAGATGCTCTACTCCAACCGCCGCACTTGGATTGAACTCCCAGTGATTGTGCTGTCGTCGGTCGTAGGATTTTTGAGTGTAGGGTCTTCTACAATGTTTCAAGGCAATCAGATGGCGGCAAGTGTAGGATTGGGATTAGGGTCTCTTACGGTCAGCGTGCTTCAAACCATTAACTCCTACTTTGGGTGGTCCAAACGAGCAGAAGGTCATCGCATTGCCTCTATTCAGTATGCTCGTCTCTATCGGTTTCTCAACATTGAGATGAACCTCCCACGTAATGAACGCAGCACACCTACCGACCTTCTCAAAACCACCCAAGAACAATACGACCGCCTTGCTGAAATCTCACCGTTACTGCCTCAACTCGCTCTGGACGAGTTCAAGACCAAGTTTGCGAAAGAAACCGAGATTTCCAAACCAGAAGAGGCGAATGGACTGGAAAAAATCACTATCTATGTTCCAATGAATCACATCAAAAGTAATCCAGATGTAGGACAACAGCAGAATGACTACACTCCAAGAGGCGGAGGCATATCCATTGGGTGACGACGATATCAACAAAATCCTTGAACCAGACACCCACATTTTTACATATCCGTATCTCAAACAAGTCAAGGATATTGACGAAATATTTGACCCTTACGGTCGTGCGATGATGCTCTACCTCACCGAGAACAAAAACACCGGCCATTGGGTCTGCCTCATCCGTCGTCCAGACGAGATTGAGTTCTTTGACCCTTATGGAGAACCAGTGGATAAGCAACTGACTTGGGTAGGAAAGGGAAAACGGACGCAGTTGGAGCAAGACCGCCCCCTCCTCTCCAAACTGTTACGAGAGAAGGGGTTGGATGTCGTCTATAACAAGACCAAGTTTCAACTGGTGGATGATGATGTCGCCACTTGTGGTCGCCACTGCGTCATTCGTCTTTTGTTTAAAGACCTTCCGCTCCCCAAGTATGCGGAGATGATAAAGAAGAGTGGAATGACGCCAGATGAGTTCGTCACACGCAAGACCTACGATTTGCTCGGTAAATAATAGAAACATTATACATACACAATGGCCTATCGTTCCACCGTAGAATTCACTGGGCAAATGGATACTCTGGGCGACCCAGACATCATATACTACAATGCGGATATTATCAACGACAACCAACTCTCAAAGGTAGGTCTTGGTCTTGACCCAGTCGTTCGGTTTCAAGAGACACGCAGCACTGCTCTTATCAACGATATCAGCAAGTTCTACTTTTCTATTGTTCGTTTCACTATGAATGGACCGAACAAGGACCTTCCAGTGTTCATTCCGTCTATCCAGCTTGGGCAGAGTGATATTAATCTCACATCCTACTCGGTCGGTCTCCAAATCACCAAGAAAATCGTCATCGGAGGCAACAACTTTACCTTCACTGGTTACGCTCGTCGGTTCGTGGAGTATGTGAGTGAGAGTGCCCCAGCATATGTGTCTAGCGGCCAAACTCTTCCCAATGCTCCTCTTACCGACCAAGACATTCGTGGTTTATACTACTATGTCTATACCTACCAGCACTGGTTGGACCTTGTGAATGAGACCCTCGCACTGACCCAGACCTCTACTGACCCCATTTCTGCCTTCAAACCCACGCTGTCTCTCCAAGAGCAGTTTCAAGCATTCTTCGTCGCCAATGGCGGTGTTGGTCCAGCCCCCTCCATCTTTACCGAACCACCTACCATCCTCTATAACTCCTCATCTAATCTGTTTACCCTCAACGGCGACACCTATGGGTATGGTGGAGCAGACGCACGGTCGTTCGGCAATGGGTTTGTTGGTAATGAGGAGGCGCTGACCCTTTGGTTCAACACCAATATGTTCGGTCTCTTCACCAACTTGAATAATAACTATTACGGCAATGAAGCGATAGGACAAGTCAATGAAATCCTCTTCCAGAACAAACTGGGGTCAAATATCTACTTTCCCCAGTCTCCGCAGATGACGGCTGGTCCGCCCATCACCACAGCCTTCACTGGAAAGTCTTATTATCAAGAGGTTCAAGACTACGAGAGCACCTCGTCTCTCTGGTCGCCCATTACGGCAATCGTGTTCACCTCCACCCTCATCCCAGTGTATGCCGAGCAAGTGGGTGCGCCCATCGTGTATGGCGAGGGTAACGACAGCACGAATAACAACAGCACGAATGCCTTCCAACCGATTGTAACCGACATCGCCCTCCCTCTGGACAACGCCGCCAACTATCGTGGATTCATTGAGTATGTTCCGTCCGCCGAGTATCGTATGGCGGCATTTACCTCGTCTCGCCAAGAACTCCGTAACATTGATATCCAAGTCTTCTGGAAGGCACGACTGGATGGTAACCTTTACCCTCTACGGATGTTCAACCTTTCCAGTGTGTCCATCAAGATGATGTTTCGCAAGAAGGCGAGTGGTCAGTGAGATTTGGACGCAAACTAATGTATGGGAGAAGTATACACAACGATGTCTGCCGATATTGAGAAGTTAGCGGTTTTTGACGACCGCATCGTCCAGTCTCGCCCCAAGTATGCCGTTGAGAAGGGTGCTCTCTCCGTTACTAACTCTCCGTTCAACTCTATTGCTGCGAACGGCAGTCAGCACACCTACAACATCACCGTTCCCAGTGAGAATGTGTTTGTTGACCGTGCGGTAGAATGGTCTTCCACTTGTGCCCTTCAATCAGTTGTAACGATTGCCGCAGACCCAGCCCTCATTGGCCAACCAGTCATTGTGTTCGGTCGTGATGTTGCCCTTGCGTCCTTCCCTCTTCACTCGCTAACACAGACGCTCACTGCGACCATCAACGACACCACGACCACGATGAATACTGGTGATGTGCTCTACGAGGTCCTCCGTCTTGCGGATTACAAGAAGAACCGTGCCCAGAGGACTTGCCCCACATATCTGGATACCTACAAGAGTTACGACCGTGCCTTCGGTGCGGTGAATAACCCTCTGGGTGACTATTCCACCTCGTGCGACAGCGGTTCAGTGCCCAACGGTGCGTATTACAATGTCCAGTTCACCGATGCGACTGGTTCGTCCCTTGCTGGTGCTGCGTCCTACAACGACGGCACGAAGGTGGTCAATGTAGTCAATGGAGTCCCAATCATCACCGTCAATGGTGCTGGTCCTAACCCCTTCACCGCTTACAACATCTTCATCAAGTTCACCTCTACTGAGAAGATTGTGCTCTCGCCCTTCGTGTTCAGCGACACCCACGAGCAAGACACTGGTCTGTTCGGTATCCAGAACATCCAACTGGTGATGAATATGACTTCCCCTTCCCAGACCCAGACTGCTGGTCGTGTCCTCCGTAGCACCACTCGTGCTGGTCGCGCCCTCTCTGCCGTTGCCTACAACGCAACCAATCTGGGTGGGTCTCCATTCACCAACTCTCGTGTGAATGTCCAGTTCCTTACGCCCTCTCTGGACATTCCTCTCCCTCCCAAGTCCATCGTTCCGTATATGGAGTTTCCTCGTTTCATCTACAACCAGTCGTTCTCTACCGCCATCCCCATCGGACAGACGGCAACGCAAGTCCAGTCCCAGACCATCACTCTTCCTCAAATCCCAGACCTAATGATTATCTACGCCAAACCCACTTCATACACAACTGGTGCTGGAACTTTCGGACCGTATGCCCCTACGGACGCGGACTTCTACCTACCCATCACCCAGATTAGCGTCAATTTTGATAACTTTTCTGGTCTGCTCTCGTCTCACACGCCAGAGCAACTCTATGGGATGTCCTTCCGCAACGGTCTGGACCTCGACTACAATGCGTGGTCTGGTCAAGCGAAACTCTCCGCCCTTTCTACAGCGGTGGGTGACTTGGGCAGCGGTCAAGCGGCGACAGTCGGTGGTTTCCTTGTCCTCAAGCCCTCCCAAGACATCGTGCTCCAATCCGGTCAAGCACCCTCGCTGGTTGGTAACTTCACCTTCCAGTTCAACTGCTCGGTGCTCAACACGACTGGCGGAGCACTCAATGGTCTCTCGCTCTACCTCGTGACGGTCAATTCTGGGTTCTTTGAGAGCATCAAGGGTTCATCTCGTGTAATCAAGGGTGTGCTCACGGAGGCGGACATCATCTCTGCTCCTCTCGCACCGATGGGCACTCGCTCTCAACTCCAACGAGTGGTGGGCGGTCAGTCCGTGCTGTCTCGTCTCGGTAACGTTATGAGCAAGGTTCGTGAGTTTGCTCCTATAGTAAAACCTCATCTGCCGAAAGAGGTCCAAGATGTAATGAGCGCAGTCGGTCTGGGTCGCACTGGTGGTCGTTCCGTTGGTGGTCGGCAGAAGGCAAAACTCCACGAACGCCTATTGTGATTAGAAAAAAATAGAGCGGAATGAGTATACACAATGTCCGCACAACTATTTGGTCCTACGCCCATCGCATCAGTTGTCGCAAACTCAGTTTCAGTAAACCAGCGCCTTACTGTTGGTCCGCTACCTTATGCCTCAGTGAGCATTGTAGAAACATCGGTTGCTGAGGGCTCAGTGCTTTCTATGGAAGATAGTGCTGGTGGTGGCGCATATTTTCCGCTAATATCATTTATAGGGGCTGGTGGTCCGCCCATTGTCCAATCACAAATGCGTATTACTGCTAACACTCTCAATGTAGATGGTTCGGCTATTCAATTTCTTGCGGCAGACCCAGCAACAACCGGTCTTGCTTTTAACAGTGTAGAGAAGCAAACAACCATCTCAGTCATTGATGGAGCTGGTGTTGGTGCTTCTATTC
>Ga0105050_10007386_pt1 | contig 13147 bp, 21 predicted proteins | sample FRY01_FD_78088 | JGI IMG/M metagenome (GOLD analysis project Ga0105050, IMG submission 78088) | Freshwater microbial communities from Lake Fryxell liftoff mats and glacier meltwater in Antarctica - FRY-01 | ecosystem: Environmental > Aquatic > Freshwater > Ice > Glacier meltwater ... | reverse complement strand
TCGGGAGTCTGCTCGAACTCGAACATGGCAGATTGAATATCGTCCGGCATTTTGGCAAGCTCGGCGATGTCGATGACCAGCGTGGCCCTCGCGTCGTCGCGCTGCGTGTCGCCGTTAAAATGGACAACTGCGAGTGATTCATCGCCGCCTTTGGTCAGCCGGATTTCTTCGCCTTCACTGGCCTTGTCGCTTACTTTTTGCTCAGTCGCACCAAGCGTTTTGACAATCGCGAGAACATTCGCATCGAAGGCGTGCGTGCCTTTGCGGTTGCCGTCGCTGAACATGTCTGTGTAGTAGCCCATTCATTTAGTTCCTGCGGCCATCACGCCGCGTGATAGTTCGGTGCGGGCAAACCATTTACGCATTGGCGATCTGCAAAATGCCTTCGGCATTCCACTGATAGGTATAGTCATCGCCGCCGGGATGCGTGGCCGACGCACGCTCGATGAAGGCGATCGGGATCGAGTCGGCATCATTAGTCACATGCTTGTAGATCAGCACGCCAAGGATTTCGCGAGTGCCGTTGCCCAACGCAGACCATGTCACATCGTCTGCATCGAATTCGGAGCGGTCATTGGCGTCATCCTTGGCGACGGCTTCGCTGGCCAGCGCCTTGCGGACATAGCCCGAACCATTCATTTCATCGAGCGTCCCAAATCCACTGATAAAGGCGATGCCATCGTTCTCGGTGTCGAGCGTCGTGTTGGTCATGACCAGCAGGACGCGAATGTCGGCTCCGGCGAGACCACCAGAGAGGATGAGGTTGAGTCCTGCGTTGAATACTTTCGTTGCCATGATGAAAACCTTTCGTTTGAATGTTGATTCTAAGATCAAGTCGTATCTGACACTAGTAGCGTTTTCTGACCATCGTGATCTGCCAGTCAACATGAGCGATGGCCGCCTCGTAGTGGTGTAGTTTGCGTATCGCACCACGCATCACAGCTTCATGTCTATTACGTTTTAGCCTTACGGTACACAGGTGCCAAAATGGAAATAAGCCCCACAACAATAAGTAGTTCGATCAAAGTAAAGGCTTTTTCATCATTCCTCTTTCCGTCGGCGTGGAAAAGTTATTTTCCGAATTGTTCCATCCGTATCGTGACGTTCCCATTCAGCTTGTAGATAGCCAAATGATTCTAGACTCTTTTGCAACTCACGTGCTTGTGTTTTCGAGATACGGTCTGTTAGGCCGTGAAGCTGGCACAGCTCTCTAGTTACACGCAATGACACAACGAAAATGATATAAGGATCGCCCTCGGTGTTACTCAAGGGGCCGATCCGATGCTCAACAAGGATAGGTGTTGAAACAATCATTCTTTTGCTACTTTGGTTGAGGCTGCGACGGCTATAGCAGTTTGTGCAACTTGGTCTTCCCGCTCTGTGCGGTCAATCTTTGCTTGCTCTACACTTTCCTCAGGGATGCCTAGTGTTTTTGCTGCATCCTTATTGCTCATAATCCCTTCTTTAGCTGCGTGGAAAACAATGTCAGGATTTGTGACCAAAATGGTTGCAGAATCAATTTCAGCCAAAATGGTATCCAGCACATGTTCAGTGACGCGGCCAGTCAGCAAAGTAGCCGCAATCATTTTTCCGACTTCTCTTTTGTATGTTTCGGAGGGGACAGCAGATGAGCGTTCTTCAAGTTGCTTAATCTCATCCAGAATGTCTTTGTCGCTCTTGAGCGAGTATCGTTTCGGGTACGTAATTTCAGCAGGTTCAGCACTATCGTACTTGGCCCAGATTTTGGCTATGTTGCGTTCACCAATCTCCAAAACAAGACCAATGGCCGACAAGCCAGCTTCTAGGCCAATCTGATCCATTTGTTTTGAATCTGCACTGCTATGCTTTGGTTGGACGCCAGACAAAGCGAGATTGAGCAGAGTCCGAATGTCTTCTTTCATCTGCTTTTCTTTCTCCATCGACGCCTTTAGTGGCTCTGTCGAAGGAGAAATGAATTCTGGTCGCTCAAGACCTTTACCGTATGCTCGGCCATGCAAGGCACCGACTTCAATCTCGTCATCTGTTTTGCTGACTTCTGTCGTGGTACCGGGCTGTTGTTTCAGGTGGTTCTGACCTTTTGGGTCACGTTGTTCAGTGTAGAACGGATAGTTGGCTTTCAAGATGTAGCCAATGTCTGCTGATTCTGCATTCAATAGAGCGATTTGGTAGTCGCAAATATCTTGCATTAGCGAGACAGTGATTTCAAATGTATGAAACGGAATCTGGTCGAGATTCAGAATAATCTCAGCACCGTCATTGATCGTCTCACCTTTTTGACCTTCGAGCAAAAACTGAATATGCACTTTTCCGTCGCTGCCTATCCATGCTCGGCGGTATCTCTCGAAAGTACCATCAGGTACACCCAACTCAGGATTGATTTTCAAAACTTTTTCGCGTAAAAGAACGCTCTGGCAGTCCCAAGGGTCGCCCGTCGCACTAGGCGTCCATGAGCGAATATCTTCTGCTTTGTAGACACACAGATAGGGGTTGTCCGCCTTGAATCCTCGTGTCGCCGATTCAGGCATGGGCTGGCGATCAATCCAGACGCCAACCTTACGCATCACGAGCATTTCATGCAGAATCTGGTTGCCAATAAAAGCATCCATGCTAGACCCGCGAAGGTCAACACCTTTGGCTCGGCCTGTAATTGCTTCCTGATAGCTCTCAGGGCCACCTTTGCGTGCAACACTAGAGATACGCTGAAAGATAGCGTTGCGAACGTCAAGGATGCTAGCTTTGGCAAAAGCTGGATTGTAGGTGATAGACTTTCTGTCTTTGAAATCACTATCGTCTTCGCGTTGCGAAAACTTAATGAGGTAGCTATCGACAAAAGGACGCCCACCTTCAAAAGTAAGCCGCCACTTTTTGTAATTGGATTCATCTTCCATGAAGTCAGGATGTTTGATGCCGCTCAAGCCCATAAAGAATCTCCGCCAAGGTTACAGGAAGCTCCCGATATTGCTGTTTGTCGCCACTGATGCAGCAAGAGGCAAAGCTATCTCAGAGTAGTTCATTGCGTGTGCATAGTGGTCTGCACTTGTATTTTGCCACCGTCCAATAGGGTTGCCTTCTGGATTCTTTTCGTAAATACGTACCAGTGCCTTAACGTGATTACGATACTCGTCGGGCAAGTCGTATGGGATTCTGACTGTTTGACGCTGCAATCTTCCAAGGGTCAAGTCTAGCCAACTTGTACGATCAACATTGATTTGATGATCTTCATACAAGTCGTCTTCACCACGAACAGTGATACCTTTAGTGGCAACGCCACGGGAATAGTAGCACAGCTTAACAAAGCCATTGAAGCGGTCAGCAAATTCTTTAGCCTTACGTGGCTCAGGAAATTTGTCAATAACGCATCCATGAATCTGGTAGACTTGCATAAGCAAATCAAGGTCTTCAAAATCTTTAACTTTGCCTGCCCGGATCATTTTAGGGCGGCTATGCGTGTTGATGTCAGGCCCAAGAACAACGTCCCATTCATAGATAATGAAATGGAGCCATGTTCCAACGTCAACCCCAAGAGTCCGAATCTTAGCAGTATTGATTGCACAATCATTCCGGTAAGACTCTTGGCATTTTACAATATCATCGTCACTGACTTGAGCGCCTTTGACAAGGTGAGCAAGACCGAGCTTGTTATTGTAAAAATGCGTTTCTTCGGTTGGGTCGCTCAAGCCGCTAATATAGCCGCGAGCAAACTCAACCGGGCTAATCGTACTGGAATACAGCTGATTAACTGACCACGCTAAAACCTCAGGGTCTTTCTTGTTAACGATTTGCCAGTCACCCGTACCGCCCATAGTCTTATCAGCCAGCCAAATGTGCTTGTTTCTGTGGTCTAAAGGTTTGGTACACTCTTTGCATTGGATAAATGATTCATGAATCTTTGGGTCTGTTAGGCTCTCAGTCGGGCAAACGAAGCAATCCGGAAAGAGCAATTCAGTGTGCCGCGAACACATTGGACATTTGAAAAAGTATCGTTGCTCAGTGCTTATCTGCACTTCTTTGTCGATACCCCAATTAGGGATCGTCGGGGTACTGATTTTCCAGACCTGCTTCTGCATCTGGCCAGACATTCGCTCAATAGCGAATTTGGCATTGACCTGATCCATTGCGTCATATTCGTCGAGAACCATAAAACCAACAGGTAGGGAGCGTAGACCGGATTCAGAATGTGAACCACGGATATAGAGACTGGTTGGGCCTGCTCTTTTATGGCCGACGTTTTTAACATCGGAAAACATCTTTTTAAGGTGGTCACTCAGCTCAAGAAGAACGTCAAAACGGGATGCCGAAAAATCGCCAGCGTCAGGTGTCTTGTTGGGGAGAACATACAAGCAATCAGTCCGGCGAACATCCATCATGAATAGTGTACGGTGTAGGACTGTTTGAGTGTATGCAGCTTGGGCTGATTTGCGACCATTGTTAACTGGAGCCTCAGAGTCATGCATTCCTTTTGACCAAGGATGGTACTTGAAAGATAACGGGCCGGGAAAAGGATTACCAAGACTAACGTATCGTTGTGCCCACTCGGAGCAGCGATGGACGGATCGTCTATTGAGTCCCGCTTTAACCGTATCACGTATTTGTGAGGATAGGTTCATATTGATTGTGAAATCTCTAGCAACGCAGCACTGTCTTTGATATGGTTGCCGACGATAGCAATCAATTCTTGCCCAAATTCAAGGGCTGCATCTTTGTCAACAAGCAAGCCCATGCTGACTTCTAGTTTGTGGCAACTGACAACGAGTTTTTCAACGTCAGTAATCAGTGTTGCAATGCTGTTTGATTCAAAAAGCAAATCGTGCGTATCTTTGCAGGCGTTGAGTTTTTCTTCAATAAGGAGACGCATTACGCCGATTTCGCCACGAACACTGACGACGCGATCTTGACTAATGTACGACGCTAACTCTTCGCCCCACCTAGCTAGCTTGTAATTGCTAGGCGTTGAACCACTCTCAATGTAATGCATCCTGTCGAGAGAGTGAGTAATGTCAGTAATTAACGCGTCGATTTTTTCCTTGTCAGGAAAGTATTTGCGACTGGCAAGAATGACGTTGTGCGAAAGGAGAAGAAGATCGTTTTTCTCCATGACAGAATCGAGAGATATCTCGACTTTGGCACAGCTGATAGACAGAGAATTGATTTTAAGAACAAGAGAGCTAATCGGGCCAGAGTGCAGAAGAAGATCAGCACCCACCATTTCAAGACGTTTTTGGACAAGGAAACGGAGTACCGCGATTTCGTCTCGCAGATTTTTAAGTGAATTGGACTCAGTTAATTCGTCCAGTCTCGTTTGGTATTTCGCCAAACGATACTTGAACATTTGAGCCTTTCCGTTCGCACGGGCACTGGCATTGCCACCGTGGCAGGGGCAGTATTTTGTACCTTCGACGGATTTTAGAAAACATTGCCCCCGCGTTGAAATGACTGCTTGGCAGCGTGTGGGGTCGTCTTCTTCGACACGTACAATTGGCGCACGATGATAGTCGCTCATAAAAAAATTCCTTTGTCATACTATATTACGCTCATTTCCTACAATTTTCTAATCGAGGTCTAAAAAATTTTAGAATTTTATTTTAGGGACTATGCTTTGGAGCTTTGAGACTATGGTTCGTTTGCTTTGGAGCTTTGAGACTATGGTTCGTTTGCTTTGGTTCGTTTGCTTTGGTTCGTTTGCTTTGGAGCTTTGGAGCTTTGGTTCGTTTGCTCCAAAATAAAAAAGTATTTTCATGAACAACAGGGTAAGCCCCCGTCTGAGCGGGGGACTGCGGTGCCTAGCCTGCCTGCAGGTGTTCACGTGGTACGGGTTTCCCGATGCGAGCGAGTGCCAGTCTACCGCGTTCGATTCGCATCATCCAATAATTGAAGCGTTTCATAGTCTGATTCCTTGGTGGTTCATGGTGGCGATGGTGGCGAGTCTCTTACACTGCTCACTAGCTAGGTGGAATTGGTGGGCTGCTTCTCGTAGTGCTGCTTCCCGGTGTAGTGGTTCGTGCGCTGCTATCTCAAGCTGGCGCAGGCCATCGGTAGCGTAGTCGATCACTGCTTTCATGTGCGTTTGCTCCTGTAGGCTGGGTAGACGATGGTGTTTTCGTTGTTGTCGGTCGGTGGGGCGTGGTCAATGCTCGCTAGTAGATGTTCCGTAGCGAGCAACTGAGCTATCCGGGTGTCGCAATGGGGGAATAGTCTGGCGAGCGTTGCGGCGTCCGATGCGTCTAGTTCATCGCATGGGATGGCTATTTGAATGCGTCCATCGCCACAATCGACAATCTCGACTACGTTTTTGAGGCTAATAATCATGGGCTACCTTTTGAAAAAGAAAGGACAGGCTAGCCTGTGCTAGCCTGTCCAGTGATTCTACAATCATTCGTCCGATGGTTCCTGTGTCGGGTCAATGCCTAGTGTCTTAGCGAGCGTTTGCGCTGCTGCAATTGCTGCTGCTGCATGTTCTTTACCCTGCCGCAACGCCTTGAAGATTGCTTCAAGCGGCGGGCATTCGTTAACGAGTGCGATGGTATGATTCTTTGCTTGTTCGCTGGTGAAGTGGAGTTTGTCTGCGCCGCCGGATTCCACTAATTTCTTCTCTGCTTCAAAACCTGCTTTAAAAGCTTCTCCGGCGACGAATTCACCACGTGCGCCGCCTGCGTCGTCGTTTCCGGCTTTGTGGAGCTTGTTCAAGGCAGACGCCTTGATTTTCCCTGTTCGCATTGCTTCTTGAGCGTATTTCGGCAACACTCGAAAGCGTTTTGCTTTCTGTACTCGGTCGCGCGATTCCCGGCCGAGGATGATGGCTACCTGCTTCTCCGTGTACATGTCGATCAAGTTGAGCGCAGAAGCGATAGCTTCATAAGCTGTCAGCGGCTTCTCCTTATTATCATGGTCGTGCAGTCTCTTCAATTCATCGGTGTCGTTCAATCCGACGTCATAGACTACGGGTATCATGCCAGCGGGGAACAAGCGCTCGGCGATTTGCGCCCATGTGTCTTTACCGTCACCGCCTTGTCCCTTGGGGATTTCGGTTGGTGTCTTCGTGGCGCGTTCGACGATTTGCAGCGCTGCGGCTAGCCTGCGGTGGCCACGAAGCAAGCGGGCATTACCTTTGGGCGTGATGACATTCCCTTTAACGGTAGGCTTCTCGTCAAGACTTACCCTTAGCGGGTAGTTATCATCGAAAAAGCCGGCGCGAAGGTAATCACTCATCATTGACTCAATGTCAAGATTATCTCCGCGGGGGTTCATCGGGTGGGGTACGATACTGGCAAGGGCGAGCAAGGTACCTTGCTGGCCGTTTGCCAATTCTTCTGTGCTGATTTCAAACTCTGTTACGTGCTGCGGCTTCTTGGCCATTTGCTTCTATCCTTTGTGTGAAGTGTATTACCCTAACAAAAAGCTAACGCTTCTGCTATTAAAATGTCTTGGCGCGCTGGTGAAGGTTGTAGGCTCAAGCGGGGAAGTGATTAACCTTGATAGGTCACTTTGGTAGCTATGATCCTTATTGGTGCGCGTTGCTCGTGTGTTGATATCGGATCATGTCCGGTTCCGATAGGCTCCGCAATGGGCTAGCGTATTGCCTAGTACTAAGATTCTAGCGGAGTACTAGCTAAGTCTATTCCCTGTGCTATAAGGGAGCAATTCCTAGCCGACGATTCGCTATCATCCGTTCGCATGGCGTTACGGTGCGTTGCGTTGCTATTCACTTTTCAATGATCCGACATGAGTCTATCACAGTTTCAACGCATGTCAATAGCGTTTGGTCGATATTCTTGAAAATTCTTAAAATTGTTTCCCTCTATATAGAGTAAATGAAAATCCCGAAAATCGACGCTAAGCGATTCTATCGACAATAGCGGGCTATAGAGCCATCTTCCCTAGAATCGATTCTAGGGCGTTCTAGGGGCGTAGGAACGATTGCTAACAATGCGATAGAATACGTACAACTACCTTACAAAGCGGGTCGATGTTTGGTAGTTGTACGGTGCGACTTTCGCACTACTGCGAAACCAGTACTGCGAAACCAGTACTGCGAAACCAGTACTGGAAAACCAGTACTGGAAAACCAGTACTGCGAAACCAGTACTGCGAAACCAGTACTGGAAAACCAGTACTGCGAAACCCGTAGCCCGGCCGCCGCCCGGCCCCGCCCCGGCCCCGGTGGGGCGGGCTGTTTTGATTGAAAAATCACTCTTCTAACTGCGTCCCCTTCGCGGTTTCGCGAGCCAATATGCGGGCGGGAAGCCGATGATGTACAGATAGTGTGATTTCAATTTGAACATGAGGTACTCTGGACACCAGTAGCACTGTTTCACCGTCTTTTATGTCATTCACAGTGTATTTTCGGTCATTCTTGTCTTCAAATGTGAGTCCGTCAAGGAATTTCTTCCTCAATGTGCCGATAGACCCGTATTTCTTTGGGAAAATAGGGTACAGTATGAGTTTTTCTGGCATAGGGAAATTAAACCGGATGGTGTTTGGAAGGTGTGTCGGACGCACATGTATTTTTGCTAACATTTATTGACCTTTTCTGTCGTTTGTGTGAATAGGTCAATTGTATTCACACCAATTTGACTCATTTAGTCAACATTTCTCGTGAGGTATTTATTCAACACGACGAACCATAGCATCATAGTCAACCAACCAATCAACCAAAGATAACCAATCATACTATTTTCAACAGATATCACTTAACACCACGAACCATTGCTCACAGTATCATAGTGTGATTGATCCTACAATCAATCACCATAATCAACGAACAATAGAATCATACTGCAATCACCACAATCAACGAACCATACAACCATAATTCAATCACCATAATCATAGAATCAACGAAGCATAATTCAAGTACCATAGTCAACAAACTCCCCAAAAAGGTAAACACTCTAAACACTCTAAACACTCTAAACACTCTAAACACTCTTTTTACTATGAGTAACTTCGCGAATATGGCCCATATACGCGAAGTTTGTACCTATTCCTATCGCCATTGCTAACAAGCTAGCCCCATTAGCAATCTTCATTAGTTATTCTTTCTCTATAAGTCTATTATAGGAAGGAAAATAGTAGTAATAAGAATACATATAAATGGTAAACGTCGATAAATATCTCGTCACTAACCGTTCACCGTGCCCACAGCGGCACCACAGCAGCACCACAGCCCATACAACACTGAACCCCGACGATAGCACCCCTTGGCTCACATGCCCGTAATCAGGCGTTTGACTTCGCGTATATGGCCCATATTCGCGAAGTTGCTCACCACAAAAAACGCCCTTTTCTACCTAACAAAAAACCCCCTTTCTAGCTTTCACTAGAAAGGGGCGATTTTACCACTGGTCAGCAACAAGACGCAACCCCTCGCTGATTGTCTCAGCCTCAATAACAAAATCTGGCCGCGTGTTACACTGAATCTTATACCCGCCGTCCACAGCATGGCAAGTAAATGACACTGTTGGTTTCGGAATCACAAAACCCGGTGGAATAATCGGTTCCGCCGCATTACCACGGAACATTCGTCCAGCCGTATCCCGCAACTTGCCATCCTCACCTAACACGTACATTTTCCTGTCATCACCACGAAAATTGACTCCGGAAACTGCGTGAGCAGTTTGAAAATCGGTGTCAGTCAAGAGTCCACGAATAGTGTTAACTCGGTCTACCCATTCCATAAAAACCTACCTTTCAAAGATGATTCCAAGATCACCACCAACACGGCGGCAATACTCCTGATCTATCTCTACACTTGTACACTCCACTCCCATTTCCTTACAAACTCTCAAAACTGTTCCTGTCCCACTGTACAGATCGTACACACTTTTAGCCCCACATAATCGAATCATCCGAGCCATTAGCCCTTGGGGATGCTGCGTCGGATGCCATGCCTGTCTTTCAGCGTGCGTACCACATACACGAGGAAAATCCCACACATCATCCGGCACTCGTCCGCCTACTGCTGCTCTCGCATCGCCTAACCGTTGCCTTTCACTCTCTACCTTAATATCTTGACCAAGCATCTCCACACGGCTGAGTCTCACAATGAAACGAAACCCTGATCCACAATCAGACGTATTATGCTGACCAAACGCGAATCTCCAAATGAATGTCTTGCACCCAAACGCCGGATGCCGACAACGTAATACTCTTTCGATTATTGACTTGATCCTCAGGTCATGCTTCCAATAGTATGAAAGCCATAACGTCTTACAAAGACGCAATGATTCAAGAATCAATAATTCGATCCTACTATAATACTCTTCTGCACTGACCGTATCCACAAACTCACCGTACCTGAGGCCGATATTGTCTGGCGGGTCAGCTATGATACAGTCAACCGTTTCCGCTGTCCTCAAAAATGCTAAAACGTCACCACAAACTATCTTATAAGGTTTCACACTCTACCTTTCAGAAAAGCAAAACAAACTAACCCAACACACATCAACACAAGACACATCACCACAAAACAAATTAACACGGGATAAAATTTCATAACATCCAATCAGCTAGTAAGGCCAGACCGTAACAAATAACAGCACCAGCACAAAGCAGAAATCCCAACAACGACCCAAACCAAACCGACAAACCAAACCAAAACCAGTTATAAGGTTTCACACTCTACCTTTCTGAATGTTTTGTTGCCGTCCTCGTCAGCACCATCAAACATAAAAAGTATATCAAGCCAACGCACCAACAGTATCTCATCGTCAACCTCACGATTCAACACTTTTAGCACAACGCCATCTTCAACAAGCTTAATCATTTTAGACCTTTTCAAGAGATTTTAAGAACACTCCATCTTCACAAACTAGACTCAGCAAGATGGAATCACCCACCTTCAAACCCTTTGCAACAGGTTCTTTCTTTGAAAAAAGAAGTTTGAGTAGAACACCATCGACGCTTAGCGTATGCTTCTGAGTTTCCCGACAGAAACCAAACCAATAGCCTGTAGCCTCTGCAGGATACCGTAGCAGCAAACGATTCCCCGCCATTATAAAATCAGGCAAATTCCACCACCAGACGGGTCACTCCCCCATCCCGCACAAAATCCTTTCGTATTGGCATCTTCCCAAACCAATCCAAAACCATACTCAGTCTCACTGGATCATGCAAATGTCCCGGACAGGCTCCACGTGGCCACAGGTACGGAACAGATGCAATCACCCGATCCCCCGTAGCCAGCAACTTCTGAGCAAAAGCTGCTGGGTCTTCAACATGTTCTAACACCTGTAGACACGTAACCAACGACACCTTAGGCACCACAACATCAACGAATGATCCTACAATCAAAACAACCCCTTCCAACGCTTCCACTTCCTTAAGATTAACCTGATATCGGTGCTTAAAGTGTCCCCATGTGGCTACTGGTGTGTCTTCACACCCAACATCCATGATCGAATCACCTGTCCCCATCCAATTCTCCACCAGTTTGTAGTAATTCATTTTAGATCGGCTGGCCCAATACGTCATTGTCTTCCTTTCGGCTAAGCATGTAGTCTTGACATATCTTCAATAATTTCTCATTTGTTGTCTCTACAATCCCATCTGCATTCAACGCTACAAAATGCCCAACCCCATCAAGCAAAGTATACCTGCTATTGTATTGCCTATCCTTTTGATTACCGTGCCATAGATGGTAGACCACTCCATCAGCGTACCCTACAAGGCTTTGCACTGCGTCGTACCACCGTATCACCCACTCGGCAAAATCAGGCCATGTTGCCGAACCAGACGCATCCACTTTCCCTATTGACGCATGAGCCATTAACGTGTCACCACCGCCTAAAATGTGAAAGGGATAGAGTCCAACATCAACAAGCAGTTGTCTCTTTGCTGCCCAGACGAACCCGGGATGCCCGCGTCGCCTGCAACCGAAGCCAATCTGACGCTGCCCCGCATCCGAACCATTCCGCACCGTTGCCTTTAGTTGCCCGTTTTCCGGTAAGCGGATAGCATACTTAAATGGTTGCACTAAAGTGAACGTATCCAACGCCCGGATCGTTTTCCCAACCCATCTGTCATTAGGCCATATTAGGTCAGCATCGACCCAAACAACATTCTCACAATCTAAAAGCTTTGCCCCTAGATTGATGCACGCTTCCTTTTGGAACAAGCAATCTTGCCCACGTATTTGAACCAAGCGGGTACAATCACCCTCTTTGAGTTCAAAATCACTGCTCGAAACCTCGACCGTTAAGAGAGGTAAAGGAAACGATTCAACAAACCGACGATAATTCTCCAATTTGTTTTTGTATTTTGCTGGGTTAAAATACGTTGTTATGCCCCACATCGAATACCGCCTCTCCATGAAGTGTCACGATAGGTTTTCTTTGTTGCATAATGCTCATTGACGGCTTGCACAACGCCCGGCCACCCTGTCAGATTGTAGTCGTGGCCACACAATGTAGTGCATTTGTCACGCCACAATAGAATGTCTTGCTTCACATTCTCGTAGCTATGTTCACCATCAATATACACAACGTCTGCACCCTGCACCAGCCCAGCCGCAACAATCGACGTTGTTCGCAAAGCCACGACATTCTTGGGCTTCCGTGACATGAAAAGGTCAAACACGGCTTCATCAGGCCACGGATCAACGCAGACAATAGTCTTAAAATACTCGGAAAAAATCCTTGCACTCTCACCAAGATGGGAACCAATTTCAATAAGGACGTTACGGTGAGACATTTCCTGACACATGTTTTGCAATCCAATGGTCAGATTGCCCGGTGAACGCATCATATAGAGCCTCCTAAAAGAGTAATAGCAGCATCAAGCAGCCCCTCAGGGCACGATCTACGTGCATTATATACGGCTTGCAAAGCAGCCGAAACATCAATACCACTTTGAAGCCCGTTGAAAGCAGCAGCTTCAAACCAACCACCCGGAACAGTTAGGTCAGGCCCGAAGCCTTTCAGCAAAACCAACATACCAGACTCATGCCACGTGTACGCAAAAGATGCTGAAATCTTTGAGGCTCTGTGATGTTTGCAATGTAGTAGTACCCACCCGGTCGCAGATGCGGCCAGAGCATCCCCAAGGTGAGCAAAACATCCTTATAGGCGTGGCGTGTTTCTACAATCACATCACACCCATATGGAGCCATTGAAACAACCTTGTGGTCTATGGCATCTGTCACCACTACTCG
>Ga0105050_10007385_pt1 | contig 13148 bp, 9 predicted proteins | sample FRY01_FD_78088 | JGI IMG/M metagenome (GOLD analysis project Ga0105050, IMG submission 78088) | Freshwater microbial communities from Lake Fryxell liftoff mats and glacier meltwater in Antarctica - FRY-01 | ecosystem: Environmental > Aquatic > Freshwater > Ice > Glacier meltwater ... | reverse complement strand
TGATGTTGACGCGCTCATGCCTTGGCATATTAAAAATAAAATAACTACTCAATCGTAATTGTAAAATTGTGGCCATCACAGATGGCTCAAACAAACAAGACTGGGGTTTGTGGATCGCTTACGCTTAAGCGACATAAAAGAGAGATCAAACTGCGGGCGAGTTGTCATTTTTTACTCCCGAAAGTCTGGTTGTCTAGATATCTCCCATAATTTAACAAACAAATTTGTTTAAATAAATATATATAAACAAACAAACGCTAAGCTCGAACAGGCAAAAAAAAGGGGCACCGCAGTGCCCCTTTCAGCCTATGCGCTCATTAAGCACCAGCTTTAAATGACTTGTTCCAGTAGTCTAGGCAAGTAACTTTGCCATCAACCAGATTTTTAGAGTCGTACGCAAACACGCGCTTGAGCTCGCTATCGGTAAAGCTCACGCGATCGCGTAAATCAGTTGGCATATCCGCATTACGAACGGTCGGCGCATATCCCATTGCCTTGGCGAACTCAACCTGTCCCTTTGGATTGAGCATTGAATTTAGATAGTTATAGGCACCAGGCTTATTTCTGGAGTTCTTTGGAACAGCACCTTCAAAAGTCACCGCGATTGCACCTTCTTTTGGAATCACAAAACCCAAAGGAAGGCCGGCATCCTGCCATTGAAGTGCGCGCGCTTTCCACATGCACGTCATCCAAATTTCACCGGATTTTAGGGCAGCTGCAACAGCCTCGTTAGAAGGGAAAATTTTCGGATCGTTTTTCTTGATCTCAGCGAGGAATTTCATGCCGGGCTCAAAGCTTGAGGTATTCCCTTTATTAGCCAGACCCGCAAACAGCGTGTTCGCCACGAAAAGAATGTCAGAGAAACCCACACGTCCGCGATATTTCGGATCAATTGCTGCAGAAAAACTATCCGGAGGTGTTGGGATCTTTTCCTTGTTATAGACGAGTACCATCGCACTAAAAATGTGAGGAATCGAATATCCTGTTTTGAATTGGTCGAAAATATTAGCCAAGTTAGGAATTTCTTTCGGCGTTGCCGGCTCAAAGACATCAAGTTGGGACACGTCATACATGTCGACATCTTGCAGCAAGCATACGTCCATAGAACCACGGCGCGAGGTGCGTTCTGCACGAATTTTTGTTGCACGAGCGACTGCGTTCCCCGTGTCAAAGATCACTTTCGAATCCGCCAATGGATTCACAATCTTTTGCAACAAGTTTTGATAGTCTCCTCCCCAGGTGCCAACAACAACGCTGTTGTCTTGGGCAAATACATTACTGCTCACCAACGGCATCGCTGGTGCCAGCATCAGTCCAGAGGCTGTTTTCAGGAAAGTGCGTCGTTTTGCGTTAGGATTTTGCATGAGTACTCCGTTGAGTAAAAAGACGTGATGAACTAGGAACTCCGAACGTTTGTTCTGAGGGTACTGCGAGTGACTGCAACTTGACAAAGGGATGAGGCAACTGCAACGCAATATCCTCTGCGTTCAAATCTCGAGTAATGACAACGATGATGTTAGGCGACTGTCGATGCTGAGGCAACCTACGGGGCATGCCATAGGTCGTTCCAACACTCTGTACCAAAATAGGATCTTCGCAATCCTCAACGTGAACAAGCGCCTTGACGCGTAACAGCCGCTCGCCACACGCCCCTGCTAAGTCATCAAGCCAAGCAGAGAATTCTTCCCACATAATGGGTTGCGTCAACGTGGCCCGCATTACATGAATTCTTGCATGTGCAGCGTCTGCTCTATATTGACCAAGAGCATGGATTGCCATATCGATTAGGTCTGCACGCTCTGGGGTCGGTGCAAAATCCTGTGCCAAAAATGCTTCTTGCACTGCAGTATCTCTATCGCGGCTGCAAACAATTCGCGCAAGGGGATTAATCGCTAGCGCACGTTGTTTAGCCTCCATCAGTGCCTGATCATCAATGAGGTCTACCTTGGTCATGACAATACGTTGAGCAGCGGTCAGCTGAGCAGCGGCCTCTTCAAACGTATCCTCATGCAGACTCTCTTGACTCGAGTCGTAAGTACACACGACGCAAACGCGCAGATTACGCGCAGCGAGTTCCGGATCCGCAAGGGAGGCCAAAATAGGACCTGGACGTGACAAGCCACTGGTCTCCAGAATGATCCGCCGCAAAGGTGGGGCTCCGATCTTGCGAGGGGCATCGAGCAACTCTGCAATGGTGATCACCAAGCTACTGCGTAGCGAGCAACATACACAGCCATTGGACAAAAGCATAGTTGTACTGGCATCACCAGCATCTGCAATCAACGCGCCATCCAGACCAATCTCACCGGCCTCGTTGACGATGACCGCAGTATCCTCTAGGGACTGTTGGCTTAACAGATCCACGAGCAGAGTCGTTTTTCCGCTACCCAGAAATCCACAAAGGACGACAAAGTCAACGACGGGGTGGTCGATCTGCATTATCTTCCTGCCAGCTTTCATTGACCATCTGCTTAACTTGCTCAAGGAGTTCATGCGTATCGTAAATCAGACCTGCGCGAATTGTGTAGCGCAAACTACGATGCCACTCCACTTTGCCTGTGTCATCATTTAGACGAACCGCACCGGTTCCGTACATCAGTTTAAAGTCTTCCAGTGGGTTGAAGTCATGCACCAGTAGGTCAGCACGTTTACCAACGTCAATGCTGCCAGTATCGTCATCAATCCCTAACAATTCTGCACCCTGCGAGGTCGCGCTCCGTAAAACCTCTAGCGGGTGAAAACCAGCCTCTTGCAAAAGCTCGAGCTCACGAATCAAGCCAAACCCATATATCTGATAAATAAATCCTGAGTCACTGCCCGCGCAAACACGTCCGCCCAGATTTTTGTAATCATTGACGAACTGCATCCAGATTTGATAGTTACGCTTCCATTCGACTTCGTTAGCGACACTCCAGCGGTACCAGTAAGCACCGTGACCACCACGCTGCGGCTGGAAATAACGCCAAACTGATTTCCAACTATAGTCACCATGCCAGTCTGCCCGGCGAGCACGCATCAAGTCGCGGTTAGCATCGTAGATATTGAACGTGGGGACAAAAGTATGGCCCAGCTCAAGAAACTCATGCAGCACGTCATTCCATTTACGACTTCCAGGCGAGGCTGCTTGAGCAAACATTTGTCCTGATACCGAAAAGCGAAAGTACTCGTCTCCATAGTTGTAGTCCGTTGGAAAGTTTTGTACGACTCGATTCTCAAAAAGCGCCTCAGGGATCCCGTAGTAGTGCTCTGAACTCGTCAAACCCCAGCGCGCAGAAGTGAGCGCATTGACCTGAGTCACGGCCATCTGCGCATGGTGACAACCTGTTTTAAGGCCCTGCTCTTTTGCTTCGTCCAAGGCAGCTTGCATGATCGCTGGTGGCGCACCAAAAAACTTGATGCCATCGACCCCTCGACCCTTTATCCTACGCACCCACTCACGCGCTTGATCGGTCGTAAAAATCGTCTTGATCCTCTCATTCACAGCAGGAAAATATGAGTGCAAGACCATCCGTGGAGCGGCGATCTCGTTACGCTCAGCAGCATCGCGTTGCTGCAACATATAGCTCAGTCCATTCATGGATCCCATTTCACGCACGGTAGTCACACCGTGTGCGAGCCAGAGCTTATATACGTAATCTGCTGGGGGAACGACACCGCTCATCGAGTGATACGGCGTCCCCACATGGCCATGACAATCAATCAAACCTGGCGTCACAAATTTGCCGTGACAGTCAATCTCATGGTCACCAGGCGCTGGGCGGATCTTTGGGTTGATCGCTTTCAATGGCGCACCCACTAGCTTGAGCTCAGTAATGCGTCCGTTCTCCACCACAATATCGTAAGGACCTGACGGTGGTGCACCCGTACCATCAATCATGGTGGCCCCGCGCAGGACCAACCGTTTGAAAGGTCCGATCCCTGCGTTACGGGATGTCGCGGGCGTTGCTGGAAACAACCCTTTGGGTTCATTCATCAACCGGGTCTCTTCACCCACGTCAAAATCTTTAATGAGACTTGTGTCAACCATGCGAGTTCCCTATCTCTTCGTGTTTAAACATTCACTCACCCAATTGCCATGAGGGTAGCATTACCGCCCGCTGCAGCCGTATTATGACTAACGGCTCTTTCATGCAAAAGAAAATCAATTCGGTAGTAATCAAACCGCTCTAACTGCTCAGCGGTGCGACTCTGAACAGAAATAATCGGCCCGGGTCTGTTCGATAGTTGTTGAACCATCGTGAGAAGTGCGTCGCGGTCACCTTCGAACAAAACAGCCTCAAGAGGGAGATGTTCAACCTCATTTATTTCACAAACTTTCCAGTCACGGCACGACTCAAGATGATAGGCCCGCCAGGTCGCCAACGCGGGCGTATTTAACCAGACCGGCGTGACACCCGCACTTGAGGCTGCTTCGCTTTGATGCATCACCCCAAGCTCACTGGAGCACACACACAGCACTGACTGCTTTGGATCCAAAACGTAAGTGTTGCGCTCACCTGTCGGGCCGGGTAGCGTGAACTCGAGGGGCCACGTACGCGTCAACCCCTCAAGCAGTGCGGGTTGTTTTTGTAAAAATGCGAGTAGGCGCAGTACATAAAGCATTCCACCTGCTTTGGGTCCCGTCCCTGAAAGTCGATGACCTCCAAATGGCTGAACGCCGACCACCGCGCCCACCATATTGCGGTTGATGTAAACATTACCCGCGACGGCCCGCGTCATCACCTGCTCTACCGTCTCGTCCAGTCTAGTATGGATACCGAGCGTTAAGCCATAACCCAGACTATTGATCTCATCAACAAGTTGGTCGAGTTCTTCGCGACGATAACGCACAACATGCAACACTGGACCGAAAACTTCTTTCGTCACATTTTTGACTGAGCCGACTTCGATCAAGGTAGGTGGTACAAAACAGCCGAATTGAATATTAGGTTCTAGTTGAGCCTGAAACAACGGATAGCCTTGAGCGCGCATCTGTGCAAGATACTTCTCGATCACATGCTTAGCCTGACTATCAATGATGGGACCCACGTCGCAGTTCAGCCTATCGCAATGACCTGTGCGAAGCTCCGACATCGCACCTCGTAACATATGCAGCAACGTGTCGGCGATATCATCTTGGACACACAGCAGACGCAAAGCCGAACAGCGCTGTCCTGCCGAATCGAAAGCAGAGACCAAAACATCATTCACTACTTGTTCGCAAAGCGCCGATGAGTCCACAACCATGGTGTTGATGCCACCGGTCTCAGCAATCAACGTGACCGGTTGACCGCGATCGTCCAAACGTGCGGACAACTTCTGTGCAATAGACTTGGCGACTTCAGTCGAACCTGTAAAAACAACCCCCTGGATTCGACTGTCCTCGACGAGCGCTGCGCCAATCTCGTGTCCTGTGCCAGGCAAGAGTTGTAAAGCCTGAGGTGGAATACCTGCTTGATGTAGGATCTTGACAGCGGCCTGAGCAATCAACGATGTTTGCTCGGCAGGCTTGGCGAGCACTACATTACCTGCGACTAAGGCGGCTGATATTTGACCAACAAATATCGCCAGTGGAAAATTCCAAGGGCTGATGCAGGCGACTGGTCCTAGCGGAATATGAAGAGTTCCTTCAAGGTTCTCGCTGGCCCAAGCTGCATAATAATTTAAGAAATCTACCGTTTCACGGATCTCAGAAATCGCGTTTGGTATTGATTTGCCAGCCTCACGTACAAGCATAGCAACGAACGTGCCCATCTGAGATTGGATTAACTCCGCCGCTCTTTGAAGCGCTTGGGCGCGCTCTATCGCAGGTGTGGCTTGCCAGACCGCTTGTTGTAACGAGGCGACCTGGAGTGCGTGCTCGACATGTTGCCTTTTGGCAAATATCACCTCACCCACTGCGTCACGCTGATCCGCGGGATTAAAGACCGTTTTGGCTAACTCAGTCTTCCACGCAACATCATCATTCCCAAGAAGCGGCATGGCCTGCCATGTCGTGAGCGCAACATTAATCAGGTCTGCGCTCAACGATCCAAGTCTCTGCTCATTACTCAGATCGAGTCCGGCCGAATTGGGTCGACGAACCGATGCTGTGGACTCGACGCTTCTATAAAGGTCCTCGGGGAGCGGGATACGATCGTGAGGTGATCCGACTGGGGAAATCGCTCGAACCAACTCGACCGGATCAGCAATCAAATCATCAATCCTAGTTGCTTCATCGTGGATTTGATTAACAAAGGAGGTGTTGGCACCGTTTTCTAACAGTCTTCGCACAAGATAAGGGAGTAATGCCTCATGTGTGCCCACCGGGGCATAAATTCTGCAGGGACGGTCTAGACCGCCCTGCGCGACGGGCTGACAAGCAAACTCATACAACGGTTCACCCATGCCATGAAGACATTGAAACTCATACTGTCCACGGTAATAATTAGGACCCGCCATTTGATAAATAGCCGCGACTGTTTGCGCATTATGGGTTGCAAATTGAGGGAACAATGCATCGGATGCACCAAGCATTTTTTTAGCACAAGCCAAGTACGAGACATCCGTATGACTTTTCCGGGTAAAAACGGGATAGCCCTCTAGGCCATCGACTTGAGCCCTTTTTATTTCCGTATCCCAGTAGGCGCCTTTGACCAGACGGACCATCAAACGTCGTTTATGCCGTCTTGCCAAGTCAATCAAATAATCAATCACATAGGGAGCACGTTTTTGATAGGCCTGAACAACAAACCCAACGCCATTCCAGTTTTTCAAGACAGGGTCATCGCAGAGCGCTTCGAGCAAATCAAGCGAAAGTTCGAGTCGATCGGCTTCCTCGGCATCAATGTTCAGACCAATGTCATAGTGCTTTGCCAAGCGCACGAGTTTCAACAAATCAGGCAACAACTCGTTCATCACACGGTCGCGCTGCGACCTGCTATAACGTGGATGCAACGCCGAAAGCTTAATAGAGATCCCTGAACTCTCGTAGATCCCTCTGCCAGCGGCATTCTTGCCGATCGCATTAATAGCCTGCTCGTAAAGTACAAAATAACGACGTGCATCCTCTCGGGTGATAGCAGCTTCGCCAAGCATATCGAACGAATAACAAAACCCCTTCTTTGCCAAACGCTCACCGTTATTGATGGCTTCGGCAATGGTTCGGCCCGCGACGAATTGCTCTCCAAGCAATCGCATCGAAATATTCACCCCTTTACGCACAAGCGGCTCCCCACCACGCGAGATCAACCTTGTCAGCGCATTAGAGAGGTTTTTTTCGCTACTGACTGTCACTAATTTCCCGGTGATCATCAGCCCCCAAGTCGCAGCATTCACAAAAAGCGAGGGAGAACCTCCAGTGTGTGAACGCCAGTCGCCTTGCGAAATTTTGTCGCGGATCAGCGCATCGCGCGTAGCAAAGTCAGGAATCCTCAACAGTGCTTCAGCTAAGCACATCAGGGCAATGCCCTCCTGAGAGGACAAAGAAAACTCCTGTAATAGAGCCTCAACGCCACTGCGATTACGCGATTTGCGCAAGGCCATGACCAGACGACGTGCAATGTCATTGACTGCCATCGGATCCGAGCTTTGTGCCAGTTCTAAGAGCATCGGCATGCACTCAGTTTCAGGACGACGATAAGCAGATGTCATCGCGGCGCGAAGAACGGACTGCGCCTGAACATCTTGGGCGAACTCAACGAAAGGCAACAAACTAAGCGGATGTAGCTCAGGACTATCCTCTTCGCTCGCACCTGCTCCAGCGCCGTCGGTGCGGAGCTCTAGAGGAATATCTCCGCGTTCAATGCGCTCTAAATAGCTAGTAAGCGCTTGTTTGTGAAGCCAGTGCGGTGACCGAGACAACCGCATTGCCGCATGCCGCAACCGGTCACGCAGTCCCTCGTCGACCTTCACTCCAAGTGTGACGCTGGTCATTTTGATGTCCGTATTAGAGACGATTCACAAAAATTTTCCCTTCCTTCATGACCAAAGGAATATGGTCGCCCTGCCCCAGCAGGCAGTTCACATCGCGCATTGGATTTCCGTCAACAATGAGTACGTCTGCAAATGCTCCGACTTGCAACCGACCGAGCTTGCCCTGCATATTGAGCACCTCGGCAGCCGTGGTCGTCGCACTGCGAATGACCTCTGGCAAAGGCATGACCTCGGAGCGAATCCGAAACTCTTCGCTTTGGAGCCGTTGAGACGGTCCGAGCAAATCACTACCGTAGCCAATTTTTACACCTGCTTGACGATAAATTTCCAAAGAGGTCAGCCCAGCCGAGCTGACTTCGGAGATTTTGGCAATGCTATCTGCCGGTAAACCGTATTGCCCGCCTTCGAGGCTTAAGGCCTCAAAGGTGATGAGGGTAGGCACAACAAAAGCGCCATGCTCATGCATGAGACGAGCGGTTGGTGCATCGATCAAATTGCCATGCTCAATCGTTCGTACACCCAACTTAATCGCACGCGCAATTGCCTCAGCCGTGTAAGAGTGCGCCATCACGTATGTTTGTCTGGCCGTTGCCTCCTGGACCATTGCAGTAATCTCTTCCTCGGAGTAACCCCAGGAAGCAATCGGATCGGTCGGCGATGCCACCCCACCCGAGGCCATGATCTTGATTTGATCGGCACCCATTTGCAGTTCTTGACGGACAGCCTTTCTGACCTCATCCACACCATCTGCAACGCGCCCGATGTCTCCGGCACGGAAGCAGCAACCACAAAAGCTCATTGGGCGCAGATGATCTGATCGAGGACGCGGATCACCATGACCGCCGGTTTGACTGATCGCTCGACCTGAAATAAATAATCTTGGACCATCGATGGTGCCTTCGTTGATGGCGCACTTTAATCCCCAGCCTGCACCACCGGCATCGCGCACAGTAGTAAAGCCTCGCTGGAGCATCGCTTGAATGATGGGAACAGCGCGCATCATCACCAACGCGTCAGGCAATACGCCTTGAGTACTCAAATTCAGTTGGGTGGCCAGCACATGCACATGCAGATCGATGAGTCCAGGCATGATTGTTTTGCCTTTTACGTCGATCTCTTGTGCCCCAGTGACTTTAATAGGAGTCGAAGAAATTTCTCGAATGATCCCGCCTTCGACGAGCACGTCGTGCGTGCCCTGAAGATCTGAAGCTAAAGGATCGAGCAGATTGCCATTGCGAAAAAGAATTAATTGCTTACTCATCAGAGAGTCTCCAGACAGGTTTATGACGTCATGGTTTTGACGTAGCGTCGGTGAATGAGCCAACTCGAGGTCAGCGCAATGGTCATGGTGGCAACCACAAGAATCAGTGCCATACTCGAGCCAAAAGGCCAGTTAGAGGCCTTGGCAATTTGACCGTAGAGTGAGGGCGCCATCATCGTAATCCCGCTACCACCAAGTAAAACTGGGGTTGCATAGGCGTTCATGCACAAAATAAACACCAGCATCGTGCCCGCTGCAACGCCTGGGGCTGCTATGGGCAAGATCACCCTAAAGAACGTGGTGAACTGGTTGGCACCCAAATTACGAGCCGCTTCCTCGACAGCAAAATCTATCCCCTCAAGGACGCTTTGCAAGGTCAAAATCATAAAAGGCAACACGACCGCGGTTGTACCAATCACCACGGCCAACGGCGTGTAGAGCAACTTGAGGGGCTCAGCGATCACACCCAACCAAATCAGTAACGCATTGACAGCACCGGCATTACCCAAGATCACCATCCAACCTGCAGCGCGCACAACGTTTCCGACCATCAAGGGGAACACCAGCAAAATGATCAGGATACTTTTGAAGCGTGTTTGTGTTTTGGCTAAAAAATAAGCCACAGGAAAACCCATGACTAAGGCCAGCAGCGTACAGATCGCCGCGACGGAAAGCGTGTCAGTAAAAACTTTACGGTAATAAGAGTCCGTAAAAAAATTAATATAATTTTGAAGGGTAAAACCCTCCTTCATCATCGTACGGGGATCAAACTCGTTAAAACTGTATCTAAACATCAACAGGATGGGGACCATGATGATGAGGAGCACAACGATCGAAGCAGGAAAGGCAAGAGACATCCCTAACCGCGAAGATCCAGACGCAGTCACACCCTGACTCATGCTCGATCCAAATCAGTAAAAACGACACAATCCGAGCCAAGAAAATTGGCATAGAAAATGCTTCCCGGCTTGATGGGTACTCCCCTTTGATAAGCCTGAGTGTTTGGTAGATGACAAGAGATTTTCTGACCTTGCTGATCTATCAACGCCACATCGATGTTTGCGCCCAAATAAGCCACTGACTCGACTGTGGCATGCAGACTATTGTCTAACTCAGGCGCTGAAGAAAGGGAAATACGTTCGGGCCGAACACCGATGCATTGAGCCCGATCGGTCATACCATCAACCTTAAGTGTCGTACCCGCTTGGGTTAGAAAAGTTGAGTCGGCTGAGCGATGACCTTCAAAAAAGCTCATCTTGCCCAAAAAGTCAGCCACAAATAGATTCGCTGGTTTCTCGTATAAGGAATCGGGTGTACCCACCTGTTGCACTTTGCCGTCATGCATGATGGCCATGCGATCAGACAAGGCCAACGCCTCCTCTTGGTCATGTGTCACAAACACGGTGGTCAAGCCTAAACGCTGCTGTAGGGCGCGGATCTCATCGCGCACTTCCAATCGCAACTTAGCGTCAAGATTAGACAACGGTTCATCCAGCAGAAAAACCTTCGGCTCAATCGCCAAAGCTCTCGCAATCGCGACACGCTGCTGCTGCCCGCCCGATAACTGACGCGGATATCGATCGCGGTACTCAGACATTCTGACCATATCCAGAGCCAAGTTGATCCTGCGATCACGCTCAGCCGCGTCGATCTTCCTCATTTCAAGACCGAAAGAAACATTGTGCGCAACGGTCATGTGGGGAAATAATGCATATCGCTGAAAAACCATCCCAGTATTACGCTTGTGCACGGGGACCGTCGTGACATCGGTATCGCCGATCAGGATGCGACCCGCAGTCGGATCAATAAACCCTGCAATCATTCGCAGCGTCGTGGTCTTGCCGCAACCGCTCGGTCCCAAAAATGCCACCAACTCACCGTCTTCGATGTCTAGTGAAAAGTCTGACACGGCGACTGCAGAGCCGAATTGTTTGCGTAAATTAAGAAGAGAAACCTTGGCCATGATGCTTAAACGACTTGACTGAGTTTTACAAATCTATCCGTAATGAGCATGATGATGCCAAGCAGAAGGATTTGAACGGTTGACACGGCCGCGATGGTCGGGTCAAGATTAAATTCAAGATATTGCAAGATTGCGATTGGCAAAGTTGTTTTGCCGGGTCCAACAAGCGAAAGTGAAACCTCTAGGTTTTCAAAGGAGACAATGAAGCTAAACAATGCAGCCGCTACGATCGCGGGCCGCAGCATCGGCAAGGTCACCCTAAAAAATGCCGTGCGACCGTTGGCGCCCAGATTGCGTGCTGCCTCTTCAATCGACGGATCCAAGCCATGCATGCTGGCAGACACAAGCCTCACCGTCCAAGGAATCGTCAGACAAATATGCGCCAACACCAAACCACCTAGGGTTCCAACCATGTCACGGTCAAAGAAGTTCTCGGCACGCAGATAAAAGAGATATATCGCAATGCCTGTCACGATCCCTGGCATCAACAGCGGGGATAGGAGGAGAGTATTGACGTATTTACTACCGTTAAATTTGTAGCGAATCATCCCTAAGGCTGCAATCACTCCTAAGCTGACACCAAAAAATGCTGACACCAGAGCGACCTGCAGACTGAAAATAAAACCATTTACAAAGGCTTGATTCTGCCAAGCGTTGGCGTACCAAGCCAAGGTGTAGCCGGAGGGAGGGAAATAAAGAATCGCATCTTTAAAAAAACTCAGCCACACCACAAAAACGAGGGGACAGAGCATAATTGCGTAAACTAAAAAAACCACCCCTCGCAAAACCAAGGTACTCAAGGAGATTCGAGGACGTATGAAGTTTGCGGTTGTCACGATTTTCTGGAACTTTTATATGGTGAACCACGATCCTAGGCGAGTTGTACCCATTTTAGGTATTGGGGTTAACCCCAACTCCCTCGCTCCAATCCTCAGGTTGCCAAGCTCGACAAGTAATGACTGGCTGAACACTGGGATTCTTAGTCGCTACGGCAATGCTCAACAGGTGTGCTTGAGTTGGCTGCATATGCTGAAAATACCATAAGCAGCTTGGCGCAACCAAAGGGTCCACGATGTTTAGTGACACCCGCGAGACATGCTCGGTCGAGGGCTCGCGTTCTAACTGAAACTCGAACCCATCCAAGGAGTCAACAATACCCCAACCCTCTGCCTTGAGATAGGCTTCTTTGAGTGTCCAGTAAGTCAGAAATCGTTGCTGCTGTTCGGCGGGTCTCACCGCAAAAATATCTTTCCGTTCTCTCGGCGTAAAGTACCTATTAGCAATATCAAGGCCGTCAAGATTTCGCGTTAAACACTCCGCGTCAATCCCAACAGCTGAGACACTGATGGCGATGGCTGCAAAGCCCTCCGTATGGGTTAGATTGAAAGCTAAGCCCTGATCCAGTTCAGCATGAGCCAGGCTGGGTTTGCCGCGCTCAGCAAAAGCAAACTTAACCATCTTAGGATGAATTTGCAGGCAGTCGCCGAGCGATTTGCGCACGAGCGCGTGACTGATCAAAAAAGCATGACGGTGCTTAGCATGCACAAAACGCTGCATGCGGGCTCGCTCGGTCGGATCAAGCCAATCGGTTAGTCGTGCAAGCAAAGAGGTGCCAATAATCTGATTGGGATCAAGGTGGTAGATGACGGTCTGATCAAATGGTGCCATAGGGTGTTTTTTTAAATGAGCGATGCAGGTGCTTATGAAATGGGCGGTTTCAAAGCGGAAGTGCAACAAGCCGATCACGCCTCAAACTAACGAATAATACTTGCCAGTACTATGTCTACATGTCAAATGTAAAGTTATTAATAAGCCACATCAATGAACACAATTGCCTAGAGCCAGCAAGCCATGCAAAAAATCATAATAATAATATTTGTAGCTCTGACGAATTTTCTTTGCTCACAGATTATAGTGGACCCGGGATTTGAGACAGTAGTTTAAGCTGTAGCCCTGAATCAAAAGGGTTACCTAAAATGAGTCAAGTCAAGAAGCGTCAGATCCACAGTTCTGAGTTCAAAGCCAAAGTTG
>Ga0105050_10007375_pt1 | contig 13156 bp, 8 predicted proteins | sample FRY01_FD_78088 | JGI IMG/M metagenome (GOLD analysis project Ga0105050, IMG submission 78088) | Freshwater microbial communities from Lake Fryxell liftoff mats and glacier meltwater in Antarctica - FRY-01 | ecosystem: Environmental > Aquatic > Freshwater > Ice > Glacier meltwater ... | reverse complement strand
TGATTTCCTCAGTCGGCAGTCCAGATTTTCCTTCCGGATCATTGTTTGGCGTGTCGACATTTCCGAATAGCCCTGCGTTGAAATTGTATTTCCCCGTAAGTAGGCTGGCACGTGATGGGGAGCAAACCGGAGCTGCGGCGTAGAACTGCGTAAATCGGACACCCGAGGCGGCCAGTCGATCCAAGTTTGGCGTAGCCAAATCCCTAGACCCATAGCTATTCAAATCCAAAGTGCCTTGATCATCAGAAAGAATAATCAGGATATTGGGTTTTCTGAGTTTTAGAATTTCCCGATCCTTTTTTCCACAAGAGAATAGAAAAAAGACTCCAGCTAGCAGCATAGTGATCAAATATTTCATGGATTTAAAAGGTTTAAGTTTTGATAGGGTAGGGATTTCTACAAATGAAGAAAGGGCTAAATACCCGAATCTCAACAGTCTGAAATCTCTGATAATTTTTGATAAGTGTAAAATAAAGAATCCAACCGAAATCAAGACACTCAGAAAATACCCAATAGTGGGTATTGTTTTTTAAAAATATTCTTTTTTCAGATTTTTTAGTTTGGATACTAATAATATGTTTCACTTGTCCTTGGTTCATAAGGAGATCTTTTGAATAAAGGATAACCTTGGCCGGGGTTTCATTTTACTTGAAAAATAACTATGAAACCAAAAAGATTAATCACCCATTTCAAATGGGTGCTGACATTAGGATTAATAGTCCTGATTGGAAGCTGTATAGAACAGGAGTTTGAAATAGACTCATTAGCTAAAGCGGATTAAAATATAATTTCTACTACACAAAATTGGTATAGTATAAGTCCTGTGACATCGGAAAACTTAAATTCAAGAATTAAAAATCTGGTTGCTGGAGAACCAGATTGGAAAAAGGCGATAGAGTATATTCATAAGGGAAAAAGGGTTTTACAGATCCCGGCCAACCTTGCTGAAAAAAACCTCTTGGCTCAAGGAAATGGGAACATGAAAAAGAATTCCGGCGATTATCGTATCCTTCTTTTCCAACTGCAAGAGAATCAATTCAAACCTTATTTATTTAAGATCGAAAATGGCGAAGATTCATTTGACCCAAAAAACAAAAATTTGAAGCATCTCAATCTGAACCACATTCCAAAAGATTTCAGCGGAAAATATATGTTCTTCAATTTGGATGGAGGATTCGTTGGTTCTTGGAATATAGCCTCAGGGGAAAGAACAAGAGCGGTATCATATCGAAAACCAGCTTCATCTAAATCAGGAAAACCTAATGCAAGAATCTCAGACTATACCTATACGTGTACCATAACAACCTTCACAATATATGTACAAGCTGGAAGCGGAGATCCGGAGATTGTCTCACAAGTCGAAGTATACGATTGTGTATTTACGCCAGTCCCACCGCAATTTGCTCCAGCTGTCCCAGGTACAGGAGGAGAAGATCCTGGCTGCTACGAGCCACATACATATTTTGAAGGACATGTGGTGCCTTGCGATGAACCAGACCCTTGCAATAATTTTGATGATTTAGTGAATAAAGTTCTAAATACAGAAGGGGGGTTTGTAAATGATCCCATAGATAAAGGGGGAGCAACTAATAAAGGGATAGCATGGGAAACATGGAAAAGAGCTGCACAACCAGTACTAGGAAGAGACCCTACCCTTGAAAACTTACAAAACATTACTTCTGAGGATGCAAAGGCTATATGTAAAGCTTTATTCTGGGATTCTATCAGACTATCTGATATTGAGGATGGAGATGTAAGGTGGTTAATTTTTGATTTTCATGTCAACTCTGGTCCTTATGCGATGTATCAACTTCAAATAATATTAAATGAATTGGGTGCAGGTTTAACCGTAGATGGGATAATTGGTAGCCAAACATTAAACTTTATAAATAATTATGGCGACATTATTGAGTTATACAATAAATATAAAGCGAAAAGAATAAGCTTTTTGGAAAATTTAGTTTCTAGGAGTGTATCTAAATATTTGTCCAAATTCCCAAATGCTACAGAAATAGAATTAAAATCAAAAACTCAAAAAAGATTTAGAGATGGTTGGTTAAATAGAGTAAATGAATTTGTCGAAAAAACAATAGAAAATTATACTAATGTAAATTGTTAAATAAATGAAAAATACAATAATTTTATCAATATTATCGCTGATACTTTTAATTTCAAACAACTCTTATTCCCAAGACATCTCCGGAACCTATAGATGGAGCTATGATAATGGGAGAAATAATTTTGAAATTTATTTGAGTGTAAAAAATGCGGTAAGAGGCTCCACTCCCACTAGTTTCAAAGGAGAGCACTGCGGTGTTTTCGATGATGGGAAAAGAATGGATTGTAGTTACGAGGAGTTCTCGATAAATCTTAATAAAGTCTCTCAAAACGTTTTTACAGGCACAATTTTAAGTGCCTATGCCAGAACTATACATGATATAAAAGTCACTTATCTTCCAGCCACAGATCAAATTCATTGGGAAGTCACCCTTCAAAGAAGTGGGCAAATTTATTTCCCTTTAAATGTAATTATGGATAAATAAGAAATACTATTGGAAGGTCTAACAACCTTCCAATTTTTATTTAAGCCAAAAATATTCTTTCAAATAATGGAGAGCAAACAGGCACTGCTGAATGAAACTAGGTAAAAGGGTACTAACCATCAGTTGTATTTGAGTACGTTATGGTAGTTAATCTTTATCGTAAAAACTTGGGTTAGCCGCTAATTCTTCATTGAATTTCTGGATCAATTCCTCCAATTGCTTTACTAATTCAGGCTGACTTCCCGTCAGATTATATTTTTCCGAAGGGTCAGTATCGAGATCAAATAAAAGCGGCAAAGGGTCATCAAAATAGGTCTCTCCGGTTTGGCTGTGTGTACGAATATGAAGTTTCCATTTACTGTGCCTCACAGCAAAAACGGTGTTATCGTTTCCAAAATAATAGAAGCTGTCCTGCGTGGATTTTTGACCAAAAGCAGGGTTCAGATTTCCGCTGAGATCTACGCCATCGACAATTCGGTCTGTGGGGATTTTTGCTCCAGCCAATAGCAAAGCAGTCGTATAAATATCTTTGGTTGCGCCGAGATTCATTTCCACTGAGCCAGCAGCAATTGTTCCCGGCCACCAAGCAATGGAAGGTTCTCGCTGTCCGCCTTCCCAAGTACTGCCTTTTCCATCTCGAAAGAGTCCGGCCGAACCTCCTTGATCACCTTTGATGATCCATGGACCATTGTCCGAAGTAAACCAAACCAAGGTGTTTTCTGCCAATCCATTTGCTTTCAAATAGCTCAAAATTTCCCCCGCAGCCCAGTCAATTTCCTCAATTACATCTCCATAGAGTCCTCGTTTGGACTTTCCCTGAAACTCTGATCCGGGATTAAGCGGTACGTGCGGCATCGCAAATGGGAGGTAGATGAAAAAGGGTTTATCCGAATTTTTTCCAATGAAATCAATCGCTTGTTTCGTGTATAGTTTGGTCAATTTCGTCTGATCAGGATTCAATTCTAGGGTATCATTTCCAGACATCAAGGCGATATCTGGCCATTTAGGAGGGATCATATCGTTGCTGTAGGGTAAGCCTACATAGTCATCAAAGCCATTTTGGAGCGGCAAAAAATCAGGTTTTGTCGTACCCAAATGCCATTTGCCATAGATAGCTGTGGCGTAGCCTTGCGCTTTGAGACCCTCAGCCAAAGTGAATTCCTTGGGGTGAATTCCTCGTGGTGAATCCGGATTCAGCACCCAACCAAATCCCGATCGCCCAGGATATCTCCCCGTCAAAAGTCCATAGCGACTGGCTGTGCAGGCAGGAGAAACAGCATAGAAATTGGTCCATCGCATGCCTTCCATCGCCATCTGATCTAGATTTGGAGTACGGATCGTGGGATGCCCGTTGATTCCCAAGTCACCATAGCCCATATCATCCGCGAAGATGACGATGATATTGGGTTTTTGCTGCGCAAAGTTTGGGTCTGAAATAGCTACAAATAGGGAAATTAAGATTAGTAATAGTTTCATGATTATCGTGTCAAAATACCAAGTTCGGCGAAAGTAGCGAAATTTCCATCCGTAGTTTTAATCGCTTTCAGGCAAATAAATCGAGCTTCTACCGAATCAAATCGAACTTCCTGAAGAATGGGATTATTGGCAATATTGGCGAATTCTCCTTTGGCAACGCTAGCCCAAATTTTCCCATCGGAAGAGATTTGAAACTCATAATTCTGAATAAATCCACTTGGATACCTTGCCTGCATGGGTAAATAGGTAAAGCCTTTTAAAAGGTAACTTTCTCCCAAATCGAGGATCAACTCATTCTCCGTACTCGTCCAAAAAGTGGCCGGATTTTCATCTATTGCCTTTTCGGAATCTGGATTCGAAGTAGTCCATTTGGCTTTGGCTAGGTCTAAATTGACTTCAAGAATCTCGCTGCTTTCTTCCGTATTCGGATCAAAACTTATCGCCTTCAAGGTCTTCGCTTCAAGCAAAGAAATGGGAGTCGAATAAATCAAAGTTGGCTCGCTTCCATCCAAACTATAGCTGATTTGCAAATTAGAATCGGAAGTAATCAAGGTTATCGCTCCAGACTTTTCACGCTTGAAACTTGGAGGAATTAATAGTGCAGGGGCATGATAAACCCCCAATTCAGAAATCACTGGAATGCCCTTTCCATCTTCAAAGTTTATCCTGATTTTACTTGCCTTTTGAAGGGGAAATCGAAGAATTCGCTTGTACCCTATCGTCGTACCTTCAGCGATTTTCTCCCAACTTCCATTTACTTCTTTTTCGAGGGAAAATGCTTTTTGACGCTGCCCCATTGGCGTATATTCCTGAAGTAAGAGCCGATTGAATGCCGTTTCTTTTCCAAAGTCCAATTTAACGTATGCTGAAATCTCTCCTTCCGGAGTACTCCAATAAGTTTCATAATCACTGTCTAGCAAATACTCAACTTGATAGCCATTTCCTCTCGATGTACTGGCAGAGATGGAAGCTTGCGCCGCCAAGTTCACGGCAAAGTCAGCCTTGATCTTTTCTCCCAAAGCCAGGATTGCGGCTTCATCCTTTTCATGAATCAACCCACGACGATCTACTGGGAAATTGATCAGCATGGAACTGTTTCTTCCAATACTATTGTAAAAAATCTCAAGTAGCTGCGGCAAAGTCTTCACTTTGTGATCTTCATAGGCATGGTAATACCAACCTGGGCGGATGCTCACATCTGATTCCGCAGGCAGCCAATGCGTTCCATTTTCCTGACCGGCTGCCCATTTTTCGGAGTATTCCGGCATACCCGCATAGACAGAATCCCGCATCAAGTTTGACCAAGTAGTCTCGTATGCGAAGCCATGCTCATTTCCAACCCAGCGCACATCTGGACCGGCATCACTAAACATCATAGCCCCAGGCTGAAGTTTCCGGACCAGCTCGTGGGTTGTTGGCCAATCGTAATAGCTGAATTTATCTACAGTTCGGGTTTCATTTGCACCACCGTACCACCCGTCACCACCGTTTGCTCCGTCAAACCAGACTTCGAAGATCTCTCCATAATTAGTCAGGAGCTCGGTCAATTGATTTCGCATATACCTAATGTACTCTGGCTTGCCGTAGTCGGGATGATTACGATCCCAAGGAGAATAATAGATTCCGAATTTCAAGCCATACTCAGCACAGGCATCTGCCAGTTCCCGAATCAAATCACCTTTCCCATCTTTCCAAGAGCTATTCTTCACCGAATGCTCGGTATAGGCCGATGGCCAAAGTACAAAACCATCATGATGCTTGGCGGTGATGATCAGCCCTTTCATCCCTGCTTCCGAGGCAATTCTTGTCCACTGACGCACATCCAATTCGGTTGGGTTAAACTGTTCAGGCTTTTCATCCCCGAAGCCCCATTCCCGATCAGAAAAAGTATTCATATTGAAATGGACAAAGCCATAATATTCCAATTCCTGCCAGGCAATCTGCCGAGCATCAGGAATAGGTAAGATCGGAATGAGTGGTGGAACTTTTTTTTGACAAAAAGAGAGAAGAAGTAAGAGAATTGGCCAGATTGATTTTTTCATAAGTTCCTCTTTCAATAAAGATCCTTTCAAGTTAAAAAAATGTCTGACACTATTAATAAAGCCCAAGCCTTCAACTCTTTAAAAAATTTTGAAAAAAATTCAAAAACATTTGGAATTATGGGGGAGGGACAGCACATTAGTTTTGTAGTTAAATTTTACCGGTAGTATTGGCTCAACCACTCATTTTTAAAGGCTTTCTGATCCCGCCTTAGCAATAAGTCTCGAAAAGTGGATCAATATTTTAAATTAATAGATTTATGAAGAAGTTAATTTTATTAGGTTTTGCTCTAGTTTTTTCTGTCAGCTCTTCTTTCGCTTACAGAATATTTTATGCAGCACAAGTGGAAAATAAAGTTGCTATGTGGTGTAAGGATTCAGGAGGAAGTTGCCTTCCCACACACGAAGTTCGACCTGAGCAAATAGCTCAAAGTGCCGAAAGTAATGAATTAGTTGTCTAACAATTTGAAAAAATTTAATTATAAAGTGGGGAATCCTTGTTTATAAGTTCAAAACTAAAAGCAAGGGTTCCTTTTTCATATCTGCATAGTAAACTAACAATAATGAAAAAGATATTGATTCTTTTGTTTTTAGCCCAAATAAGTTGCGTAAAAAAGGGAGAAAATTATAGTGAATTGCAAATGATCTCTAAAGGAGTCATTGAATTCCCAATTGATGAAAAATCTTCTTCAGCATGGTTTATGGTTGAAGTTGTTGAAGTCAATAATCAAGAATTTTTTGTCTATCATGACAACCTCAGGAACGATCCAAGAAATCTTCATTTCGTTAATATATCAGACTCAAGTAAATCTTTCAAGGTTTCCCTAGAAATTGATGGGCCAAATGGTATTGGGCATTTGGACGGTTTCCACGTCAGAAATTTAGACAGTATCTTTATTCTTAATAGATATTCTTACGAACTAAATTTAGTCGATACCTCTGGTAAAGTAAAGGATCAATTTAGACTAAGGTCAGACAATTCTAATCTTCCTGCTATGGAGTCTGCCTTACCATTTGTATGGACTTACGCCCCAATCATAGATTTGGGAAAAAAATTATTGATACCAAGTTATCCTGATATAGACCCATTTAAGAATGGATATCAGCAAGAAAATCTTGCAATTATATTGGATCTAGACACGAAAAAAATTGACTATAAGTTTGGTTTTTCTGATAAATATATTGGATCTGGTTTTTGGGGTGTGCTCTTAGAAAAACCCTCCTATTCCGTTAACTATCACGATTCTGTGATTGTCCAATCCTTCCCTATAGAAGATAAAATTATGGTCTATGATTTTAATTTTAAATTGATAGCCACCCCTTCAGTGTTTAAGGAAAATTATGAAGGCAAAAATCATTCACTCCCTGAGTTTATATTAGAAAGAAAGATTTTTTATACCCATATCTATTCTAATCCGAAAAATAAAGCAGTCCTATACGATCCTTATAGGAATTTATACTATAGAACTTTTTCAGAGTCTCATACACCTGATGCAATAAATGAGATATTAGATCCTCCAAACAGATCATTAAAACAAAATGAAAAGCCTAACTTAAAAATCATGGTCTTTGACTCTAATTTTAATGAAGTGGGGGTAGTCAATTTAGATAAAAAGAAGTACTGGATTGATCATATTCGAATAGTAAAAGAAGGTATTCTTATTCAAGTTCAAACTGATAATGAAGACAAAAATGTATTTGAGATTTTTGAAGTCAAGCTGTAATCTTTTTATTTTAGCAGGAATATTATTAATATATTCTTTCGAAGAATCAATGCCAAAAAAGCCCCAGTACGCAGCTATTGCTTCACAAAATGCATTTATGATAAATCTTTCAGAATGGGATAGTTTAGAGCTATTGGTCCCTCAAATAGGCTGCAACAGCTGTATTAATCTCCTGATTGATAACTACAAGGAAAATGGGATCAAAACCAAACTGTTAATGTTCAGAGTGAGTCGAGAAAAGGATCTCACCTCTGTTACCAAACAATACCACCCATAGGAAAAGTCCAGAAGGTCAGTTATTGTCATAAAGCAAATTCAGAAAAGGGCCTGAACCGCAGCCAAAAAAACTTAAGTTTTTTAATCAAAAATATATTTGTCAAAATTATCGGTAAAGTTGCCATATCGCATACCTTAATTTTTTGGTTCTACCACGAATTTAATGGAGAAATCAGGAGTTAGGTATTGTTCCAATTTAGTTGATTCTCCTAGAGCTCACTAAATCAGCCAATGCATAGTTTTAGTAAAACGCACATTTTCTATATTAAGTCACTTTATTTATATGTTCCACTAACTTAAGGGTAGAACCAATTTTTTAAGCTAACAAAGATACTTTCAACTCACCGATGTCGTCTGCAAATACAATTAGTCTTTTTTAGCAGGCCACATACTACAATATAATACACTGCATCAGCTCAAAACCCTTCATCACGAAAACTTCGCTATAATTGTATGTGTTACCAAATCGGAGAATCAAAAGACAACTCAACTTTTTCCTGAGATGAGGAGAAAAAAATGGAAAGAAGTAACATACAGCAATACTGTAAAAATTTTTAGGCTTTTATCCCAAATTAACTCGAAATGAAAATTACAGCATGAAAAGCTGTTTGGATCACTAAAAAGAAATATTATTTGGTGATTATGAAGATAGGTGATAGTTTAATCCCCAAAATTTATTGTGACAATTGATTGTATTTTCAGTTTTTATTTTTAAATAGAAATCCAGTGGATATAAATCTTTTCTAAAATATTCCTTATGAATTTTTTTGGGATCAGTAATATTTCATTGCGTTCAATTATCAACCAAATCCATTAACCCAAACACCTATGAAAAAACAAAGAAAATTATCTTTCCTGTTGATTTTCCTGCTGTGTCTGAGCCTGACCAGTCTGACTTTTGCCCAACAGGGCGAAATAACGGGAAAAGTTACTGACACAGAATCCAGCGAAGGAATTCCCGGAGTGAGTGTTCTTGTCAAGGGTACCTCCAGAGGAGCCATCACCGATTTAGACGGAGGGTTTTCGATCGTAGCAGGATCGGAAGAAGTCCTCATCTTTTCATTTTTAGGCTATGAATCCGTAGAGCAAGCTGTCGGCAACAGGTCTCTGATTAACATCGGTTTATCGCCTTCCATTCAGGCCCTGAACGAGGTAATAGTAGTCGGATACGGTACTCAAGAGAAAAAAGATGTTACGGGTGCGGTTTCTTCCATCAAAGGAGCTTCCATTCAAAACCTCCCCAATTCTGGAGCCTCCCAAGCCTTGCAGGGCAGGGCCGCCGGAGTCAATGTTGTCAGAAATGGCGGCGCGCCGGGAAATCAGGGATCCATACGAATTCGGGGAACGGGCACTTTAAATAACGCAGACCCCCTGATTGTCATAGACGGCGTACCGGCCGGAAGCCTTAATGATGTTAATCCAAATGACATTGAATCCATTGAGGTACTGAAGGATGCATCTGCTTCCGCCATATATGGCACGAGAGCTGCTAACGGTGTCGTCCTCGTTACTACCAAAAGAGGGAATTTCGACCAGCCTTTAAAATTCTCAATAAATGGGTACTCAGGAGTATCCAATGCCATAAAAACCATCGATGTATTGGATGCACCGACTTTGGGCCAACTGAAAAGGGAGCGATTTACCAATGATGGCTTGGCAGTAAACCCTATCTGGCAAAATCCCGCTTATCAAACTCAGCGAACGAATTGGCAAAATGAACTTTTAGGTCAAGGTACTACCCAAAACATGGATTTATCGTTGACGGGAGGAAATAAGAGTTCTTCCTTTATGCTTTCAGGAGGGTATTTTGAAGAAAAAGGTATGATTCGTAATTCTGGATTCAGGCGGTTGAGCTTTCGAATCAATTCAGACCATAAAATCAATGATCGTTTCAAAATTAGCCAAAATCTTCAGTTGATATCCATAAACGAGACCGCACCAAATACGCTATCGGCCCAAACGGGAGTTCTATGGAGCGCAATTCGATTTCATCCCGGATTGCCCGTACAAAATCCAAATGGATCCTATAGTTCATCACAAGTTTCAGGAGAATTTGGAGATATCAACAACCCCATCTTCACACAAAGTACACAAGACAATAACAATACCACGCACAAAATACTGGGGAACTTCAATGCCGAGTACAAAATCATTGAAGGGTTAAAAGTTCGGGTAAATTTTGGATTGGAAGGATCTATCTATGATGGATATAACTTCAATATAAAAGTCAATGATCAAATTAGAGCCAGTCCAAGAAACTCACTTTCTAGAAATTATGGAGAAGGGTACTCTGTTTTATCAGAGTATTTAATTTCTTATGACAAGACCTTTAAGGATCGCCATACCCTTAACTTCGTCGGCGGATATACCACCCAAACCTTTAATTCTGAGGGTTTCAGCGCCACCAAACTTGATTTTATCGATGAATCATCTGACCAACGGTTTTTGGATGTAGGGCAGACACTCAATGGAATAGGTGGAGGGAAAAGCTACGATGCTTTAGCTTCTTACTTTGGAAGGGTGGCTTACAATTACGAGGAAAAATATTTGCTTACCGCAACGATTAGAAGTGATGGGTCATCAAAATTTGGATCTGGGAACCAATGGGGATATTTCCCGGCATTTTCAGTTGGCTGGAGAATTTCGGAAGAAGACTTCTTCAGCAATGTTGGCTTTATAAGCAACTTAAAGTTGACAGGGGGATGGGGAAGCTTAGGCAACCAGAATGTGCCCGGTTTACAATACCTGGCATTGATCAGTTCCGGGAGGAGATACTCCTTTGGCGGGAATCAAACTGTAGGAGCTGCACAGACGCGAGTACCCAATTTGGGTATTACATGGGAATCTGCCCAAATGACCAATATTGGACTGGACGTTGGCCTGATGGATAATAAACTTTTGGCAAACTTCAACTACTTTATCAAAGATACAAGAGATATGTTGATAGCACCTCCAACCTTAGGCTCCGTGGGTACTGCCCAAATCCCGAATCAAAACTTAGGAGAATTGAGAAATCAGGGGTTAGAAATTGAGTTGCTTTATCGTAAAACAGTGGGGCAGTTCTATTATTCGATAAGCGGCAATGCTTCTTTCATCAAAAATAATGTAACCAAACTTGTCGATGGGAATTTTATTGGCTCCCAACTCTATGGGCGTTCGAGTCAGGAAATCTCCAGAACGTATGAAGGCTATCCGATTGCAAGCTTTTATGGATGGAGAACGGACGGACTTTACCAAACAAATGAAGAAATACAAAATGATACCAATATTAAAGCAGATCCAAGACGGACAAATGGGCTTATACAACCAGGTGATGTTAAGTTTCTGGATCTAAATGGTGATCAAGTCGTAGATGATAAGGATCGGGAGGTAATTGGAAATCCACACCCTACCATGGTATATGGTTTAAATGCTGAATTTGGCTACAAGAATTTCGATGTTTCTTTATTTTTCTTGGGAAATGCGGGATTTGATATCTACAATGCCGATCGTATGCAAGGAATAGATCCAACCTATCCATTTAATATGTATGCTGAAACAGCTGATCGCTGGACGGGTCCAAATACCAGCAACGAGATTCCTAGGATGACCACCAAAAGAGATAACCTGAACCACAGGACTTCAGATCTATTTTTAGAGCGGGGTGACTTTCTTCGACTGAAAAACCTCGTGGTGGGGTACACCTTATCTTCGCCCCTTACTAAGCGGATTGGTGTGTCCAAGGCTCGCTTCTATGTGACTGGCCAAAATCTCCTACTGCTAACCAAATATTCGGGAATGGATCCTGAATTGGGCTACATCAACAACAACTTGCAACTCAACGTTGATTATGCCCAATATCCTCAGGCCAGGACATTGACACTTGGAACAACCATTATATTCTAAATCAGAACGTATCAATCTCATGAAAAATATTAAAATCAATTTATTTTCACTTCTGATTTTGGCAAGTATGGGCAGCTGTACTGACGAAATCTTGGATACCATTCCATATGCACAATCTACTTCTTCCCAGTTTTGGAGAAATGTAGAAGATGCTGTTGCCGCAGCCAATGCCATGTATGAGCCTTTGACAAACGAGGACTTTTATGGGCATGCCGAACACACCTTTGATATCCCCTCCGATGATCAGTTTCGGGCAGGAGACCATGGAGAAGACCAAGCCATAGAATCCTTTACCTTTGATGCAGGAAACCCCCAGCTGTTTTACAGCTGGAGACATAAATACGAAGTTATTTCCCGGGCAAATGCCGTTTTGATCAATGTTCCCGGGATTGCCATGGACCAAGCCATCAAAGACCGAACCCTCGGAGAAGCCCACTTTCTGAGAGGCTTTGCCTATTGGAGGTTTGCCGTCATTTATGGGGGAGTTCCGCTTATATTGGAAGCAGATGTGTTGACAAATAATTACAACAAACCAAGAGCTTCAACAGACGAGATTTTCGCTCAGATTGAGTTTGATTTGTTACAGGCTGCTCAGTTGTTACCCGTGTCCCATGGCGAGGCTGATTTGGGACGTCCCCATCGAGGATCTGCCAACGGGTTATTGGCAAAGATGTATCTTTACAGAGATAATTTCACGAAAGTTATTGAGTTTGGTAATAAAGTCTTATTGGGTCCGTACCCATTAGCAGCCAATTATTCAGCTAATTTTCGGGTGGAAACCCAGAACAATCCTGAAGTACTTTTCGCCATTCAAAGCCTTGAAGGCTGGCAAGATAACACACATATCATCTACACGACTCCCAGACCATGGGGAGGATGGGATTTTCACGAACCAATAGACAATTTGATTGAAGAGTTTGAAGTGGGAGACCCGAGACTGGATTATACCGTATATAAATCTGGTGATATTGTAGACTTAGGCGGGAGTAGTGGACCTACAGAATATACCAGCGACCTCTCATCCACCGGATACCATTTTAAAAAATATTCTTCTTGGAATGCTCGAGGTGGGTTAAACATGAGTCATAACAATCCGATAATCCGAACAGCTGATGTATATCTTTTGGTAGCAGAGGCTAAAATACGGGCAGGCCAAAACGGGGATATGGAAATTAATAAGGTAAGAGTCAGATCAGGCAGACCCGCATTAGCC
>Ga0105050_10007372_pt1 | contig 13160 bp, 15 predicted proteins | sample FRY01_FD_78088 | JGI IMG/M metagenome (GOLD analysis project Ga0105050, IMG submission 78088) | Freshwater microbial communities from Lake Fryxell liftoff mats and glacier meltwater in Antarctica - FRY-01 | ecosystem: Environmental > Aquatic > Freshwater > Ice > Glacier meltwater ... | reverse complement strand
TCTGTATCCTCATCGACTTCGGATAATTCAAAATCACCCAATCGAACACCACTCAAGTCTTCTGCATACTCCTCTGCACGAGCATACAATTCAGGGTTCATCTTTTTCACATACTCCATAATTGCAAAGCAATAACTTACGATAGGGTGCTTGATTGAAAATTCTTCATCACTCATTTATATCCTCTTCCATTTTGTCCATTTTAGTTGCGCTTCTATACCCGAACACGAACAACGATCTATTATGGACTGTACCTGTGTAGAACTACGACCGTACAACACCATATCATTTATATCTTTTTCTGCGATGCCATCTTCCCATACGCACACAGTATGCCCACTATTTATTGCGTCTTTTGTTGCTCGTACAATTTCAGCATTACGAGGCTCATTATCCAGGACAACAACAATATCACGGAACCCGCGAGTGACATCTCCGATTTCACTCCCAGCAAAAGCGATCCCATTATCAAGAAAAGCAGAGTCAAACGGGCCTTCAGTAGCATAGACTCTGCGCGAGTAATCAACAGTATCGCCCCCAAAAATCATCCTGCCATCCTTGACAAATTTCACTGTAATGTACCTTATGGAGTTTTTAGAACCACCGATGGCACGACCTTGAACCCCTAATAATTGACCATCTTTATTTCTAAATGGTATGACGATACGTTCGTCATCTGGTAAGGTAGAGTATGTAGGATCGATACCCTTCACCCATGCACCAAATTCTGTTGTGAAATAAAATGTGTACAATTTTGGTATTTTTCTTGATTCCATGTACTTTCGAGCAGCATGAGTTGGTTCTAGATCTGTAATACGGGGCAAATTAATTACTATATTTGGTTTGAATATTTCAATTGGTTCTGTGGAAGAAATAGCCCTAGAACTCTCTCCTTCTTTCCATACTTCTAATGAGTAATCACGACACAATGCTGGTGACAGAATCTCTAATAATTTATATGTTGTATGTCCTGCACCGCAATTATGACATTTGAAAAAGAAATTATTTGCCTTCTTGAAGAAAAATCCTCTGGCCTTCTTCAAGTTCTTTTGAGAGTCACCACAGATAGGACACCGGCAATTCCCCAATACAGCAGTCTTCCACTTGAATCTTTGTAGTTGTGGAGACAACATATTTATGAACTTTTTATCAATGAGAGCACTCACCACTGATATCCTTGGTTCTTGCCCCATTCCAACCAATATCTTGTCATAAGAGCTAAGTTTCCACGAAAGGCCTCTGGCACTGGATCCTCACGACTGATTGCCTTCAACGCCCAGAACCACCAGTCTGGTTTTCTCTCCAGCTCCTTAAGTATCAGAGGGATGGCGTATGGTCCCATCCCAATAATATGTTGATATGCCTTATTCATACACATAGAACTACTCGAATCAAGATCATCCCTTGACCCCCGCCAATCAATCACTAGTTCTTCAAATATTTTAGTAAGATCACTCATTGCATTTTCCAATCTGATGTTCCTTTATTTTTCGGTCCAGAAAATTGTTTCACAAAATCTGTCTTGCTGACACCACTGCCGAACCCTTCCTCATTGGTAATGTTTGCATCTATTAGATTTTCGGATGCTTGTTTTGATACATCATAGAATTTCATCTTTGAATAGTTCAGCCCCAAAATAAATTTCTTGTTGGTGGTTGTGGTGTTGTATCTATTCTTTAGTTGCTTGACCATGATCTGACCGGATTTTTCTAATTCTTCTGTGGTTATTAGTGCAACCATGAAATCAGCCGTATGAGGAAGCCCGAATGATTCTGAAGTATCAGTGAGTTCAACATCGGTGCTACTAAATCCTGCACGATTCACTTGTGTCGCGCTAATCACTGGGATATTTCTTTCCATTGCCAACCCGCGCAATTCCTCTGCAATCGCTTTGATGTAGGTGTAAGAATTAACATTGTTTGAGACCTTGAGTCTCGAAGAAGAGCAGATGTTCAAGTAATCTACAAACAGGATATCTGGAATGAAGCTCTTCTTTAGTTTCAATTCGTCCAGAAGAACTCTAAAATGAGAGACATTCGCAACCGAAGTTGGGTATTCCTTTACTATGAGTTTGCCGGACACCCCTCTGGTATAAGACTCCAGTCGTTTCTTGTACATACTCAACGGAAGGCTTGCGAGATCTTCGAGAGTGATATCCATAATGTTTGCATCGATTCGTTCTGCAATTCGTTCTTCTGCCATTTCTAGTGTGATGTAGAGGACATTTTTGTTCTGCATGAGACAGGCGGCTGCATGGTGGCACATGAACGCGCTTTTTCCAACGCCGGTCCCCGCCAAAATAATGCTCAAGGTTTTGCGGGTAATGCCACCTTTTGTTATGACATTGAACATTTCCAGATCAAAAGGAATCCTGTCCTCTACTCTGTGAAGAAACTCGTATCGTTCCTCATGATTTTCCAATAAATCATGACCGATATTTGTTTGGAAGGACACACCCAATGCCTTAGACAAGATCTCTGGCAACATATTCACGGTTTGTGTTTTATCTTTTCCGTCTATGATGTGGATAGATTCCAGAATTGCATTATAGATTGCCTTGTCCTTACAAAACTTTTCAGTTATCGATAGTAACCATGTCTCATCTTGCTTGGAAGTTTTGGTGGCGCTATCAATTATTTTATTGCAATTAGTTACTTCTTCGTCTGAAAGGGTCTTGTTTTCCTCGACAAAAATTCTCAATGCCTCTTTGGAAGGTATTGCGTTATATTCTTCTATGAATTTCTTAATTCCGCAAAACACACAACGATCACATCTATCCAAAAAATATTCTTCTTGGATGAATGGAATAACCTTTTTGCAGAAGTCTTCATTATTCAGAAGACCCGCAATGACCGTTTTTTCTATTTCACTCATTTACTCCTCGATTGGTTCAGTTACTTCGGCCTTACCGTAACAGAACTCTTTCTTTACAGCAACCTCCAAGAGATCCATTACCTCTTTAGTAAAGAACTTTTCTGGATTCTTGAGGATATGGGATTCAAACACAGTCTTGCCTCCACCGACATCAATCTTTGTGGATACTTTCTTCCATATATCATGTTTGATTGCAATTTCTAACAATCCATAATATGGGTTTAGTCCTGTATCAAAATTCAATTGCACATCCACCATCTTATCCTGTTTGGTATTACGACTCTTGTATGTCTTACAATGAATAATACTGCCCACTACTTCGTTGTCAATTTTATCCTTTTTCTTGCTCAAGAAAATAATTGTGGAGGCAGCATACTTTATTCCTGATCCGCCACCCATTTCCTTTGTTGGAAAAAATGCCCCCACGACATCATAAGTGTGGTTGGTCAAGATTAATGGAATCTTCGCATGACCTAATTTCAAAGTAAGTACACGAAACACTGCCTTGATCATTTGCGCTCTTGTCATATCACGGGTGGACTTGCCTTCTGCTGTATCCGCCATTTCCTTTTCGGTACTCAACATTCCTATTGAATCCAAAACAATCATCATACGAGGCCGAGTTTCTTTATCGTCTTCAAGATATTTGTCCACGACAGAAATGCACTGATGACGAAATTTTTCTACCGTTGCAACAGGCAACACAAGAACTCGATCTGTGTCGATACCTCTGCTCTCCAACATCGAGGTGGTGATTGCTTGTTCGGTATCAAAATACACCACCATTGCAGTCTTATTTGCGGATAAAAATTCATGAACCACACTCAATGCGAACCAGGTTTTCCCCGTTGCCTCGGCACCAGCAAGAGCAATGATCTTGTTGTCTGGAATACCACCATACAAAGAACCACTCACCAGTGCATTGAAGGCATACGACCCCGTTGGAATATAACTCCCTGTGTCACTTCCTTCCATCCCGTCGGATGCAATACTACCATATTCATTTCCCGATGCCTTTAAAATATCTTTTAGATTCATTATTTGCCTTTCTAATTTTGTCTATCGTTTCCATCTCTTCAATGAGAGACACTAGTGTATCAGTAGTTGTCGATTTGTCAAGCAATAACTCTTTGACTTTTATTTGAAGAGACTCTTTCTTATCTTCTAAAAGCCTTGTAATATATTGTCTGTGTGAAGATTCTTGAATCAAGGTTGTACGAGTCTCAGTGCAGGTGCCTTCGGAACAATAAGTTTAGAAAAAACACTCTTATATTCTGCTATCAGACCATCAATTGGTTCTGCCACAAACAATACTGCATCTACTGGAACCATAAAAACTTGGTCTTCCTTTGCAGTCTGCATCCAAGGAATAAGGGCAATACTTGACCCTCTCCCATCCTTTGTGGGCACAGGAATCAAAAGGCATGGATTTTTGAGACCATACGCAACCACTTCCTCGTTTGCACCAAATTTTGATGTTTGTAGTTCTGCAACTACTTCTTCCCCACTACGCATTTTGTATATACGAACACTCATTATGAATCTCCTTTGATGTAGTTATGATGATACTGAAAAAACTAATTTGTGTAATCAATACTTTACGAAAATAAAGATGTCAGGGTTGTACGATGTTCTGGAATCCATCCAACAGCAGCCGTAATTTTTGTGAGTGGATCCATGAAGGATTTCGTAAACTGCATATCATAGTCTATGTATTTTCCAAGGTCAAATTCCTTCGGAAGAGTCACAGGAAACCCAATCACGGTTGTATGGAAAGGATTTGGTTCTTTCAAATATGCAAATTTTATCTTTTCGCCTTCACCTATGATTCTATATTTTTTATGCAGACCTAATTTTCTAACATATGAATTATAAATGAGTGCTGCCTTTACTGCAATCGGAGTTCCCTTTGAGTAAATACTTTTGACATCCGAATATGATTTTAGGTTGGATACAGATCGTGGGAACGAAATGTCTTCTATGGCAAAATTCCTAAATTCCTTTTTGAACTTCACAACATATTTTTGAAGATCGTCTTCGGTCTGAGTCAGGATCATATGCACCGCAGTCTTTAGAGACTTCCGAACAATGGCAGGAGTAGACGAACGACTTGTTTCTATTCCTGTGATTTTGATCTTGGGTTCTTTGTATCGGACACCTTCGGAATCCCATACAGACAACATATATCTCTTCTTTGCAGTCCATACACCCTTTTGTGCGATGACTTCTCGACCCATGACCATCTTATTTTCATATGCGTTGGTTCGGTTTGCAAGTTTGACAAACTCCTTTGCTATGAATGGTTCCAACACTCGTTGTGAGAACTTGTCCAAGAATTCAACAATGGCTTCGGGAGTTTTCTCCCCAGCAAATGTCTGTTCTACCACAGAACCTAACCGCAGATACACCGAATCAGTATCCGAAGCAATAACATAATCAATGGCATCTGTTTTCAGTATCTTGTTCAGAAATTTATTCAATGCATTACCTATCCATTGAATACTCAATTGTCCTGATAGAGTGATCGCCTCTGCGAGGGCTACATCGAAAAATCTAAAATATTCACTTCCTTATCCTACAGCGCCATAACAAGAATTCAGCTGGATTTTTAGTGCCAGTTGAAAATTATGATATTTTGAAATATCATACTGTATCTTGTTACGGTGCTGTAGCAATTCCTCATTAGTAAATTTGCTCAAATCTTCTTGCATAACCAACCCTTTGCCTTTCCTTTGCTTAATTTTCTATTTTGATTACTACTAACCCATATCGAGACAAATGGGAGGTGGTGTTCTTTGCAGAATTCTCCCAGACGATTTGTATTATAACAGATTCCTTCGGGTGAAACAAGAGAATAATAAGAAGATAATTTGTCCCGCATCTTTTCTTTATTTTTAGACCAATATTCTTTAGACCGCTCTCTCATACGACTTAATTCCTCTGGTGGTCTTTTGCTACCATACTTATACAAGTTAACCTTGTATATTTCTACATTAGCCAACGTGGCCTTTTCTAAATTTCTAATAGCAATTTTGGCATAAAACTTTTTATTCTTGTCTTTTGTTTGTTTTACTCTTGCCATGTTTAGTGCCTTCGCATCTGAATCGCATCGCATAACATTCTTATCTCCGCAATTCATCTTATTATCATTTATGAAATGGAATCCACCACGGCCACCATTATTTAAATTGTAACAGAGTGGATCACCCAACACTTTTTCTATTTCTAATTTCTCTATTTCGTACATTTCTTCTAAATTTTTCGCCTCGGCCAAAATCTCTCTTCTGAATAATTTTTTACCATATTTTTTAATTGCTTTTTTTAATGTAATGCCGGAACCAAGATACTCGTCAAGTTTGTCACTCGTCGTATGAGCACCTATATAAAATTTGCCATTTTTCAAATTTACTGTTTTATAGACAAGAAAATATAGAGAAGGTGTCATGTGCTATTGGTATATAGCATTTCAGGAATTTACACACTCTCCTGCAATCAAATGATGGATCGTTTTTTCAATTCATCATCAATCTCCTCTAATTTCTTTTTGGCCTCAAGCATCAATCTCTTAAATTTCTTCCGTTCTTCGTACATGGTCTCCATTAATTTTGGCAGAAACCCTTGTTGGGTTTTAGAAAACGCAACACCATTTCCTGCAACACAGACTTCATGTTGCTTGGCAAGTCCTGCATAAGCCATTGCATCTGCCGATAGATTCAATACTTGTTCAGGAGTAATTGCCCCTCTATGGAATAACTTATTTGCGGATTGTGTTTCTGGTGATATATTGTACTGCTGTATTAAATGTGGATACAATGAAGCCAAATCATATGACACCACCCAATCATGAATTCCTACTATTGGTTCTTTGACATATGCCCCTGCGAACATTTCTTCCTTTGAGTTGTGTGTCTTTTGTGGCACGACGATGCCCCTACTCATAAGGTGATGGTGAATAATTGCATCCCAGGCACGAACTTGGGAGAATACATCCTCAAAATTTATATGTGCAGAGTATGCCATTGCGACACACAATTCTGTTAGTTTTAGTTTTTCTTCCAATTTCTGCACAAGTACAACATCTCGTACATTATATTCCATGAATCTTTGGAAATCATTCGTATAGAACTCTAATAGGGTTTCGTATTTACCATACGACAACTTTTCTTCCCCTAACTCCACAGAGCAGATGTGGTTGAGTGCATACGATTCTTGAGTTACATATGTGAATTTTTGATACATCTCCATGTAATCCATCGTCGCAATGCCATCAATGGAATACACAGTATGATCACGCCCCATTCTGTTCACAACCTTCTCGCGGACTTTTCCCCACGGCGAAAGTGCCGAACCCCAACCGTCTTCTAATCGGTTCATCCTTGCAACCAAATATGGAATATCAAAGAATCTAATATTCCACCCCGTAACAATATCAGGATCTTCCTTTTTCCATATCGCAACAAATGCTTCTAACAATTCAGTCTCGTCGGTATATGGTATTGCATGAACCCCTGGAACAGTAAACTCACCCAACCCCAAAACATAAGTTTGTCCTTTGTTTGTGGAGATGGTAATAGCGATCACCTTCTCATTAGGGGAAGTAATACTAGGAAACCCGGACTCACAGGTTGTCTCGATATCAATCGTGACGATTTTCAATAGGTCAAAATCATAATGAACTTCTGCCGGAAACTCATTATACAGATATTGGTATATGTAAGTGGTATTACCGTATATCTCATAGTTATTTACCCCCTTATACATCTCAATAAACTTATTTGCTTCGTATACAGTATCGAACGGCATTTCTTCTACAAATTTGCCATGAATGGTTTTGAATTTGGTTGGTTTATTTGATGGGACATACAGGCAGGGAGAGAATGGAATCTGTCTCTGGACTCTGGATCCTTTATCATAACCACGGTGCAGTACATTTTTCCCGCGCAGGCATATGTTTGTATAAAAGTTCATTTGTTTGGTTCGTAAATTATTACTCGTACATTTGTGAGTGGTTCTAGTGCCTTTTCAATTAGCGGCTTCACATCTGTCCATTTCAATCCTCCGAGACCACAACCAAGTGCCGGAATGGCAATAGACCGAATGTTTTTTTCCATGATCACTTTCACTAGTGCCTCTAGTCCAGATTCGATGTCTTCTATTCTACTATTGTCTCTCCAGTGTCGCTTGGTGGGGAAGTTGATAATGTATCGCGATGGTATCAGCTTCTTGGTCTCAAAGACGAGCATCAATCCAGGCTGTACATTACCCAATCTACACTCCTTGATATAAAGCATGAAGTTATCAGTAAATGCAGTCTTGAATTGCAGAGCAATACCTTTTCCCATCACACCCACACAATTTACTGTGTTGACCAATGCTTCAGCATCGTCCTGTAGGATATCACCATTTTTGTATTCAATCATTATTATTGTTCACCTAAAACCAAACATAATATGAGACAATATATCCTAGAACAACTCCCACAATAGTCATCACAGCAAGTAATAAATATTTTTCCAAATCTGATTTTTTCATCCTATAAACTCCTGTTTAGAGCTTTCTATTCTTTGTTCTGCAATTGTAACATAGTTTTGATCTATGTCAATCCCTAAAAAATTACGATTCAACCTGACAGACACCACCCCTGTTGTCCCCGATCCGACAAACGGATCTAAAACTAAATCATTTTCGACAGTCGATAATAATACACAATTTTCCACCAATTGTTCTGGAAACGGGGCTGGATGATCTTTTTGTTTGCCTGGGGATATGTTCCACACTTCCCCACAATAATTTGGATTTATTTTATCACGGCACACCTTTGGTTTGTCCTTACATAACCAATAAATGTGTTCTGTGCAAGGAACTAAAATATCATTTCTAATATTAGGAGAGTTTTTTCTATTCCAAATTATTAATTGATATAGTTTTGCCTTTGATCTGCCTATGAAGTCTGTTGGCAGAAAACACCTATTATCGAATCGTCTTGGTTTATGGTTAAAAAATATACTGCCGTTTGGTTTTATGATCCTATGCATCTCGTCTAACAACAAAACCATCCAATCTTGATACTCTGCTTCTGGCATATTGTCGTGATATGACCCGTAATCTATCCGAAACTTGTCCCAAATCTGATTTCCTATTTTTGTTTTTTTGCCTGCAATACCAGATTTGTTGTAGGGAGGAGAAGTGATAATCGTATCCACATGACAATCTGGTAGTTGTTTCATGGCATCTAATGCATCTGCCACCTGAAGCGTGTAGGTCATCCTATAAACTCCTGTAGTGTGGCTGGGATATCATCACGGATTCGAGCTTCTGCAATCTTGATGTACTCTTGATTCAGTTCTGTTCCAATGTAGGATCTGCCATTCTCTAATGCAACCACGGCAGTCGTACCACTACCTGTGAAGGGATCAAAGACTGTGCAGGGAACAATTTCTGCATTCTCGCAAGAGCAGGAAGCATTCCACCCTAAAGTGTTATTGCAGCAAACTGGCCCTCTTCGTATGTCTTTGGTTTCTCCCCCACCTTGAAGATTTTTGCCATTCTTTCCAATTGGTGAATTCCCACTTTTTCCAGAACCACTTTCAAATGTTCTGGTGGTTTCAATTTCTCGTTCATACGGACTACCACATTTACTACAGCATCCTTTCTCACTTGTGCCCGCAAGCACACACGGCAGTATGAGATCCTTTGGATAGGTGGCAAAGTGTGCTCCTTTGAATGGCTTTGTGTTCACCGTCCACACAGATCGTTTATTTCTAACAGGAACCCCATTCACAAATATCCATCGTTCATGTGGGGTGGCGGCAAAGGATTGTGTACTTTGCCCTGGAACTTTAAAATCTTTATATTTTGGGCTACCTTTCAGGAGAGTATCCTTCCTGCCATCATAACCAGTTGCCACTTCTTTGATTGCGACGTGATCGTAATAATACTTTGGTTGCTTGCTCAATAAAAATATGTACTCATGTGCCTTGGTAGATCTGTCCGTCACGGATTCTGGCATCGGATTTGGTTTACTGTTGTGTGATAGTATCCCACTCGCTAATGCAAATACATGAGGATCATCCTCTACACCGATATCATATAGGTGGCGACATCGCGCCTTGTGAATCTCGACAACCTCATTCTGATCTTTGATGTTGTGGTGATTGCTTTCTTCAAATCGAATCTCTCCGCGAAATGAAGGAAATATCCTATCACCCATTGATGCAGTTGACAATTTCAATGTCATCTTAAATCCGAGTCTCGCGGCGAGAGTTCGTAGGTCTCGCTCCAGGTTGTAGTTGCGAGTGAATCCTAATCGCCAACGTTTGTTATTCGCATCCCAACAACCATCACCAGAAAGATAACCGTCCAATATTGAACGTAAAAAGGAATTACTGTATTGCCACACGACTGTTGCAAGCCCTTTGTTCTTTGCTATGTATCCACCAACCAGTTCGTCAATTATCGCATTCAGGACCTTGCCGTACAATCGAATGTTCATACAGTTGCCACTAACGGTGTGAGTCGCCGACCCACCGAATTTCTTAGCGACTGCCTGAAGTCGTACCCATCGCGCCGTTTCTTTGGCATGCCCTGCGATTTGGATTGTATCTCCCGACCGCGATCCCTCCGCTAGATACAACCCCGCAAGCCATGCGGCATCCTCGTCTAAGGCACAGTCTTTCGTGATTGTCGGTTCGGGTAGGCAGCAGTGATCGAGAATGTCCCCCAGTTTGATTTCGGACACAGTTACTAATCCGCGGTGCGTCGGGAATTGATGTGTTGGGGTACAAGATATTCGTTCGCCGCTTCGCAACACGATTTCAAGTTCGTCACCGCGGCGCTTCGATTTTGAAGTTCCGAGCACGCGAGTCCACTTGGTTCCATTCCAAAGTTGCACGGTATTCGGTTTCATCCGTGCCAGTTCACTCACCGTGATGGGTCTATCACCTTTCTGCGTGCGAGCATAAACCCACGTTCCACCCGAAAGGCACCAAATGATGTCCTGACGCAAGTACCATCCGTCTGCCTGTAGTGCAAATGCAACCCGCCAAGGGATACCAATGAGATCTTTTCCTTTAATGTTGTATTCTCCACCACGACAACCCTTACGATCTTCATATCGGTCGGCATTCTTAGTGTGGAGAGACTTCTTGCCCTTGTTGTGGTCCTTATCAAGAAATGCATTGATGTAACATCCGTTGCTTGCATATGAGTCGCCAAGATTCAACCACACAGTCCCATCATCCCTCAAGATACGGCGGACTTCTCGAAACACTTCTACCATCTTCTTGACATATGATTCAGGAGATTCCTCGCATCCAATTTCTTCGGTGCCTCCGTCATAATTTCTTAACCCGTAATAAGGGGGCGAAGTAATACAAGTCTGGACACAACCGTCCGGCAATGTCTTCATGCCTGCAATACAGTCCCCGGCAATTATTTTATGGGTTGGTATCATTTGATTCCAATAAGTCTTGCAGCGTATCTGGAATCTCTTCACGAATACGATCCTCGGCAATCTTCATGTAATCTGGATTCAGTTCGGTTCCAATAAAGTTTCGACCGTTCTCTAATGCAACGATGGCAGTCGTACCACTGCCTGTGAAGGGATCAAACACCGTACCACCCTTTGGACATCCTGCAAGAACACAAGGCAGGATAAGGTCTTTTGGGTAGGTTGCTCGGTGTGCTCCTTTGAAAGGTCGAGTATTCACAATCCACACAGATCGTTTGTTGCGTTTTCCATCTTCCTTCCAGTCCCTAAAGTTATTCCTATCAATCCCCATTCGCAATCCCGGGTTTTTTCTTTTGGCGGTTTTGGGTTTGATTGGGGTTACTGCATCTTCTCTGATGATATCGTGATCAAAATAATAATCAGGTTCTTTGCTCAACAAAAAGATGTACTCATGTGCCTTACTACAACGATCCGTAACACTTTCTGGTAGGGGATTCGGTTTGTACCAAATAATATCTTGTCGCAAATACCATCCGTCTGCCTGGAGTGCCATTGCAACTCGCCAAGGGATACCAATAAGATCTTTGTGCTTCAGACCATTTTGTCTTGCTCCTACTTTTCCGCTCTGTGATACTCCTGCAAGATCGGACGGATATTTTATTCCGCCATAATTTGGTGTATTCGCGCCCATCTTGAGTCTCTGTTGCATACCGCCACTTGTCGTAGCATAAGAGTCACCAATATTCAACCACACAGTTCCATCGTCCCTCAAGATGCGACGAACTTCACGAAACACTTCTACCATTTTTGCAACAAATGCATCAGGCGAATTCTCACACCCAATTTCGTCAGAACCACCGTCATATGAGCGCAACCCGTAATAAGGGGGCGAAGTGATGCAAGTCTGTACACAACCATCGGGCAAGGTCTTCATACCTTCAATACAGTCGCCTAGAATTATTCTGTGACTACATTTCATAATAAAATACTCCGTTTATTCGGGTTCTTCGTCCTCGGTTATTGTATCACACTACAGGATGATTGTCAAGCAGGTAATGTAACAGTTTTTGGATAATTCCCATTGAATTTCTCCCACGGCGACTGGACCGGCGGCGTTGGGGTAGTTTCATAATATTTGAAACTATCGGGAATACTTATGTTCCCATTTTTTTCTGTCACGGTATCTAATTTTGGTTCATCGTCATCGAAGTCGAACTTCCTCGGTTTAACAGTCTCGATTGGTTTGGGTTGTTTGCTCTTTGTAAACGCCGAGAACAACACACAATAATTAATGATGTCGAGTATTGCATCTTCGTATCCTTCGTTTGATACGAGAAGTTTACCATCTGCTGTGAAGGTGCTCAATCTGGATAATTTGTCTGTGATACGTACAAGCATGCCAACTTGTGTAGAACAGATTCCCATTGCTTCACATCTTTCGAAATTAGCAAAAGGAGTAGTTCCACTGCTGCCTGCATAGTCGTTGTTTTTCACTTCCATCAACTTCAATGCTTTGCCAGATAATTCTTTATGGTGTTCAAATAATTCAGCTCTGTTCATAATATTTCCTTCAAGTTCCTGTAGATCCAAATCCGCCCACCCGTGTAGTGTTTCGTTCAGGGGGTGAGTGTACCTGAACGATTTGTGTCGCACAACACTCGACTAATTCTGCCTGACAAATTCTCATCCCATCTTCTATCTTAAAATCCCCAACATCGTTGTTGTTTGTGACAGCAATAATTAGTTCGTGTGTGTAATCGTGGTCTATTATACCCTCGCCGTTACTTAATACAATCCCATACTTTACAGCAAGACCACTGCGCGCATGGAGTCTGAC
>Ga0105050_10007371_pt1 | contig 13165 bp, 9 predicted proteins | sample FRY01_FD_78088 | JGI IMG/M metagenome (GOLD analysis project Ga0105050, IMG submission 78088) | Freshwater microbial communities from Lake Fryxell liftoff mats and glacier meltwater in Antarctica - FRY-01 | ecosystem: Environmental > Aquatic > Freshwater > Ice > Glacier meltwater ... | reverse complement strand
GGGGGTGGTGAGAAGGAGGAGGGGAGCGAGGATAAGGGTTTGAAATGGAGGGTGCTGGGGTGGGTGCGGATCCTTGCTGGTGAGGGAGTGGGAGGGGCCGTTGTAGGTGTAGAGGGGCTTGCTTGAGTCGTTTTGTTTGGGTGCTGCGGTGGGTGAGACGGGGCGAAGGGAGGGGTTGAGGGTGCTTACGATGAGTTGGTTTGAAGAGGAGGCGGCTGTTGGAGTAGTGTTATGCTGTAGTGATGGGGGGAGGATGGGTGACGGGGGATTTGGGGAGGTGGGGGTAAGGTGGAAGAGGGTGCTGAGGAGGAGGGCGATTACGAAGAGGGCGCGTGGATGGGTTGCAGGGCGCAGTGTCCGGAGGGAGGAGAGGAAGACTGGAAGCCTTTCGATCATGAATGGATGACGGTAGGAGTGTGTGGTGGAGGTGGCGAGGAGGAAGTTGCTTTGGGAGGTTTCTTGGTTGCGAAACGTTTGAGGGACGGAGTGGTAGTGCGGTGGGGATCCCGGGGGTTGGGAATGGGGGGCGGAGGGAGGGGGGCGGTTGGATTGGCGGATGGTCGGTGAAGGTGGGCGATGGTTGCCGCCACCCGGTCAGGGTGGGGAGCTCGTTTTTGGTGAGTTCCCATGGTTGAAACCATGGGCTTTGTGCCCAGTCCCCTTCAGGGACCCGGAGTGCGCAGTCCCCTTCAGGGAGCCGGAGTGCGCAGTCCCCTTCAGGGAGCCGGAGGGCCCAGTCCCCTACAGGGACCCTCCAGAAGAGGTAGGCGGGTCAGGCGCGGGGATGGAATTGTTTGTGGATTTTGTTGAGACGCTTTTGGTCGACGTGGGTGTAGATCTGGGTGGTGGCGATGTCGGCGTGTCCGAGGAGTTCCTGGATGACGCGGAGGTCGGCACCGCCTTCGAGGAGGTGGGTGGCGAAGGAGTGGCGGAGGAGGTGGGGGTAAACGTTTTGTTCGATGCCGGCGTGGGCGGCGCGTTGTTTGACGATCTGGCGGACGCGGTCGGGGCTGAGGGGGCCGCCGCGGATGGAGAGAAAGATCTCGGAGGGGGATTTTTTTTTCGAGCTGAGGAGGTTGGGGCGCTCGTTGTCGAGGTAGTGGCCGATGGCTTCGAGGGCCCGGCCGCCGACGGGGATGATGCGGGTCTTGTTGCCTTTGCCGGTGACGCGGATGAATCCGTCGTCGAGGTCGAGGGTTTCGAGGCGGACTTTGCAGATTTCGGTGAGGCGGAGGCCGGAGGCGTAGAAGAGTTCGAGGATGGCGAGGTCGCGGCGGCCGAGGGGGACGGTGGTGTCGATGGAGTCGAGGAGGGTGACGATGTGTTGGGCGTGGAGGGTTTCGGGGAGGTGGGAGGCGGTGCGGGGGGCGAGGAGAGGTTCGGCGGGATCGGCGTCGAGGTAGCGGCGGTGGACGAGGAAGCGGAAGAAGATCTTGAGGTGGACGATGCCGATGCGCTGGGAGGAGGCTTCGAGGCCGCGGGCTTTTTGATCGGCGAGGAAGTTGGTGAGTTCCAGGAGGCCGAGGTCGCGCCAGGCGTGGTGGCCGTGTTTGGCGGCCCAAGTGGCGAGGGTTTCGAGGGTGCGGCGGACGGAGAATTGGTAGTTGGGGGAGAGGCCGCGTTCGGTGGCGAGATAGAGGATGAAGGAGTCGATCGCGGGAGCCACGGTTTTAGAGTAAGGCAAGAAGGGGGAGTTGGGAATGCGGAATGCGGAAGTGGGAGAGAAGAACCAGGGACCAGAGATCTGAGTCTCGGCCCTTCAGGCCGGGGGGGGAGGGACGGCATCTGGAATGGCGGCCTGTGGAAGGGGGCTCGGCCTTTCAAGGGCGGGGACGGTTCCGTCTTCGTCTGGCATGGGCGCATGGACTACGCTGGAGCAGGTGGGGAGGCGATATTATGGCTGGGGAGAACGGTGTGCAGGGGTGGGGGTGGGCCTTGGAAGGGGAGAGGGGTGGAGCCGCCGACGCCTCGCAGAGGTGCCGCTACGTGGGAGGGGAGGCTGGCGACCGGGACGGTCACGCCACTGGTGGGGAGTTGGGTGGCCGGAGGGCGGCGTGGGGAGTGGCGGAGGTGATGGGGAGGGCTATTGGGGGGGAGTATGATGAGTTGCGAGTGGTGGATGAGGAAACTAGAGGGAGAGGGGGATTGGTTTGCGGGCTAGTGCCCGGAGGGCTTTAGACGGTGACCGGGAGATCACCGTTCCTTGGGGCGGTGGAAGTGGGCGAGGGAGACGTTCTTTTCGGCGTAGCGGGAGCCGATATCCATGAGGAAGGGCATGAGGTCGAGGTTGTCGAGGGTGATGCCGAGTTTGCTGATGGATTTGGCTTCGGCGATTTCGTCTTTGGTGAACTGGTGGTCGTAGCGGGTGTAGGTGAAGTGGGCGTGGGGGTTGGGGCGGATGAGGTCGCCGAGTTCGCTGTCGAGGGGGGGGCCGAAGCGGCAGTCGCCGTGGATGCGGCAGATGAGGTCCTGGTTGCTGGCGACGCCGGAGATGAGGGTGGAGGGGACGGCGGAGGCGGCTTCGAGGAGGGAGATTTCGTGTTTGTCGCGGCCGGGAGGTTCCATGCCGGTGCCGATGGAGAGGAGGGAGATCTGGTCGGTGCCGGTGGGCCACTCCATGTGGTATTCGGGGAGGGTGGCCTTGAGGTAGAGGAGGAAGGCGGGGTTGTTGTAGGGCGTGACGCCGCCGTCCTCGAAGGCGCATTGGACGCCCTTGGAGAATTTGTCGGCACCGTAGATGGTGACGACCTCTGGGGGGAAGTAGGCGGGGGCGGCGGTGGAGGCGCGGACGAGTTGCCAGAGGGGGAGTTCGAGGTTGCAGCCGGGGGTGCCCTTTTTGTTGTATTTGGCGTTGGGGTTGATGTTCAAGGCGGCGGCGGAGGGGGATGTGGAATTTCTGGCGAAGGGGCTCTCGGAAGTGGATCCGGACGAGAAAAACGATGAGGGGCTGACGCTGCTGATGGTGGCGGCGCAGGCGGGGAGTTTTGATTGTTTGCGGCAGTTGTGCTGGGCGGGTGCGGACGCGCGGATCAAGAGCGGGGAGGGAAAGATGGCGAAGGAGTATGTGGACCGGGGTCACGCGGACTTTGTGCGGATGAATTTGATTCTGCGATGTTTCGCCTATGTGCGGGAGCAGGGGGTGCAGAAGGAGCGTTGTGAGCGGCCGCAGCTGGTGGTGGTGAGCGACAACTATGTGGAGTATGACCATCCGTATTTGCGGAACCGCTACCGGCCGAACGAGAAGGAGAAGAACGGCAAGGCGGGGGTGGACGACGACGGCAACGGGCTGGTGGACGACATCTATGGCTGGAATTTCAAGCACAACGCGCCGGCGCGGCCGGCGATGCTGGCTCTGGACAATACTCCGGAGACGAAGAAGAAGCTGACCGACCTGGTGCAGTCGGTGGAGCGGATCCTGAAGGTGGAGGATGCGGACGAGCGGGACGGGATGATACAGGCGATGAGGCAGAGCTATACGAATCCGTTGGCGGAGGGGATCGGCCTGGACACACTGGGCGGAGTGGGGATCGAGCTGAACGACCTGGTGTATTACCAGATGCTGACGGGGGCCTCGCACGGCACGCACGTGGCGGGGACGATCGTGGATTTCAGCGATGAAAAGGCGGAGTTGTATTGTTTCACGCACGGGGTTTACCGGCCGGAGGCGGCTTCGTTGCTGATGAATGCGGCGGGGACGATTGAGTTGGCGGAGAAGAGCGAGAGCTACAGCAAGTTTCTGGAGGAGGTGATCCTGTCGGGGCGGGAGCGCTCGTTGGACTACGGGAAGCGGGTGAGCGGCTATTTGAAAAGTGTGGGCGGAGGAGTGCTGAACGGGAGCTGGGGGCGGAACATGGAGGCGTTTGAGCAGAATGCGATGCAGTTGAAGGAGATTTACGAAGAGTATGGGAAGAATCCCGACACGGTGAAACAGCTGGTGAACGTGCCGGGGCTGGACCTGATCAATGATCTGGCGCTGGAGTTATCGGTGGCGGACGCGGCGTTGTTTGCGCTGGTGATGTACGAGAATCCGGACGTGTTGTTCGTGATGGCGGCGGGCAATTCGACGGAGGACAATGATCAGACGCTGCCGTCGCCGATCTACCTGTCGCAGTTTTTTCCGAACATGATCACGATCGCCTCGCACGGGAGGAGCGGGGAGATTTCAGACTTCAGCTGCTACGGGGTGACCAGTGTGCAGTTGGCGGCGATGGGGGAGAACGTGCATTCGGCGCTGCTTTCGGGGATCGAGGGGGAGGAATCGGGGACCTCGATGGCCTCGCCGTCGGTGGCGGGGGTGGCGGCGTTGATCCGGGCGAACCATCCGAAGTTGAAGGCGGCGGATGTGCGGCGGATTTTGGAGGCGACGGTGAAGCCGGAGGCGAGTTTCGCGGGGAAGACCTCGACGGAGGGGATCATGGACAAGGCGGCGGCGTTGGCGTTGGCGGACAACTGGGATTCGGCGAACGTGGCGCGGCTGGGGACGACGAAACGTGGATCGTTCAACCCGCCGACGCGGGGCAAGCCGACGGGCACGCCGGTGCAGGAGCAGCCCGTGCAGGCCGCGCCGACGGGGGCGAAGATGCGGATTTCATCGGTGGCGGGATTCAATGAATCCTGGCGGGTGGTGATGTCGGGCGGGACGGGCTACACGGAGCAGTCACACAGCGGGGTGAAGAAGGAGTTTCCGCTCGGCTGGCTGCAGTAAAAGTGGGAGGAGGACTACCGGGTGACGGGGGTGGCGGGAGACGAGTGGGGATGGAATGTGGTGATGAGCACGGGGGTGGCGGGGGATCAGGCGCTGGTGGGTTTCGATTTTGACACGACGCAGATCACGCAACGGATGGAGGAGGGCTATCGGATTTCCTCAATCGGAGGCTGGAAGGACAAGTGGGTGGTGGTGATGAACACGGAGACGGGCTGGGGGGTGCAGCGGTATTCCCTGCCGACGCCGATGACGGAGTCGCGGCGGGAATGGATCGATGCGCGATGGAAGGAGGGCTCCCGGATCACGGCGTTGGCGGGCGATGACGATCCGGCGGAGGAGCAGGACGGCTGGATGGTGGTGATGACGCAGAAGACCGATTTGCAGGAGCAGAGCATCGTGGGGCCCGGGGAGTGGCCGTGGCAGACCATCGCGGAGAAGCTGGAGGAGGGGTTTGCGGTGACGAGTGTGACGGGATCGGGGGACCGCTGGCTGGTGGTGCTGTCGAAGGGGACGGGATTGAGGGATCAGGTGATGTCGGAGCCGGGGGAGTATCCTTCGGCTTGGATCAAGGAACGCTGGTAGGTGGCTGAGTCGATGGAAGGGTCCGAACAGGGAGGGGATGGGTTCAAGTATTGGGCCTTCATCTCGTATTCCTCGAAGGACAAGGAAGTGGCGATCCGGCTGCACAAGCGGCTGGAGTCCTATTCGATTCCGCGTGATCTGCGGGGGCGTCCGGGGCGGGACGGGGCGACGGTTCCGCCGAAGATATTTCCGGTGTTCCGGGATCGGGACGAGCTGCCGTTGTCGTCGGATCTGGGTGGGACGATCCACGGGGCGCTGCAGGCCTCGCGGTATTTGATCGTGCTCTGTTCGCCGAACGCGGCGAGCTCGCAGTGGGTGAACGAGGAGATTTTGCATTTCAAGCGGCTGGGGCGGGAGGATCGGATCCTGGCGGTGATCCTGGACGGGGAACCGGGGATGGCGGAGGTGGAGGGGCGGGCGCATGAGGAGTGTTTCCCGCATGCCTTGAAGTATGAGATGGGGCCGGCGGGGGAGTTGACGGAGAAGCGGTCGGAGCCGATCGGGGGGGATTTGCGGAAGGGTGGGGACGGGTGGGAGCGGGTCTTCCTGAAGGCGATTGCGGGGATCAGGGGGCTGGGGTTTGACGCCTTTGTGCGGCGGCAGCGGAAGAGGAAGCGGCGGAAGCAGGCGATTGGTGGATTGGTGTGTTTGTTGGCACTGGCGGCGGGGGTCTGGGCGTGGGACTACAACCGGTTGAAGGTGAGCTGGTATGCGCATGCGGAGGAGCAGCGGGGGGTGCCGGTGGGGATTCGGCTGTTGAGCGAGGAGGAGGTGTCGCACCGGGGGCACAACCTGAAGTTTGAGCGGAGGCGCGGGAAGGTGCGGCGGGTGGTGGACATCAATGGCTTTGGCAACCAGGTGCCGAGCGAGAAATTCGGGATGGTGGAGGCGGCCTCGCTGGAGGTGATTTACACGGAGGATGGGCCGGTGTCGGAGCACCGCTTGTTCCGGCGGGATGGTCGGGAGGTGTTGCGGCGGAGCTACAGCGAGGGTGGCACGGTGGTGGAGTTCAAGGATCCGACGGGGAAGAAGGCACAGGCAGTGTCGGGGTCGGTGGGATCGTTGACGCAGCGTGGGTGGGGGGTCTTGGACGGGAGTGGGGACCAGGAGAAGCGGACGGAGATCACGCGTTGGGTGGTGAGTTATGACGAGCGGGGGAATGTGGCGAAGGTGCGATATTTTGGAGTGGGCGGAGAGAAGGTGTTGGGGAGCGATGGGTATCACGAGTACCGGGTGATCCACGACGGACGCGGGAACCAGACGGGGTGGTCGTACTACGGGGTGGAGGGAGAGGGGGTGCTGCCGAAGGGGGATCCGGTTCACGAGGTACGGGTGAAGTATGACGAGGCGGGGATGGAGCGGGAGCGGAGTTTTTGGGGGGCTGACGGGGCGGGCACGGTGGACAGCAGCGGAGTGCACCGGAGGACTTATCGGTATGACGCGCGGGGGAAAGAGGTGGAGCGGAGGAGTTTCGGGACGGACGGGGCGGCGGTGATTGACTTGAGCGACGGGTCGCACCGGTTGGCCTCGGTGTTTGACGAGATGGGCAATACGCTGGAGGTGACTTCGTGGGGGGTGGAGGACCAGGCGGTGTTGAACCAGAGCGGCTACCACCGGCGGACGCACAGCTACGATGAGCAGGGGAACAAGCTGACCGAGGCGTATTTCGGTGCGGATGGGCAGCCGTGTCTGCGGCAGGGTTGGGGGGCGCACCGTCTTGAATTTGAGTATGATCTTTTCGGACAGGAGCTGGCGCAGCGGTGCTACGGGGTCGATGGAAAGCCGGTGGTCTCGACGCTGGGCTACCACCTGCTGCGCAACGAGTATGACGGAAGCGGGAGGAACGTGAGCTTCACCTACCATGGGGTGGACGAGAAGCCGATGAATACGCCGGCGGGGATCCACCGGGTATCGCGGAAGTTCAATGACCGGGGGAAGGCGGTGGAGTGGGCGTATTTCGACCGGGACGGGAAGGCGACCTTTTATGCGGAGGAGGGGTATCACCGGGTGACCTATGAGTATGATGTGCAGGGGCGGGAGTTGTGGTCGCGGTATTACGGAGTGAAGGGTGAGCCGGTGATGTATCTGGGGGTAAAGGGCGAGCCGGTGGAGCGGTCAGGCGGACTGCACAAGTTGAAGCAGACGTTTGATGCGCGGGGGAATGAGTTGAGTGAGAGCTATTTCGGCGTGGACGGGAAGGCGATCATGTGGGGCTCGACGCCGTGTCACCGGGATGAGAGCAAATACGACCGGAACGGCTTGAAGGAGGAGGAGCGTTTTGTGGGGGTGGACGGGGAGCCGGTGGCGGACGGGAACGGGCGGCACATGATCCGGTGGAAGCATGATGCATTCGGAAAGGCTTCGGAGGTGACTTACTTTGACGTGAAGGGGGAGCCGACCATGGACACGCGGCAGGGGTTTCATCGGATGACGTGGAAACACAGTGCGATGGGCCAAACGCTGGAGGAGGTTTTCTGGGACACGGAAGGGAAGCGGGCGGCGGGAGCGGACGGGAAGTCGCGGACGGAGTGGGCGTTTGACGGGGCGGGGCGGTTGACGTTGCACGTGTTCTACGGGGTGGATGATGAGCCAGTGGAGATCGGTGGAGTGGCGCGGCGGGAGGGGTCGTATGATGCGGAGACGGGGGAGTTGTTGGAGGTGCGGAAGTTTGATGCGGCGGGGGAGAGGGTGGAGGAGTGAGGAAGAATTCAGATTTAACAGTTCGGAAATCGGAAATCGGAAGTCGGAAGTCGGAAGTCGGAGGGGGGGAGGGACCGTTGGACATCGAATATTGAATGTTGCAGATTGAAGGGGGGGAGGCGGGATGGGTTGGGGAAGATTGGGAAGAGGTGAATGAGAGGCGGAGGGGGAGGCGCATGAGATGTCCCTTCAGGACAGGGACGGTGGTGGTGTCCCGTCCCAGCACGGAGTGCTGGGCTGGTATGGGACGTCCCGTTGGGACGGGGAGCCGGGGTAGTGGGGCGGGCGGGACGCCCACGCTCCCTTGAAAGAGCCGGGGTAGTGGGGCGGGCGGGACGCCCACGCTCCCCTGGAAGAGGCGGGGTAGTGGGGATTGCAATTGGGAGGGGGTGGGGTATAGGAGGCGGGCCGCTGGGCGGTGAGGAGAAATGCCGAAAGTATTTATCAAGACCTACGGATGCCAGATGAACGAGCGAGATTCTGAGCAGGTTGCCCGGACGTTTGTTGAGGAGGGCTATACTCTCACCCCGGAGGAAGGAGAGGCCGATGCGATCCTGATCAACACGTGCAGTGTGCGGGATCAGGCGGAGCAGAAGGCCCTCGGGAAGATGGGGATGATGGGCAAGTATCGCGATGCGCGGCCGCATGTGGTGTACGGGTTCATGGGGTGCATGGCACAGAGTCGGGGGGAGGAGCTCTTTGAGCGGGTGCCGCACCTGGACGTGGTGGTGGGGACGCAGAAGTATCACCGGGTGTTTGAGTATGTGGATCGGATTTTGCGGAAGCGCTTGGAGGAGCGGATGGACGAGGTGGGCGGGGAGATCGGGGCGGTTTCGGTGGAGGAGGAGATGGACCGGAGCAGCCAGCGGGTGAAGTCGCACGTGAAGGCGGTGTCGGAGGGGATGGTGGATGTGGCGGAGGAGGAGGGGTCGCAGAACACCATCAAGGATCACGTGCCGGGGCCGGAGCAGCGGGCCACGGCCTTTGTGTCGATCATGCAGGGGTGCAACATGCGCTGCAGCTTTTGCATCGTGCCGGACACGCGGGGCAAGGAGCGAGGGCGGCCGATGTCGGCGGTGGTGGACGAGGTGAAGGGGTTGGTGGACGCGGGGGTGAAGGAGGTGACACTGCTGGGGCAGATTGTGAATCTTTACGGGCGGACGGAGTTTGAGAAGGTGGATGGGAAGTCGCCTTTTGTGCAGTTGCTGGAGGCGGTGCACGCGGTGGAGGGCTTGCAGCGAATCCGGTTCACCTCGCCGCATCCGATCGGGTATCGGGATGATCTGGTGGAGGCGTTCACTTACCTGCCGAAGTTGTGTTCGCACATTCACTTTCCGATGCAGAGCGGGAGCGACCGGATTCTGAAGGCGATGCGGCGGCCGTATCGGAACGAGAAATTCATTGCGATCTGTGAGAAGATGAAGGCGGCGCGGCCGGATTTGGCGATCACCACGGACATCATCGTGGGGTTTCCGACGGAGACGGAGGAGGATTTTCAGGCGACGGTGGACTGTGTGCAGCGGCTGGAGTTCGACAACAGCTTCATCTTTCGCTACTCGAAGCGGAAGGACACGCCGGCGGCGGAGATGGAGGGGCAGTTGCCGGAGCGGGTGAAGGAGGAGCGGAACCAGGAGTTGCTGCGGGTGCAGGGGGAGTTGACGACGCGGAAGAATGCGGCGCTGATCGGGACGCGGCAGGAGGTGTTGTGCGAGGGGCCGAGCAAGACGAACAAGGCGCGGTTATCGGGGAGGACGGGGCAGAACAAGATCGTGATTTTCGACGGGGATGCGGAGCGGATGACGGGAGAGATCTTCGCGGTGGATGTGGAGGATTCGACGGGGTACACGCTGTATGGGACGGCGGTGGTGCGGGGGTGAGCTAAGTCGGGGCAGGTGGGAAACTGCCACGGATGGGAGGCGGTTTGCGAGGATGGGGGGCGGGCGTTGGAGGAGCGAGGGGGGGGGCCGCCGACGCCTCGCAGAGGCGCCGCTACGCGGAGGGAGGAGAGGGCTGATGACCGGGACGGTCATGGCTCGGGTGAGTGGGCGGAACTGAAATTTGGGGGCAATTGTGTGCAGAATGCCTGCGGCACATTTTTGGGGCTTTACCCTTGGGGGCAGGTGGCGTAGCCATCGCGCACGTGTACGGCGGACCACATCCCTATGAACTCATCCCACTGGACATTGTGGGGTATGTGGTGGCGGCGTATCTGCTGATCGCGCACGGCTACATGCTGGCGAAGCCGGCCTTTTGCAAGGGGTGGCTGATCAAGTTGCCGCGGCATTACAATGCGGGGGTCTATACGCTGGGGCTGGGGATGGTGTGGTTTTGGTTGCTGGTGGCTCCGGACCACATCAAGGGGCCGTTCTCGTTTTTGAGTGCGCTGGCCCTGGACATCGGTGAGTTCAATGCGGTGAAGCCGTATTTGCGGCTGGCGGTGCCGGCGGCGTATGTTTTGATGGTGCTTTACGTGAGGGAGTTTCTCTTTGTGCGCGGGCTGGGGGTGGTCGCGCTGATGGCGGCGGGGCCGATTCTGGAGGCGGCGTTTTTGCGTGAGCCGGCGACGAGGCTGTTGTTGTCGGTGTTTGCGTATGTGCTCTTGACGAAGGGGTTGTTCTGGGTGGGGATGCCGTACACGTTTCGCGATGCGGTGACCTGGGCGACGGCAAACGAGAAACGGTGGAGGTTGTTGACGCTTGGCGGTTTGGCCTACGGGGTGGTGGTGATGGTGTGTGCGGTGGCGTTCTGGCGGGGGCACTGATATCAAGCGATGAGTGCGACGCCCCAACCATGGTATGTGATCGGGCACCGCAATCCGGATGCGGATGCGATTTTTTCGGCGATCGGGCATGCGGCGTATTTGCGGGCCACGGGGCATCCGGAGGTGCGGGCGGGGCGATGCGGGGAGTTGCAGGAGCGGACGCGGACCGTGTTGGAGCGGACGGGGCTGGAGACGCCGGAGTTGTTGACCGATGTGCGGCCGACGGCGGGGTCGATATGTCGGCGGAACGTGGTGGGGGTGAGTGAATCGAACACCTTCATGGAGGCCTACCGGCTGATGCTGGATTGCGGGGTGCGCAGCGTGCCGGTGTTGAATGCGAGCCGAGAGGTGGTGGGGATTTTGCGCTATCTGGATTTGATGCAGCTGCTGCTGCCTCCGGCGACGGAGGGGCTGGCGGTGCGGACGATTCACGCCAGCCTGGAGAACATTTCCAAGACGCTGGGGGCGACCTTGGAAGGGGGCGGGGAGGACGGGGGTGAGGAGGACTACATTTTGATGGTGGGGGCCTCGAGCCAGGACACGGTGGAGCGGCGCTTGAGGACGGCGCGGGAGGAGGGGGCGGTGGGGCGGTATGTGGTGATTTGTGGGGACCGTCCGGTGGTGCATCAGCATGCCCTGGAGTACGGAGCGCGGGCCCTGATCGTGACGGGGGGCTACCTGACGACGATGGAGCTGGCGAACGGGGCGCAGGAGCGGGGCATGACGATCATCCGCAGTTCGCACGACACGGCCACCACGGTGAAGTTGGCGCTGTGTGCGCGGCGGGTGGAGCATGTCCTGGAGGAAGGGGTGCAGTTGGTCGAGGAGTCGCGGCCGGTGAGTCAGTTGAGCCGGCAGTTGGTGTCGCTGCGGCAGGATTTGTTTCCGGTGGTGAAGGACGGGACGCGGGAGATGATCGGGGTGTTTTCGAAATCGGACCTGGTGAATCCGCCGCGGACACGCCTGTCGATGGTGGATCACAACGAATTTTCGCAGGCGGTGATGGGCGTGGAGGAGGCGGAGGTGGTGGAGATCATCGATCACCACCGTTTGTCCGGGGATTTGGTTTCGCGGGAGCCGGTGCGGTTTTTGAATGAGCCGCTGGGGAGCACTTCGACGATCGTGGCGCGACGGTTTCGGGAGAGCGGCTTGAAGCCGGATGCGGCGACGGCGATGTGTTTGTGTGCGGGGTTGATATCGGACACGCTGAATTTGACCTCGCCGACGACGACGGAGGTGGACCGGGAGTTGCGGGACTGGCTGGCGGGGTTGGCGGGGGTGAAGGGGGATGAGTTTGCGGCGGAGTTTTTTGCGGCGGGGTCGTTGTTGGTGAACGGGACGCCGGAGCAGATCATCGGGACGGACCGGAAGGAGTTCACGGAGATGGGGGATCGGGTGAGTTTGTCGCAGATCGAGGAGTTGTCGTTGGAGGTCTTTCCGAAGAGGCGGGAGGCGTTGGAGGCGGCGTTGCGGAGGGTGTTGGAGGACGGGGGGTTTGCGCTGGCGGCGTTGTTGCTGACGGACATCAAGAGTCACGACAGTTTGTTGCTGGCGGTGGGGAATGAACAGGTCCTGGCGGCGCTGGAATTTGCGCGGCGGGATGGGAGCTTGTTTGAGGCGCCGGGGATCGTGTCGCGGAAGAAGCAGTTGTTTCCGGCGGTGTGCCGGGCGCTGGCGAAGGCGGAGTAGCCGCGGGGCGGCTGGTTATTGGTTATATTGGTTATTGGTTATTTGTTATTGGGGAGAAGGAGGATTGGTGGGGTGAACCGGGATTGGATTTGTGGCAGGGGGCTGGAAGGGGAGAGATTCCATCTTGGGATTGGGGCAATAGCAAGAGAGCCGAGTCTGGGGAGGGTAGTTGGAACAACGGAGGTGGAACAGGGGAAAAGGGGCTGTGGTGGAGCGGGGGTTGCCTGCGCCCCGTTGGGGCTTAGAGATCGGTGGGACGTTTTCCACGGGGTGAACCCCGTGGCTAATTGCCTGCACCCCGTTCGGGGTTGGGGAGAGTTGAGGGGGTAGGTTAGGTGGGCGACTTGAGTAGGGGGAGGAGAAAGCTGGGAGAGTGGTTCATGTTTCGGGGAGAGGCCGCGGAGGGGAGGGCTTGCGACCGGGACGGTCACGCCACGGGTGGGGAGGCGGGGTGCGGGGGTGCGGGGGTGCGGGGAAGGGAGAGGGGTGGAACCGCCGACGCCTCGCAGAGGCGCCGCTACGGGGAGGGAGGGGGGGCTGGCGACCGGGACGGTCACGCCACGGGGAAGGGGAGGAGAGCTTGATATTCGGGGGAATCTGCCGTATCGTGTTGAGCCAATGAAAGATGACACCGGGGCGGTTAGGTCGTTGTGCCAACATTCATGACACTTTGGACTTGGTTGGTTTTTCCTCTTTTTTCTTTGATTTGGCAAGGTTTCGACTCGATT
>Ga0105050_10007368_pt1 | contig 13166 bp, 11 predicted proteins | sample FRY01_FD_78088 | JGI IMG/M metagenome (GOLD analysis project Ga0105050, IMG submission 78088) | Freshwater microbial communities from Lake Fryxell liftoff mats and glacier meltwater in Antarctica - FRY-01 | ecosystem: Environmental > Aquatic > Freshwater > Ice > Glacier meltwater ... | reverse complement strand
TGTTTCTGCTGTCTTTAAAGATTGCTTTCTTTTATTTCTTTCGTAACCCCAAGCACCAGCACCTGATAAAAATAGAATTATTTCTGGGATAAACGGTTTTATAATTTCAAATACTTTCATTTTATTATATTACCAAGTTGTTATTTCTGAACGCTTCCAAGTGTCTGTCGCTACGCATACGTAGATATAATCTGCGGTGTATCTTATATCTCCTGTAACACCTGTTGAAGATGCTGATGCTGGTGCTGTATTTAGTGCTGATACTTTAAATGCTGATGCTGTTACATCGCCAGTAGCACTAAATTTTACCTTTTGACCGCCATTTCTATAAAAACCAAAATCCCCACTACCAGCTGCTATATTTTTACCGATTGTCCATCGGTCTTCGTTTGCGTCAGAGGTGTTACCGAAAGACATTGTAGATTCGGCATTTGCTGTACTGTTGCTTACCCGAAGCATTCCATAAGAGCTTTCAGATGCTGTTAATTGAGAGCCGCTACCTATGAAGTTAGTAGCTGTTACATTACTCCCAAAGGTAGCGTTGCCTGTAAACGTAGGCGAAGCTATATTTGCTTTTAAATTTAAAGCTGTTTGTGTCGCACTTGAAATAGGCTTGTTGGCATCGCTTGTATTGTTTACATTTGCTAAACCTACATCACTACTATCCAATTCAACTTCTCCGATTCGGTCGTTTACGCTTAAAACCTTATCTGTGTTATCTATTTTTGCCCAACCTGTTGCCGTTTTAATTGCCCAATCTGTTACTTTCCAATCTGTAATGCCACCAATGTCAGTAGCACCATCAACGGAAACTATCCAATAGTAGCCAGTTTCTGTTGTAGCCGATATATCTGGACTATTTGTATTTGCGTTCCAATTACCTTGTGGAATTAAAGAACCTGCCAAAGCTAATATTTCAGCTTTTAGTATCTTACCTTGCTCTGCTGACAAAGGCACATCCACGCCACCTGCAGTAACATTGTTTACAATATCTGCAATGTTTGTTTTTAAAGCCAAACCATCATCTAACTGTCCTTTAGTTGCTAAGTGCGTAGATAGTGTTGCAGGTGATGCTGTAACTTTACCACTTGTAGCTACTTCTGTAACGTTTTCGTTACCTAACTGTATTTTATTTGATGCGTCTACAACTGCATTAGCACCTATTGCGGTTGCGTTTTGTAAATTACCAACTGATACGTCTGCGCGCCTTCCAACAGCTGTATTATTAGAGCCTGTTGTGTTTGACTGTAAAGCATCTTGACCAATAGCTGAATTATTATCACCTGTTGTGTTTAATCTTAATGAACGTTGACCAATAGCTGAATTATTATCACCTGTTGTGTTTGAAAGTAAAGCACCAACTCCGTTAGCCGTATTAGTAGCCCCTGTTGTGTTTGAAATTAAAGCTGAATGCCCATTAGCTGTGTTTGAAAACCCTGTTGTGTTTGACTGTAAAGCACTGCTACCAATAGCTGTATTTTGATTTGCTATTGTATTGCTAAATAAAGCACCGTTACCAATAGCTGTATTTTGAAAACCTGTTGTGTTTGAAATTAAAGCATTTGAACCAAAAGATGTATTATTTGGTACATCTCCCTTTCCATTATTCCATACAGTTTTATCTGTATCGTTAAACTCTAAATGCGATATTAATGGGTTTTTAGTAGCCAACGCATCAAACGTACCGTTGCTACTTACAGGCTTGTCACTTCCATCAGTGGGTACCGCATCAACTGCTACAAAATTAGATTTTTTAATTTTAAAACTTACGCCACCTTTGACAATGTGGATTAAATCATTATCTTCTGATGTTTCGGTTTCTATTCTGTCTGTTAATTTTTGATTTGCCATTTTTAATTAAATATAAAATTATTATTATCTTCAAATAAATAGTTTATTCCATCTTCAAACAAATATCCAGTATCAACACCAAATATTATAAAATTTGATATTCTTACCAAAGGTGCTGCATACAATTCAGTAGCTGTAATTCCAATATTATAACCGTTTAAACTACCTTTAGATGTTCCGCTATTTAATGTTAAACTATTAATTTTGCAACCATTTTCTGCACCTATCATTTTATAAGTTCCATTATTAAACTCAACTAAAACCCTCAAATCAAAATTAGTTAAACTATCTAAATTCCTTGTACTTGCTAAATCTTGTTTTAATAAATCAAAACCTAAACTTTGAGAAAAAGAAACGCCATTTTCGTCATTGGTTATTTGCTCACTAAAATTAGCACCATTCACTTCGTATTTGTAAACTACCGTATTTGGGAAATTTGTTAATTCATTAGTTTTTAAACCCTGCAAATCAATTAGTCCGTAATTCACAAACTTCATAAAATACAAAGCCTTAACGCCTCCCACATTGTTAAAGCAATTTAACTCATTTCGTCCGCTTGTCAATGTGCAATTCATAAACCTTTTTTAAATGTAATTCAACTTTTTTTAAATCCTCTGCCTTTTCTTTGTTGTACTTACTTTTGCGTTTATACTTCATCTATTCGCCAGTCTTTTTTGTTAAATTTTGCGTTTGGTGTTTCATAAGCAATACCTGTTAAAAATAAACCGCTGATCGTGTTTAAATTATATTTAGGCTCAATGTCGTAGTCCTCATCTTGGTTACTTGTGTACTCTGGAATTTCACTATCTTTGTCTATTAAAAAATTAGACAGTCTTTGTATGTATGTATCTGCTTTACTTTGGGCATTTTTAGCGATATAACTAATATCTTCCATTGTAGCAACCTCTGCATTTTCGGCTACGTGCTTATACATTCCACCATTACCAACTATAATACTACCAATTTTAACGTACTCGGCAAATACGCTATGCCAAAGAACTGGTTTAATATATTTCGTTGTCATTAAAGCATACAATCCAGTTAAGCTGTCATTGTCAAAGTCCGTTAAAATCTTTTCATATAGTTTAGTTCCTAAAACATTCTCTAAAACCATTACCTGCACGTCATCAATAAAGTTTATAAACTTATCGCTGTCCACGTTACCGCCCATTGGCGTATTTAGTCTTATCTCTTCTGAGTTTATTAAGTAAATTGCCATATTATTTATTGCTATGTGGCGCTATTGAAACGTCTGAGTTATTTGTTGGTACTTTAAAACCTCTGCTTCGTGCTGCCGAAGTGCTTATAGTTTTAGCCAAAGGACTATTTACATCAACACCGCCACCACGTTTTAAATAAATTTCTCTCTGCCATTTATGTTTGCAAGTTCCGTTTGGAAAATTAGCACTCATTCTGCCGCCACCTTTCCATAACCAAATCGAATATGAATTTGTACCGTTTAATCCAAAGCCGTCATTAACGCCTTGTCTATCCATTTGTAAAATATCCTCTTTGCGATATAGTTTATTAGCAAGAACCATTTTAGTGCAAAATTCTCTTGTGTTTTGACTTATAGAACCAATGTATCTGTATCTTATTACAATGTCTTGGCTATCTTGTTCACTATTTGAGTTCGGTCTTGCCACTCCTGTTGATGTCGCAAACTTTAGGGATTCAAATACCAAATCGTCAGTATCATAGTCCACCTCGTTGTATGCTAATAAGGCATATTTTTCTAAATCTACATCTTCGCCAAAGCTGATGACGTGGTCTGCTAACTCAGGTGTGGCTTCGTTATGATCCGAAAGACAAACGTGCTGAGATAGTGCTAAATCTTCTTCTGGAGAGCCTAAAAGTTTAACCGCCACATCTCTTTTAAATCCATATATTTCTATTAAAATTGTAATGGCACTTTCAAAATCTGTTTTGCCCTCGCTTACCGATGTTTGGATTCCTAAAATTCCAGTAACTCCACCAACAGAACCCCTTAAAGCTGCTTGCGCTGCCAAAGTTTCTTTATTTACTGCCTGCGCTGGTATTGTTGGGTTCTCAATATTTACTGGTAATTCAATAACATCTACATCAGAGGTACTATTGTAGTTATCCCTTAACGGCATAAAATATAAATCGGTTTCTAAACCATTAAATTCTAATAGTTCCTTTATTTCTTCTATAAATATTGCTTGCTTTGGGTTTATTTTATAATCCTGCACCAATTTAGACTGTACATCTAACTCATCAGCGTTACTTGCGAAGCCGTTACCGTTGTTTATTCCAAATAAATTAGGATATGCACCGTGCGAAGTTATAATCTGCTGACGTGCTTCTTTGGTTAAAAACTCCCATTGTGAATGTGCATCGTTTACCTCTAAAGGAACGACTGTGACTTCTACATCTTTGCTATCGTTAAATGACAAAATAAACTTACCAGCATTACTACTGCCAGTTAGTTTTTGTTTTATCATTACTTCAACTTCATTCTTTTGCTCTGGTGTTAAATTACCACCGTTATTAAAATTAATAATATAACCAAATGAAAGCCCATTTGTAATGTGGTTAATGCAGTAGTTGCTTATTTCCTCCTCCATTTGAGCGTATTGCAAACCTTGTACATAACTTGGTAAAGCAAAATAGTTTTGACCTTGTTGATGTGGTACTACCGACTTAACCATTATGGGTTCTGTTAACTCTCCTTTAAATTCAGGGTAAAATATAGGCTTATTTTTGTTTATTTTAGACCAGTCATCACTATACCACGCACCGTTTATATCTCCGTCGCTATCTATTTTATCACGTCCTATTTTTTCTGCTGGCAAATGTAATATTTTAGCAATTTTTTTAGTATCTCCTTTGCTTCTTAAAATTTGCATAAAGAAATAACCAAATAATAAAAAATCATTTAGGCATTTTCTTTGCTCTTTTTTAGAAAAAACATCAGATAACTGTTCGTAAACCTGTTCTTGACCATTAATAGCTATGCCTTGTCCGTATAGTAATTCGTTAAACACTTCTAATATAGAACCATTTGTAGGACTTCCTATTGCACGTTCTATTATGTACTGTGGAAAACTGTTTTTGTCACCATTAAGTACCCATTCACGCGCTGCATATTCTTTAATATCAGGCTTTATGTAATTAGAAAATTGTATAAGTTTAATATCACTCATTTATTCTATAATTTTGTTTAGATTGTGTCGTAGCAAATAGCTTTCCTCTGAAGATAATTAAATTATTATGCTTTATTTCCAAATAATAGGTGCTGTTTTCTGTAAAGTTTGCGTTTGTTTTAAAAGATAAACGCCCATCAAACTTAACTACATCAGTAACGCTATGCGTTAGAACCCTTCTATTATCTTCGTTTTCAATTATAACACTAATATTAGTATTTATGTCTGCGTAATATCTTGGTATTACCTCAATTTCATTTATACTAATTGTATTGTTTACTACTATCATAATTATATAACGTAAAACTGTGATTTTTGTTAAAAAAGAAAACGCCCTAAAACAAATTAGAGCGTTCACTACCTTAAAAACTAAAACTAAATAAGTAATAAATTAGTACTTTAAGTACTAAATAAGTACTTTAAGTAATAAATTAATTAGGGTGTTATATTTGTTTCACTAACTAAAGCTAATAAAGCTGTAATTGTTGAAGCATCTAAACTTGGCGCTGGCTTCGTTTCAGTTGCTGTTAAAACTAAATTGTAACCGTTAAAATCGCCTTTAGCACCTCCTGACTGAATGTCTCCAGTTGCTACCGTTCCATCTTCAAATCCAGCTATTTTGTATTCTCCGCTTCTGAATTGTACTACTACAATAGGTCTCGCTTTTACAATTAGTGAAATCTCATTAGTTGTTGCCTTGTCTTGTTTTTTCAAAGCCAAAGTTAAAACTTGTGAGTAAATTGATGTACCTGCATTAGCATCGGCTGTAAAAGTTTCTACTAATGAATTACCATCTGCCAAAAGGTCGTATTTAAACACCTCTGTTACAGCTGCATCTATTGCAGTTGCTTCGTTCGCTGTTACCGTAAACGAATCTTGTAAATAATCTAAAAAGAATACGGATTTTATTCCGCCCACCGCATCTCTGCATGGTTCTGTTCTTCCGCTTGTTAATACACATGCCATATTTTTATGTTTTTAAATAAAAAAGGTGGCAGTTATAAACATACCACCTTTTTTGATTGATTAATTAATTAAATTATGCAGGTGTAGTTGTTGACAAATAGTAAACAATATCCTCTGAATTATAGTATCCAGTTGCTGCACCGTAAACCAATTTACCTCTAACTTTACCAGTTAGCAATCCGATTTCGTCCTCATCTACTATTGAAATCTCATTCATATCAGTTAGCAAACCAGTCGCAAAAACTAAGTTTTTAACTTCATAAATTGCGATTGTATTGTCAGGCAAACCATTAACTTCGGTTAGCGTGTATCTTCCAAAACGTACTTGCTTTGGTTCTGCTGTTCCATCGTTAGCAATTCCTTTAGATACTAAGTAAAAAGAGTATGCTTGGAATACATCAGGACTTACAACTACTTTTAAATCTTTACGTCTGATTCTTACCGGTACAGCGTTTAAAGCTAATTTTAATTCAGCTTCTACTGTTGCTTCTGTAATTGCGTTACCACTTGGTACAATTCCGTTGTTTGCTTTTATTACCCCAGCATCTGCTGTAAATTGAGCAATATACCCACCAAATTCTCCAGCCGTTGCAGCTGCGCCAGTCCAAATGTCAGTATCAACTTTTTCAGCTTGTGAAGCTAAAACCATTAATTGGATAGCTTCCATTATGTCAGCTGGTGCGTTTGGATTTGATGCGCTTGCGCCCATAGAATCTTCTGACCAGGTTTGTCTGAAATCTTCCTTACATACATCAAAATCATTTTTCAATTTTTTGATTGTAAGCACTTTCTCTGCTAAGTCGATTGTACCTGATGGACTAAATCCACAAGCATAATTTGCAGTTCCATCAGTGTAAGAACCTTTTCTAAGATTCATTTTAAAATTAACATTATCAGATACAGATACTAAACCCAATCTTAGGGTATCAGCTTCTTTAAATGATTCGCTAATTATTGCGCCAGCTACCTTGCCAGCGTAGTTACTTGATACGTTTGTTGTTGTTGCCATTTTTTATTTATTTATTTCTCATTAATTCTAACATACGACCTTTGCTTGACAAATTAACATTTACAGATTCTCCTCTGTGTTTAATTGGTGCTGCTTCTGGTGCTTTAGAAAGTTCAACTTTTAAATTTTCGTTTTCGTTTTTAAGATTTTGATTCTCTTTTGAAAACTCTGCTTTTACTGTTTCAATTTTACCTTCAACTTCTTTTTTGAAGCTGGCTAAAAATTGCTCTAACATAGACTTGAAACCGTCCATATCAAATTCTTCTGCCATTTCTTTTTCGATTGGCGCATCTTCTAAAGGCATATCTTCCTCCAGTTTTACATCTTGCTTTTGCTCATTAAATATGGCTTTAAAACCATCTCTAATCGCATCAGTGATAGACTTTGCATCTGTACTCATACTCATTTGATTTTTAAATTTAACTTCGTTTAACTTTAATATTCCATCAATAGAAAATCCTTTTATTTCTCCTGATTTTGCTTTTGCATAAACTTCATCAGATACTTTGGACATTGCAACCCAAGTTCCTTTAGGGTATGTTTTGCCGAAAGCATTAGACTTGTCGTTTAAACTATCTTCTACAATCCAAGTTTCAACAAAAGAAACATCGGAAAGTTTTAATTCGTGTTCTAATGTAGAGTTGTTTTGATATGATTGTTTCTGAAAATTGTGTGCTAATTGTTCAATAGTTTTTTCACTGAGTTTCATTTCAAACTCATTACCGTTTATATTTCTAAGGATTCGCTTGTTTGGAATTAATACAGCACCCAATAAAATGTTTTTGGCATCGTCAATAGCTGCTAACTTTACGTCTTTTATATCTTCGCTTAGTGTGATCCACTCATCTTCCATCGCTGGATTTTCAACCAATGAAATTGCGTAAACTCCTTTCGTTTCATTCTCCTCAAAAATAGCTTCGTACATTCTCATATATTATATAACGAAAATTTGTAATAACTGTTAAAAAAGATTAACCAATGGTTGCAGTTCTGCGTGTGTTTCTGTCCATCTCTTGCTGGGTGGTAACATCATTACCAACTACAAATGCTCTTATTGGTCTTCGTTCGTTTATAGTTTGCCGTAACCTTGATGCATCGCTATTGCCAACTACATTAAATGCTGGTGCTGACTGGCCACCGCCACCATCACGAACAGGAGAAGCACTAACATCACCGCCACCGCCTAAAGAACCTAATGCTTTTTTAGTTGCCAGTAAATTTGCAGCAATACCAATTCCAGCGTTAATTTTATTAAGCGTAATTTCTGCTGCTGCTAATGCAACACCGCCAGGAAAGGCAGCGTATTTTAAAGCCACCGCTGAATTTGCCGCTTGTGTGTTTACGACTATTCGAGCAATACCAGCCAAACTTTCGCCAACTAATGCAGCGGCTTGTAGTGCTTTATTTTTACCTGCTAATTGACCGAGTAAGGCAAACCCATTTGAAGCAGTATCAATAGCCGCCAGTAAAATTTCTCTTTTGGCGTTTTGTAAATCTTTTTCTATTTCTATTTCTCTTACTTTTTTCTTTTTTTGTTTTTCTAAAGATTCTAAATCAAACTTGTCTTGTATTTCTTGTAAAGCTGTTCTTTGTGCTTCTTCTAAAATAGCACTATCCTCTCCAAATCCTTTGGCTTGTTCAATAAGGTTAAAATACTTTTCCCTAACGGCATTTTCTTCTTGTTGTTCTTTAGAAAGTTTACTATTAAAAAATTCGTTTTCTAAATCTTCAATCTTTTGCAAAGATGCAATCTTGTCTTCTTCGTCTTTTAATTCTCGCTTTTTTGTTTCCGCTGCTATTGCTTCTGTTTCTGCATTAGATTCTCTAGTAAAACTTTGAATTTGAGTAGTAAGTCTTTTTTGTAGGTTTAGCCTTTCAGTTTCTTTATCTATTAATTGCGCTTGTAATGTCGCTTCCTCATTTAATGCTTCTTTATTTGATTTCCCTAAAGCATTTTCTGCTTTTTGTGATTTTAAACGTAAACGAATTGCATTTTGTTCTTTGTTATTTATTTTTTCAGATATCTCTGATGCATCTTGTAAAAATTTAATTCTTTCTTTGGCACTAAATAAATCCCTTTGCTCGGCTTTTTCTCTTAATTCTGCTATATCTCTGTTAGCGTTTGCTCTTTCTACTAATAAACCACGCTCTATTTTATCCGCATTTGCTCTGTTGTCTGCTATTTGCCCAGCTATTTTAGCTTCTTCTTCTAATTTATCTATAAATTCTTGCGTTTTATTAATAGCATTTTGTATGGAATCAGTAACGCTGTCCAATCCTGTGGTAATTTTACCAGCAGCATCAATTGCTACCTTGCCAGCTTCTACAAATTTACCCTCAAATAATAAAGAAATTGCAGTACCTAACTTTGGTATTAATTCTAATATGCCGTTAAACCTATTTACAATGTTTTCTTTAATAAGTTTTGCAAAGTCTTTAATGGCTTGTTGTGGGTTTTCAAAAACACCTATAATAAACTCGCCTAAATCAGCTAATAAATCTAAATACTCGGCCACTACATTACCGACAATAAACAAAGCCTTTGCCCATTTATTTTGTCCCTCCTCTGAACGTGTGAACGCTTGTTGAAGTGATACAATAGCAATTAACAAGATACCAATACCAGTGGCAATAATAGCAACCCTTAAAGATTTAAAGCCTGTTACAACGCCTTTAATTGATGCACCTATTCCTTTAAACTTAGATACAACTCCCCCAGTGGCTTTGTCTAAAGAGTTGCCCATTTCATTCGTGGCCTTACTCGTTTCCTTAACTTCCTTTTGGGTAACGTCTAAATTTTTATTTAGGTTGGTTATATCTTTGTCATTAACCTTAATGTTAATAATTTTTTCTATTGCCATTTTTGATTTCTGTTTATTTGTTCAAACCCTTTCTTTAAAGTCAATGGTAATTTATTAACGCCTTTTGCAATGTCTATATTTTTAGACACTCCGACCATATCACTAATATCTAACATCTTTAAAATTAAATCAATCATATTAAAAGTTTTGTACTATTGTTAAAGTTGGGTTATTTAAACCATCTGTTATTTTTATCTGCGCTGACCTTTCCGCTGAACCGTTATTTTCAGATAGCGAGTAGTTAAAGGTAAATATTGGAACCCCACCATCAAATGGATTTAAAGTAATCCAAGATGTGCCATCGCCTGTATCTACTAATGCTGGAAACTGTCCTGTAATTCCAATGTACTCTGCTGAATCGCTTATGGCTTGACTTTCATAAGTATTAAAGTCTGGTATTATCACAGAATTGTTTGATATATCCGAAGCTAAAGGCGCATCATAAATATCGTTAATCAGTTCCAACTCATCTTCTCTATTTGTTAAATTAGATTTAATGGTATTTATTATGTAACGAGTGTTTCCTATAATTAGCCTGTCGTTTAATTTAAGAGCGTTTAATAAACTTATTGGCAGTATTCCAGTGTAGTTATAATTACGTCTTTTATCGCTGAAAATATCGCTTATATAATCTGCGTAATTTCTTGTGTATATTGTATCTTGGTTTAGGTTGCCTGTAAATTCGTTAAACTCAGACTCAAAATTTAATCCAAAACTTTCCACGCCTATTTGCCTGGTGTGGCTTGGCATTATTACACTTGTGTCAATTTCTTGGTAAGTTGATGCCGAGCCTTTGTAGCCGATTGGATTTGATGCCACCGATTGCGACACGCCAAAGAACATAAACGGTTCGCCACTTATGCTCTGTAAATCTCTGTTGATATAAGGACAGTAAAGAATGTTCGTATTTGTGTTATTTGTTAAATCTAATAACCTTTCATTTATTGGATTTTCAAAAATAGATTCTATGTCTAAAGTTTCGCCATCTAATTTTTCTGTTTCTGTTGAATCAGTATATAATGTTAATTCGTTATTTCCGTACGTTCGGTTATTTGACTGCTTAAAAACATCAGCTAAAATCTGCTGACTTTCCTTAAATTTAAAATCTATTTTATTAAAAATAACACCCTTATCAACTTGTTTTTCTGTGGTATCTATGTACTCCGTTATGTCAATTATTTTACCCTCACTATACCAGGTTTGCAAATCCTCTACGAGTATGTCATCGCCAAATGGTTGCACTATTAAATTAAAAGTCTTAAATAAACTTACTAAAAATTTGTATGTTTCAATATCTTTTAATTCGTTTAAAATATTTGTATCTAAACTAATTGATTGGTCGCTGTATGTGTTTGGATAATTGCCCAAACTTTCTGGGTTTGAACCTAAAAATTGATATGTTAAATTTGTGTTTGCATCAAATTCAAATGCTTCCTCTGTTAGTACGTCAAATTTTGTAACAGCTTCTCCTGTTAAATCTTGATTTTTTATAAGCGCACCAGCTGTGATTGTTCCAAAAATAAGTTTTGGGTTTTCATATAAAACAACCCCGTTAATTGAAAGCCTAATTTTATACCCTATGTTTTGAAATTCAGTCTTAGGTGTTACAGTTGCAGAATATAAAACACTCCCCCTCCTTATGTCATCTTTTGTTGGTGTAGTACTTGTTTCAGTTTCTACTTCTACAAATCCATTCGATAATTTTTCAGTGGACTTGTTAAGATTTACATAAATTTCGTTAAACAAAGCTGAATCAAAAAAACCACCTACAAATTTAAAACCATATTTTTCATTTATAGCCTTTACTATTAAACTTAATTTTATAGCTGGCTTTAAGTCATCAATAGAAACACCGCTATCTCTATCAGTTAAATAAGATATATTAACAGCTTCGCCCATTAAGTCTGGCGCGCTTGCATTTGAGTTGTAAAAATATTGCTTTTGGTATGATATTAAAGGATATATGACCGCTCTTGGATATGATACACCACCGACCGTAAAATCTAACCCTGTTTGCAAACCCTCCAATACAGTCGCACCTGTATAGCTGTGGTCAAAGTTTGATAACCAATCTAAAGTGTTTAACTTGTCATCGCCTATTAAGTCTTTTACCTTAATTACATCGCCAAAGAAAGTAATGCTATACGATGCTGCAAGATTGTTTTTAATTTTAACACCGTTTAACTGCATCTTACCTTGTTTAAAAGGCAATGTATTTACGTTTATTGTAGAGTTTTTACGAGTACGTGCATCGAATCCATTATCAATATCTGCATTGTAGTAATTCTTAAATATAGCATTGTTTTTTTTTGATGCTGGTACATTAAAAGATTGGCTAAAGTCCGCAAAGATTTTAGATATATCTTTCACGTCTTGGACACCCTGAGTAATGGTTACCGTTTCGTCTTCAAATAAATCTAATTTAATACCCTCAATAAAAACTTCTAAAATCATATATTGTTAATATCGTTAAAAGCATATTCCAAATCCAAAGAATAGTTTATTAAATTGTCATTTACTCTTGTCTTAAATTCAATACTGCTATTTGCTATATTTACAGGAATAAATGCTGCATCTTTTAAAATATAAACCAAATCAGAAAACAATAACTGCTTGTAGAGTTCGTTTTCCTTTTCGTTAATATAACCGCTGTTTATTTTAATAGTGGATTTGCCTACTGTGTTTAATTTTTGGTATTGGTGTCTTGTCGTGTCATAAGTTCCACCGCTTACATAATTATTTACAAAGTCATCACTTGTAACATTCGTAGTTTCATTTGATTTCTTAAATAGTGTTAATGAATCAAACACTCCAAACTTATTTTTAAATAATAATTGTATCGGATTGTATCTACATTCGTCTATTATTTCGTATGTGGTTATAACATTGTTTGGTTTAGTCTGAACCGTTATAAACTCCGCTTGTTCTGATTCAGATACATCTATTGACAAGTACTGTATAAACTTATTAGAACTGTTTGTAGGCGTTATTGTAACCGTTTCGTCTATTGCTGCAGTGTTTGTGTTTACATCAATAGTTTCTATGGCAGAATCGTTTACAAAAGGAAATAATATTATACCGTTCCTTGCTACTTTACGCAAACTTGAAGATGTTAATATATTATTTGCTGGTTTCGTTGGGTTTATTCCCTCTAAATAATAACCATATCCATCACTTGCAACCAATGTTGATATAATTGGTGCGATAGTTTCTGTCGGATCAGTGTAAGTTGCTACGTATTTAACATACTTTACATTAGAATTTAAGCTATCTAATAGATTAACCGTATCTGTAACACTTACTAAAGGTCTT
>Ga0105050_10007363_pt1 | contig 13176 bp, 12 predicted proteins | sample FRY01_FD_78088 | JGI IMG/M metagenome (GOLD analysis project Ga0105050, IMG submission 78088) | Freshwater microbial communities from Lake Fryxell liftoff mats and glacier meltwater in Antarctica - FRY-01 | ecosystem: Environmental > Aquatic > Freshwater > Ice > Glacier meltwater ... | reverse complement strand
TTGGCATGCGGATGTCATCGTCCAGGTTCCTGGAGTAGGATCACCAGATGAACCACCGGCCCAAGTCCATGAGCAAAAGCTTGCGGCGCAATTATCTTTATGTGTAAGGGCAAAAACAATTTCATATTCTTGATTATTCATTTTTGTCCATCCTTGGGGAAGATGGATTCTGAATTTTATTTTTTCCATTTTCAATTATTGAATTGACATCTGTCACAACTTTGAATTTCAATTTGTGATCATTAAATATTTCTACTATCTTTTCTTTTTGTGATTGATTCATTTCTTTGTTTGAAATCACTTCTATGAAATCAACACCGCAAACAATTTGTTTTATTTCTATGAATCCACAACTCATAAGTTTATTTTTATATTCAGTTATTGAGTGTCCTTTTATTGCAAATGGCCTATTGTCCAAGAATCTAAATTCTCTGTATAGTCTGCCGCATGAACATCTTTTGTATTTGTCTTCTATTTTGCATTTATCTCCATTCCAAAATTTAACAAATGGGCATGTAAAAGAAAAATAATCTGTTGAAATAAGTTTTTCTTCATTTTCTTCGCACCACGAAAGGTTGTCCATTAGGTGATAGTTTTTATCTTTACATGTAAAGAAAGATGCTCCACCATCCCAACATCTCATATGATCGCATATATGAGACACATAATTGTTCTCAATTAGAAAGTCTGCATCTTCTTTTATCATTTTTTCATTACTATTACTTAACAAGTTGCATAATTTGCCCTTATAGTTAGATTTTCTTAAATAAGAGCATAAATTTTTAATTTGAGGACCAGGAGCAAAAACTACATCCATTTTTTTTACATTTAGATATCTAATCAAATAATCTTGAAATTTTTCTTCTTTTTCTTTTTGTAATTTTGTGTTTATATAATGCACTTTTGCTTTTCTTTTTGTTCCGTGGTGTTCCATAAAATTTTCGCTTTCTGATGTATCATTTATATACTTTACACCTTCTCCAAATTGAGATTCAAAGAAATACATTATGTCGGGATTTTGTGGTATTTCATATTCGTCTAGGATTAGATCGTAGTGATTTTCCCCTTCGATGAAATACAAGAATGGCTCCCATCTTAAATATTCAAAGCTTGCTCCAGTAGTGCTTCCACTACTTTTCATATTCATTGATTCTTTTTCCATTGATTTTATGTACCATTTGCTTTTATCTTTAAAGTATTTTTTGTCTAAAAAAGGTAAATCTTTTGTCTTCTTATAAACTTCGCAATTTTCGTAAGCCCAAATAGAAATGTTTTTTTTGAGTATATTGATTGTTTCTAAAACTAGATCTTCATCGTGATATAGTAAGTCTTTGCATATTGGTTTGTAGTCATAGAGAACTTGACTTGAAGGAACAGATAGTTCTTTCCATTTTTGAATAAAATCTTTTATTTCCTGTGTATTCCGCATCCATCCCTCAGAAAGAAATTAAGTGTAACCTTATTGGTGTGACTCCATTTCACATCTGGAACCCATCTTGAAACTAAATCCCAATCATTGCATTTTTTTACATACCTCCAGCCTCCATACTTTTCTATAAGATATCTAGTGTGCATAATCTCAGAAGTATCTATATATCCAGACTTTGGCATATCATTATGAATTCTTTCTCCAACAACTTTATTATTTGAATCATAAAGTCTAGTGCCTGTGTAGCACATGTCTGAATTTTTCATCATAATTGTGTTGTATAGGCAATCTAAGTGATCTTTTTCATACCAGTTATCATCATCAAGGTAGGCTATGAGTCTATGGTTTGTGTTCATAATGGCGAAGTTTCTTGGTCCCCATCCAGCTCCACTATGGTTTATTGGAAGAATGAAAAACTTAAATCTCTTATCTAATTTGCACATTTTTTGAAAAAAATAAATTGTTTTTTTGCAATTTTCGCATTCAATACATGTTTTTTCAAAGTTGGTAAAAGTACAAGAATCTGAGCATCCATCTTTTACGATAAAGCATTCAAAATTCTTGTTTTTTTGAGAGTGTAAAGAATCGATTGCTCTTGTGAGCCATTCTATTTTTGAATGGTATGTAGGCATACAAACTAGGATTGTTTCTGAGCTTCCATACTTAAGCATTAGCCTCCTGCTAAAAAAACCCCCTTAAAAGGGGGTTTGAATTTTAATTAAAATTCATCGTTTGGACTTGGTGGAGGTCCCATTTTCCTTAAGGCGTGTTTTGCATGATGGTGTTTTGAGTGATTTCCTATTGGCTCGTCAAGGGCAGAGTCATCATCACTCATATCATCACTCATATCATCATGATCTTCATCGTCGTGATCTTCATCGTCATGATCTTCATCGTCATGATCTTCATCGTCGTGATCTTCATCGTCATGATTTTCATCATCACTCATATCATCATGATCTTCATCATCACTCATATCATCGTGATCTTCATCATCACTCATATCATCGTGATCTTCATCATCGCTCATATCTTCGCTTTCATTGTCGCCATAAATTTCATCGTCATCTATTCCCTCTTCGCCTTCTTCACCTTCTGGTCCTTTTTGATCGTATTCTAAAAGATATTTGGTCAGAAGGCTTTTTCCACCTACTTGTTCTATAATGCATGGTATGGCGGCTTCGTGACGACAAAGTTCTTTAATGAGTTTCTTGAACATATTGTTTCTTTTCATTTCCATAACAAGTTGTTCAAGGCTCTTTTTTGACTTTATGCACATTTCTGTGGCTTCTTTGATAGTTCCATAAGATGTAGATTCGTTTTTCATTTCTTTGATGAACTTAGAATTGCTCATATTTCTTGTTTTTCTTAGCCATTCTGTGACGCTTTCGCTTTTTGGCCAAGAATTCAATTCTTCTCCACCATATGTAGATTTCTTTACATCTGTGCTTGGTTCATAGATGAAATCTTTATCACCTTCTTGTGCAAGGCCTTTTTCTTGTTTGTTTGGATCTTTGGAAACATCATTACTATAAGGTTTTGTGCTTTTTTTAGTACCACCAGCTCCACCAGCATACTTGTCAAACTTTTCTGGTTCTGGCGAATTGGGATTTGGACCTTTATAGCTAGGCACCGTTTCAATAGGTGGTTTTTCTACTAAGGTTTTTTTGTCCTTCATATACTCTTGAAATCGCTTAAATGTCATGACAATTCTCCTCGTACTAATTGAATTATATTATATAGTGAAAAATATTAAGAAAAATATCATTGTTAAATATTGATTTTTAAAAAAAACATGGTAGCATAAAAATCTGGATTAGGAATTTCATTTAAAAACGAAGGAGTTCACGAATGAACACGTATGTTTTTGCTGGTCTTTTTGCCTTATCTTTAGGTGCAAATGCGTATCAAGTTTACAGGATAGACAATTACAAGACTTATTCTGATTTACTTGATCAAAAAGACCGTCTTACCCAAGGTGGATACAATGAATTACTTTATTCCCACATTAATAGTTTAAAGAATGATCAATTTGAGTCTGCAAAAAGTCAGGGTAAAATTGAAGGAATTTTGTCCATAGTCAATAATACTAAACCCGAAGAAAATGATATTTCAGCAATATGGCATTCTGGTTATTATCGTGGTATGGAACAAGTTGATTATGTTAGGACAAGTTCCTATGAAGACGGATATCACAAAGCATGTGAGGATGTTAATTGTCCTGATAAGTTAAAAAGAACGCCAGATTCTAAAAAGCCATTAATAAATAATTCGATTGCTGATCCTAAAGATAGCATTGCTGAATCTAAAGATGAAAAACCAACGATTCAGTTCAAACCTTTGCCAGACAAGAAGCAACAATAAAAAGCAATGTCTTTGTGTTTCTCGAAAACCAAAGTGCATAATTTTCATTCCAAATTTGCTGTTTGGAACCTCTGGCACGGAGATCATAAAAGAGACGGAAGTGTGTTGGCTTATAATTTAGTTTTTGGTTCTCTAATTTTCCTAGGCTACTCGCCAAAATTAATCGAGATTGGGATCGAATCTTGAGCACTTCTAAATCAAGGACAAATACCCCCAGGAAACTGGGGGTTATTTTTTGTCTTTGTTCTTAATGATTAGTTCGCCAATAACTTCTATTTCGCCTACTAATTTTTGGAATTTAACTTCATCTACCTTACCAATGTCTTCCATATGGGAATGGAGTTCAGAACATAGATCTTTGTATGTTTTGCTTGCTTTACTGAGGTTGAATTTTCCATCAGCAGCATTTTTATAATGTGGTAGTTTTACAATGAAATGATAATATGTAAGCATAGCTACACCACCTTTTTCTTTTGCGTTCATGCTTATTTTTTTTGCCCCAGCATATCTTTTCTCTGCAAAATCTTCAATACTCATATCTTTCTGTTCAGATAGTAAACCTGAAAGCTTTAGCATTTCTTCATTGTAATATTTCATATTTTTCTCCTATGTTTGGCTAGATTTATATATCTTTGCTGGTAGAATAAAAGTTCATTACACGGAGGTTTGTATGACCCAATTCGAAAAATTAGAAAAATTCCTTTGGTATCTTTTTGACAAATTAGGCCTTGGTGAAAAACATAAAAAAAGACTCGAATGGGAAATCCGTGAGGTTGATGTTCAGGTTAAGGCCGATTATTTTCTTGGTCTCTATGAAAGTAAATCAAAGCTACACAATCAAAACAATATCATAATACCTTACATCCTTGGCATATGCGATGAATTCGACATAAACCACGATCCTGTTTTCGTGCAAGGTGATATGCCTGACATTGATGTGGATTATTTGTCTGAAGTTCGTGACTATCTCAAGAACACATGGGCAGTTAAAACATTTGGTGAAGATTATGTTTGCAATATAGGAAACTACACCACATATGGCATGAAAAGCGCTCTGATTGATATGGCCAGAGTTCATGGGGAATCAAGAGAGGAAATGCTTGAACTGACGAAACTTCTTGATTCTAAAGACGATGAAGGCAATAGGCTCACATGGGATAATGCACTTCGACTTTATCCTAAACTTAAAGATTATTGTGAAAAACACCCAGATATAGCAGAATCGGCAAAAAAATTAATCAATAGAAACAGAGGCATGGGACAGCATGCTGGTGGTCTTATCATAAGTTCTATTCCTCTTCATGATCTAGTTCCTTTAGTTAAGCGTAAAGATAACCCGCAGGCTAGTGCTTGGGTGGAGGGATTGAATGGACAAGATTTGCAACCAGTTGGTCTTGTCAAATTTGATCTACTTGTGATTTCTAATTTGCAGCAAATATTCAAGTGTTGTGAGCTTGTACGCTTAAGACATAATATTAAAAACATATGTGCACTTGATGGTCAGTCTGATTGGACTGATATGTTGGCATGGAGAAATGATAGTAAGTCCATAGCTATGGCAAATGATGGTGATCTAAAGTGCATATTTCAGTTTGACTCCGAGGGAATAAGAAGGCTTGTTCGTTCTGGTGGCGTTGATAGGTTTGAAGATATGGTTGCATATACTGCTCTTTATAGACCTGGTCCTCTTGGTATGCTTATGCATGAAAGATACATCAAACGGAAAAGGGGTGAAGAACAATATGTTTTACATCCTCTTTTACAGCCTATACTCGGCAGCACATATGGGGTTATGTGTTACCAAGAACAAACTATGAAAATACTCAATGTTGTTGGTGAAGTGCCTCTTCGTGATTGTGAGGTGTTGCGTAAAGCAATAAGTAAAAAAAAGGTAGATGGTTTTATTAAGTATAAGCAGTTATTTATTGTTAATGGTCAAAGAAATTTAAATTGTGAAGAAAAAGAAATTGTACACTTGTGGGATACAATAGAAAGTTTTGCCGAATATGCATTCAATGCAAGTCATGCTGTGGCATATACATACATTTCTTCAAGACTACTATATCTTAAATCTCATTATCCTCCAGAGTTTTATACTGCTGTTCTTAGCTGCGAAAATCTTAGTGAAAAGATTAAAGATTATAAGATTGAGGCAAGGCGGCACGGAGTTGATATGCACAAGGTTGATATTAATAAGTCAAAAGAAAATTTCGATCTTATAGGTGATGTTATGTATTTTGGTTTTTCAAATGTGAAAGGTATAGGAGAAAGTGTCGCAAAGAAAATAGTGGCTGGACAGCCATATTCTAATTTTGAAGATTTTCTCTATAGGTTTGGAACAGACGCAAGCGTGATCAAGTGTCTTATTGGTTTAAGATGTTTTAATGATTCCGATCCTATTACGATGTGGAAATTTTATGAACACTACAAAGATTGTTTTAATAAAATAGAAGAAAAGAAGAAGAGATTTTTGGCTAGTATGGAGTTGTATGAGGAAGAATATAAAAAGATTATGCCTAATGACATTAGGAATTTTTCTGGATTTTCTGGTGATAATCCATTTTCTGGTGAAGAATGGGAAGCTCTAAATGTTAACTCGGAGATAGAAGTTGAGAAAAAAGTAGAGAGTGATTCTGGGGAGAGTCGCATAGAAATAGAGTATATTCCTATCGTTGGAACTGATGACTTTATAGAGGTGCAGAATACACGATATAAAAAAACAATAATTGTTAAAAAGATATACAACAAGCTTAAAGAACTTAAAAAGCTTTGGGTTAGGAGGCAGAAAGCCATAGAGAGACACATTGAAGCTTGTAGGCTTGAGTTGCCAAAGCTAATTAATTTCGATTCATCTAAATATCAAATTGATAGGGCTTTTGCAAATGAACTTAAAAAAGAGACTGTTTGTGAACAGAAATATTATGGTTTTTCTTGGATGCATAGCCTTGAGAAGAGTGCCGACTTTAAGGGAATTACATATCAAACTTTGAGGAGCTACGATGGATGTATAGCACCTGTTGAGGTTGAAATTTTAAAGGTCAAGCGTTGTCTTAGCAAGAATGACAAAGAATATGTCCAAATTGTTGCAGAGGATGCAGTTGGAGAGAGCAACCGCATCAATATATTTTATGATGATTTTAAGCGTTGGAAAGAGGAATTGAAGAAAGGTAACTTAATTAGAATACGTCTTTCAGGTCCTTCGGGTGGTTTTACCAGCTACACACTGGAAAAAAACCAAAAGATTCCAAACCGTGGTTGGGCTTTAATATATCCGACAAAAGAATCTGACTTTAGAATAGTAGTTCTTTCAAAGACCGACGATGAAGACAAGTTCCAGACAGATGAGGAGGTACTTGGCCAGTTTGACGGCTTAGCCAAGTAGAAAAAATGAGTGATTTAGAAACAGTTATAGACCAAAGCAATTTTGATAAGTACTTTTTTGATGTAAGGCGTTCTACTCCACAGCGTGGTCAAGTTATGGCAAAATACACTGCCATTGCTGAGTTTGTCGATGGCATGATGAAGAAGAATATTATAGAACTTTTGCACAAAAATAAGGCTGAGGCTGCAGTTTCCGTGATGAGGAAGCTTGGTTGTGCTACTGAGTTTGATTCGATAAGGGTCGTTAGAGAAGTTTGTGACGATATTGTCTCTGGTATGTCGCTTGAGGATGTTGAGAACAAATCCTACAAATATACTTTAGAGTCTTTCTATTATACAAAAAAAGAATATCTACCATTAGACGATCCACATTGGAGTCTTATAAATATACGCAATATGGACGAGTTTCTTGACGCAGCAGATAGAAAGTGCAAAATTAATTCAAAATTAGTCGATAGTGAGACTGAATTTGAATAATTCTAGCAAAACTATTTTTATAGATACGATTTATAAGCCATCAATTGGATCTTTTGGAAAACCTTCTGGCCTAAATAATGATCGCTATATGGTTAAGAACTGGCAGTATTGTCGTGAGATATGGCATAGCCAGATGTACAATACAAAAATATTCTTCTATGCATATCCTGCATCAAAAATAAAAACTATATCTTTGTTTTTTGAGATCATAGAAAAAAAAATTAATACTCCACAATTTAGTTCTTTTGGACCAACCCAAAAGAAGCATATTATGTATATAAAGCCAAGCCCTTGGTGGCTTCGTTATGGCATGAGAAGATCTCTTTTCACTATTCTTCTTAGGTCTTCAAGTGCTTATGATCCATCAAACAAAAATTTCAATGTTGCTTTATACAGCAACTTATATGCTGAAAAAACAAAGAGTGCAATTGAACATTTCCTTGCTGGAAATACTGTATACAAAGGAAGAAAGCGTGGATGGTACAAGCAGTTTTTAGAGTCTCAGGTTGATCAAGACTTAATTAAAGTTTTACTTGTTCCTGAATATTAGATTTTCTTATGACTTTTTCATCTTCAATGTAGTAAAAACGATATAAAATATCACCTATTTCACTTATCGAAAAAAGTTCATTTATGGCTTTGTTTCTTTTCACATCATCCCATAGATTTATATCTTCCCAGAATGTTGATTCAAAATTAGTTTCAATTAAACTGGTTTTTGAAATCTTATCTACAACAAAGCTTCCGACTGGAGCATCTATTCCTGAGAATTTATGATCTTCTTTTATCTCCATATCATTTTCCATGCGTCCAATTTTTTTTTGTTTATCCATAAATTTTTTGTGACTTTGGAAATTACCAATGTAGTATTCTTCATCTATAGAATATTCTTCCCATGATGTTTTAAATTGGGTCATCATATGTTTTTTGCACATTACTGGAGCTCGTCCAATACTTGGAAGTTTTATTCGGTTTTCATTTATTGAAAATACTCTATCTTTATTTGTTTTTTCTATATGTATTCCAGAAAATGAATCCGAGTTAAATGAAATGATTTCTTCATTAATAAGGTCTGATGTAAAAAAGGTTTTTTCTTGAATTACGACATAGATTTCCGTTTTAACCAATGCTGCCATCTGATCAATCATTTTTCCCTTGGTCATTGAATTAAAGGATTCATATGATATTTTCTTTTTTGATTCTCCAATTTGAATATTTGCTAGCGATTTGATAAATTGCTCTCTCTCTTCATCTAAAGTTTTATTTTCTCCATTTAATCCAATAATTATTTCTTGTATATCGTGATTATTTCTTGTTTGTTGCAATATTGAAAAAACACATATGACTAAATCGTTCATGCTGCATTTTTCTATTGGAATAATTAATGTAGTCTTTCCTTTTTTGACTAATTTTTTCTCAAATTCACCTTGTGTTATTATTGTTTGTTGACTTCCAAATGATTCATCTATCTTTTGCACAACACCAAATTGTTCTTCATAAACATCCCAGTATTCAGTCCAATTGCTAAGAGTGTGACAATCCCACATCCAGTCAAGAAATGATGTCCAGTGTTGATAGTCTGGAGATTCTGCTTCTGAATGAGATAATTCAAACTTATATCCCATTTCCGTAATCTGTTTCAACACATGATTTCCTTTATGTTCAAAAATATATCCACAATCTCCTTTATGTGTTTCTGGATCTGGAAGTTCAAGCCTATTAGTTACTTCTCTTTTTGTTGCATAGGCTATAGTTCTTATGTGTTCATTGTAATTACCTTGTTTAGGTTCGTAGCATTGGGCTACAAGGCCTACATTTGGTTTGTTTATTTTTTCTACAAATGGTTTGAGGAATTTCTTACGCATTGGCAACATATCGTCTGTAAACCAAAATAAATGTTCCCATTCTGGCAGTTCGACCATATTCTTAAGAACCATAAAAAGAGCACCATAATCCCTTAAAACTGTGTTATAGATGGGGATGTAAAATGTTGGATTGTGCTTTAATATATTTTCTGTTTCTTTTTCATTTGGCTTTTCTCCATCGAATGTATGTATTACAACTAGTTCAACACCATATTTTTCTGCATTGTTCCATGCTCTTAGCCATTTGTCTATAAAATTCATTCTGTTGTATGTCACAACAACTGCAATTTTTCGACTTGGTATGTTTGGTATGATTGATAATTCTTTTAAGTATTTTAACAAGTCTATTCTCCTAAAACATTAAGGTATTTGTTGTATAGTTCTGCAAACTGTGGATAGCTCTCTATTTCTTTTTCAATCTCTTCAAATATTGATTTGTATTCTCTTTCTTTCTTTTCTACATAATCTTTATCATCAGTCCAACTTGCTTTTACAAAATGTATTGTTTTTTCATTTGTGAAACTTTCGATAATATATTCTTTTTCTTTAATTTCGTGAATCACCCAAGATCCTATATCTAAACTTATTCCATTGTACTCATCATCTTTTTTAGGAAATGTATCGTCAATTTTATACTCTTCATTGAATTTTAAATATTCATCATAATTTACATCTTTCATACTGTAGTCTTTTACAATATGGTATCCATACCACCTAGCTCCAAGTTGTGTTAAAATAGACTTTTTGCAAATAGAAAATGATGAATTGGCGTGTATGTTTCTAATAAATTTTAATTTATCTTCATGTATGAATGCTGAACAATGTCCATATATGAGAGGTTTTGCATTTACCATAGCTACTTTTGGATTCTTGAAAATTTCATTTGCTTCTTCGCACCAATCATTCTTCAGCACAATGACATCATCATGCATGATTGTATAGTATTCGGTATGAACCCAAGGGATTGCCATTTCTAGAGAGTGAGCATGTCCAAGCCTACTCCATGCCCTAATTACAGTTAGTGGCATATCTTTTTCTTCATCTTTTTGTTTCCATTTCATATTTCTTAATTCTTCAAGAAAACTCTGTTTTTTGTCTTGAAGTGATGGATCGCCACATCTTATATCGGGTCCATTGATGCATATCATAATGTGTTCGAGGTGTTTTTGATTACTTCTAAAAAGAAGGCTGAATATTGTCAGCATTAGAAGTCTTATTGGGCCTTGAGATGTGGCTATTATAGCTGTGTTTTTACCAGAAAGTAGTGTTGCGTTTTCGCATTCTTCTACAGTAAAAATCATATGGTCGTGACTCATTTAATGTATCCCTCATAATAATTTTATACAAATATGAGCGACGAGACAAATACATAAGTAATAAAGAAAGGATTTTAAATGATCATATGTTTTGTTTTTTTTATATCTGGCCTTGTTATTGGCTGGAATTTTTTTCCCCAACCAAAAATGGTTAGGGAACTTGTGGAAAAACTTTTTGGAAGAAAGAGTGGTGATAAATATGAGTAGTTTTCGTGATGACATTGAAAGGCTTTCTAAACAATGGGACAAAGCTTTGGAACAAGGTATCTTTGATGATTGTAAAAAACCATCAAACAACAATGGCCCTAGGGGTGTTGATTTCTTCGGCCAAATGCCGACTGTGTATGACACAAACATAAGCGATGATGATGTGGACACATGGAGCGATGCTATGTCTAATCTTGATGGGGTTCTTAATGAAGAATCATCTCCAAGTCGCAAGAGTGTAAAGAAGCACACCAAGAAGATGGCAAACACAAACAATCCTGTGTACCCCAATACCAAGGGTTCTGACAGTAAAATAAAATCAGATACCGATTTTGCTGGTGGTCCAAAACTTCAAAAATTGATTGATATGAAAGATAAGCTCCACACTCTTAAGGTTCAACTTACTAAAGATGAAACTATGGGTAAGAATATAAAAAAGATAGAAGATTCTATTGATAAAATTTCCAATGAGATTGACAAGATCAGCGATATGCTCAATGGAAGCGTCATAGACAACAAGTAAGTAAGTGGTGCAAGCATATGTTTAAACGGGGCGTATTATACTCGATACTTCTTGTTCTTGTGCTTGCTCATCTTTTGTTTGCCATAAATTGTTTTGTTCGTAGTTCTAAAAAAATACCAAATAATTTTGGACATATTTACAGTGTTTTGAGCATAAAGATTTTACCGACCAATACATTCGAGATATGTCTTTTAGACGACAAAGATGAAAAAACCATATTGGGAAAGCCTATATGTAAGATAAAATCTGGTTCGAGAAATAAAATTATAAATATTCTTAACAAGTCTGAAAGGCCAAGCGTTCTGCTTATTTCAAGGTCTGAAGATTGCTTTGTTATTGACTTTTTGATGACACTTAATGGAAAAGATATTAAATTTTCTGACTGGCTTAAGTCTAATAGGTTATGGGTATTATAAATTTAATAAAGTGTGCCAAGTGCAGTTGGTCAAGACATGTCCAAAAAGACGAAGACACGGCTGATCTTTACGAGTATCAAACATGCAAGAGCTGCAAACAGTTCAGAAAATTCAGGTGTCCAAAATGTGGAAAAATAGCAAAAGAGCTGCGTGTAAGAGAATGAAACTTCTTTTAGGCTGCGACTATGCTAGTGGAAGCAGAACAAGGATGACTCCAGAATGTCGCCTTGATTCGATTTCTTTTAATGTCCACAAACTAAATAATCGTGAAAGGCCTACTGATAAACAGCGTATTATCATAGTTCCTTCATTTTGGGAGTTTGGTGTGGAGACTCTTGGCATGTCTTATTGCTTGCCACAAATCATTCATCGCAATCCAAACTGTTACATTGTAGTTGCTGGATGGCATGGAAGATCATTTCTTTATAGTAAAATAGCTGATGAATATTGGGAAATCAAGGAAAGTTATCAATGGCTTCGTGAGTATAGTGATGCTTTTCGCAACGAATCAAGAAATATAAGTAAACTTGAGCTTAAGCTTCAAGCTTATGGTCGAGTTGTTCAAGGATCTGAATTTAGTCAGATGTGTGTTGAATATGTTTGTGTTGAATGTAAAAACTCTTTTGTATCTCAAAACCATATAGATACTAAATGCTCCAAGTGCAATGGAACCAATTTAATTAAACCATTATTTGGAGATCTTTCTTCTAATAAAAAAAGATTTATTAGTATTCCAGAAATATCTCAAGAAAAGAAGAATTCCATTTCCAAATACATTAGCGGAAAGGCGGTAGGAATATTTGCCAGAAATCGCATTAGGTATGGAAGAAACCTTTCTATATCTTTCTACCAGCGTTTAATTAATATTATTAAGGATATGGGATACCAACCAATATGGATGGGCGAGAAACAGAGCGTCTATCCATGCCCAGATAAATCGATTGTTGATTTTACAACTTGTTCGGAATCTAATGACCTAGAATGTACGCTTGCTCTTCTTGAAAAGTGTAGTTTTACTATGCAGTATTACACGGCCTCGACAAGGTTGGCGGCAATGGTAAAAACTCCATGGATTCTTTTTGAAAGTGCTGATCAGCTTGTTGGAAATGGGCAAGAAGGCATGAGAATCATACTTACAACTGATCAAGATAAGAAAAAAATAGTAGTGACAAATTTCCAGAAGCTTATTGAAAACGAG
>Ga0105050_10007359_pt1 | contig 13188 bp, 10 predicted proteins | sample FRY01_FD_78088 | JGI IMG/M metagenome (GOLD analysis project Ga0105050, IMG submission 78088) | Freshwater microbial communities from Lake Fryxell liftoff mats and glacier meltwater in Antarctica - FRY-01 | ecosystem: Environmental > Aquatic > Freshwater > Ice > Glacier meltwater ... | reverse complement strand
CTGGGCGGCGAGCTGGATCAGCACGTCCTCGCAGGCGAAGTTGCCGTGCAGCTGCACGCCGATCGGCAGGCTGTCGCTGTCCAGGCCGGCGGGCAGGGAGATGGCGGGCATGCCGGTCTCGTTGCCGGGCATGGTGTAGCGGCAGGCATCGGCGAGGCGGTTCACCCAGGGGTCGATCTCCTCGTCGGCCAGCAGGGAATAGGGGCCGTTGGCCGCAGGCACGCGCACGGCCAGCGTGGGGGTGAGCAGCACGTCGTAGCGCTCCATCAGCCGGCCGAAGCTGCGGGTGGTGGCGTTGTTGGCTGCCATCATCGCGAAGATGTCGAACTTGTCGTAGCGGGAATGGGCGAGGAAGTGACGGTAGGTCATGGTGCAGAGGTGGCGGTTCAGCTCCTGCACCTCCACGCCGCGCTCGCGCGCCTGGGCCACGAAGGCGGCACGGCTGCCGATCCATTGGGTGATATAGCCGCGCCACATCGCCTCCCAGTCGCAGATCGTGCTGTCGTCGATCTCCTCGACATGGTGGCCGAGGGATTGCAGCAGCAGCCCGGCCTCGCGCACGCGGGCGGCCACTTGCGGGTCGGTTTGGGTGGTGCGGCCCCACAGTCCGGTGGACAGGCCGATGCGCAGGCGGCCGGGCTCGATGGTCAGCGATTCGAGGAAGCCGTGCTTCGTCGCGCGCAGCGGCATGAAGGTGCCGCCATTGGGCACGCGGCTGAGGGTTTCATAGGCGGCGGCGGTGTCGCGCACGCTGCGGGTGAGCACGCCGTCGATGGCGATGCGGCCCATGTATTCGTTCTGGCCGAGCGGGCGGGGGACGCGGCCGCGCGCCGCCTTCAGGCCCACCAGGCCGCAGAAGCTGGCAGGAATACGCGTCGATCCGCCGCCGTCCGACGACAGGCTGATGGGCGTGATGCCGGCGGCCACCGCCGCGGCCGAGCCACCGGAGGAGCCGCCCGGGGTGTGGGCGGGGTTCCACGGGTTGCGCGTGACCTTCAATTCGCCGAGGTAGTCCGTGGCGGTGTCGAAGGTCATGCCGAATTCGGGGGCGGTGGAGCGGCCGATCGGCACCAGGCCGGCGGCCAGGGTGTTGTCGATCAGCGGGTCGTTGGCGGTGGGCACGAAGCCGCGCCACAGGGCGGAGCCGCTTTCCTGCATGCGCCCGGCCATCGCCTGGCCGAGATCCTTGACGAAGATCGGCACGCCGTAGAGCAGGCCGGCCGTGTCGGGGCGGTCGGTGTCGGGGTTGGCCACCACGTCGTCGAACAGGCCGAGCACGGCGGAAATCTTCGGATCGACGCGGGCCGTGCCCTCGGCGACCTGGGCGGCGATCTCGGCGGGCGTGATCTCGCCCTTGCGCACCAGGGCGGCGAGCGCGGTTGCGTCGTGACGCGCCCATTCGTCCCATGCCATTGCCGGCCCGCGTCCGTTTGCCATTGCCTGATCCCCCTGTATGTGCCGGCGCGAATGCTGCGGGCGGGCGAGGCGGGATGTCAACGAAGCGGGATCAGGCGGAGGCGAGGCGGTCCGGCGCCATGGGGGGCGGCTCCACGCGGGCCAGGGCGCGCTCCAGGGCGGCGGCCAGCTCGACCAGCTGGTAGGGCTTGCCCAGCGTTTCCACCCCGGGCGGCGGCGCGGTGCTGTTCGCCTGGCCGCCATAGCCGGTGGCCAGCACCACGGCGATGTGCGGGTAGCGGCGGCGCAGGGTGCCGGCCAGTTCGTTGCCGGTCATCCCGCCGGGCATCATCACGTCGGAGAACACGGCATCGAACTGTTCGCCGGCGGACAGCGCGGCCATCGCGGCGGTGGCGCTGGTGGCGGTGCGGGCGCGGTAGCCCAGCTCCTCCAGCAGGGAGGCGGCGAATTCGCCGGCCGCCTCGTTGTCCTCCACCACCAGCACCGACTTGCCCTTGGGGGTGCGCATCGCGCCCAGGGCGGCGGTCGTGCCGTCCGGCACCGCGCCGGCGGCGGCGCGCGGCAGCATGATCGACACGGTGGTGCCAGTGCCCGGTGTGCTGTCGACATGCAGGTCGCCGCCGGATTGGCGGGCGAAGCCGAAGACTTGCGGCAGGCCGAGCCCGGTGCCGCGCCCCGGCTCCTTGGTGGTGAAGAATGGCTCCATGGCGCGGGCCAGAACGGCGGGGGCCATGCCGATTCCGGTATCGGCGACCTCCAGGCAGACATAGTCCCCGCCCTTGCGCTCGGCGCCTGGCGGCAGGACGGCGTTGCGCGTGCGCAATGTCAGCTTTCCGCCTAGCGGCATCGCGTCGCGCGCGTTGACCGCGAGGTTGAGCACCGCGAGCTCCATCTGGCCGGGGTCGGCGTGCACCGGCCAGAGGTCGGGGGCGAGGGCGGTTTCGACCTGCACGCCCCGACCGAGCGTTTGGCGCAGCAGGGCGGACATGGCGAGGAGGCGGGAGTTGAGATTGAAGGTCTCCGGCGTCAGCGGCTGCTGGCGGGCGAAGGCGAGCAGGCGGCCGGTGAGTTCGCGGGCGGTTTCGCCAGCGCGCTCCATGCCGTCCAGCACCGCGATCCGCCGTGCGTCGGTGAGGGTGGGGCGGCGCAGCAGGGCGGCGCCGCTGCCGATCACCTGCAGCAAGTTGTTGAAGTCGTGCGCGACGCCGCCGACCAGCTGGCCGAGGGCGGCGAGCTTCTCGGACTGGCGGGCCGCCTCCTCCGCACGGCGCTTCTCGTCGGCGGCGCGCAGCAGGGCGGCGGTGCGCGCCTCCACCAGCGCCTCCAGTTCGGCATGGCTGCGCGCCAGGGTTTCGCGGGCGTCGCGCTCGGCGGTCATGTCCTGGAGCGACAGGGCCAGCCGGTCATCCTCCAGGCGCACGGCGGCGTTGCGGAACCAGCCGATGAAGCCCGGGGTGTGCAGTTCGAACTCGACCTCGCCGCCGGGGTCGTCGCCGGCCAGGATGCGCAGGTAGCGCGGGAACAGCAGCGGCGCGTCGCGCGCCTCCGGCAGATGTTTCAGCAGGCGCCCGCCGACCAGCGTGCCGGGCTTGGCGGCCACCAGGCGGTGGGCGGCGGGGTTGGCGTATTCCACCTCGAAATCGATCACCTGGCCCGCGGCGTTGCGCACCGCGCGGTGGATGACGAAGCCCACCGGCGACAGGTCCTGGAAGGCGCGGAAGCGGGCTTCGGTGTCCTGCCGCGCGGCTTCTGCCCGGCGCTGGGGGGTGATGTCCATCAGCACGCCGGCGGCGCGCACCGCGACGCCGGCCGCGTCGAACTCGACCCGGCCGCGCACCAGCACCCAGCGCGGCCCGCCATCCGCCGCCGGATGCAGGGCGCGGTGGGCTATTGTGTATTCCCCCTCCGCCAGCGAGGACGCGCGCGTCGTGGCAACGTGGTCGCGGTCGTCGGGATGCACCAGGGACAGCGTGTCCTCGAGGGTGTAATGGGTGGTCGCCGCGCCCAAGATGGCCATGGCCTCCAGCGAGCGCACGCCCTCGCCAGACCGCATGTCCATCTCCCAGGTGCCGACCCCGGCACCTTCGGTTGCCAGGCGCAGGCGGGACTCGCTTTGGCGCAGCGCCGCGGTACGTTCGGCCACGTGCCGTTCCAGCAGGGTGTTGGCCTCGGCCAGCCGCCGCTGGCCGCGGTGCACCATCAGCCCCAGCACCATCAGCCCCAGCGCCGTCAGCGCCAGTACCGCCGGCAGGGCGAAGGCCAGGTAGGTCACCGCCTCGCGCTGCCAGTGCGCCACGATGGCCGCGCGGTTGCGCCCGGTACCGACGAACAGCCCCGGCCAGCCGTCGATCGCACGGAAGGCGATCAGCCGCGCCTGCCCGTCGATGCGCGACGGCCCCTCCACCACACCGCGTGTTCCGTTGGCCAGCGCCGCGGCGATCGGGCCCTCCAGCGTGAGCGGCGGCAGGGGCGCGTCGAAGGTGGGGTGGCGCGCCAGCACTTGCCCGTCGGCGCGCACCAGCGCCACGCTGTCGTCGGCCTCGCGCAGCAGGCGCCGCAGCCCGGCCGCGATCTCGCGCGGGTCGATCGAGACATTGGCCTGGCCGTCGAAGGTGCCGGCGGGCAGGCCATTGCCGGTATTGTGGCGCGGGCGGGCGAGGACGAAGAACAGGCTTTTCACCACGCGCCCCTCATAGACGCGCGTGACCACCGTCTCCGGCGGGTCGGGTTGGAGGAACAAGGTGTGGAACTCGCGGTCGGAGACGTCCATGGCAGGCACCGGATAGACGCTGGCGGCGAGCAGGAGGCGGCCGGAGCGGTCGGTGACATAGGCGGTCGGCACCTGCGGCAGGTCCGGCACCATCGCGCGCAGCGCCGCGTGCAGCTGCGCCTCGCGGTCGCGGATCTCGGCGTCGGACAGGCCGCGCAACAGGTCGTTCACGCGGTCGGCGGCGGCCTTGTAGCCGTCGAGGACCCGGCGGGTATAGTCCGCCGCGGCGTAGGAGGCTTGGACAAGTTCGACCTCGGCGGCAGTCCAGGCACTGCGCCACGACATCCACGCCGCGGCGGCGCCGACCAGCAACGGAAGCATGATCGCGCCGGCCAGAAGCGAGGCCAGCGGTGCGCTGCGCCTTGTGGCGGGTGTGTCGGCCGGCCGTGACTGCGGCGTCTCCGCCCTAGTGCTCATGTGGTCGCTCTTCACTCCTGCGGCTCGTTGCTGTGCCGCTGCCGCCTGGGGCATGCGGGCGTTCCGACTCCCGGCCCGGGTGGCCGTCGATCATGCGGCTGTCCGGAACGACCGTGCCTCCAGCCTCTTTTTTCGGCGTGCAGCCAATGGCATGTCAAGCGAGCGTCCGCGTGCGACGGGGCCTATTATACCAATCGGCCTAATGATTGACCTATGACAGAAGACAAGGCCAGGGCTTCGCCGTCGCGCCGCGAAGGACCCACCAAAGGCCGGCGGCCTTTGGAAACCCATTTATTATCATATATTTAAGGTCCAGGGGCTTGGCCCCTGGTGGGTCCAGGGCGAAGCCCTGGCCTTGCCTAACGAAGGGTCATTCTTTATGGCGTTTGATATTATTGAGGACAAAAATCTAAAGTTCCAGGTATGGCGCGGGATGTGGCTTGAATCAGCGCCGCGGTCGGCGGTGCCGGGCGGGCCTGCTTGCGGCGTCCGTACCGTGCATTCGCGTTCACCTTCGCGCGAGTTCCGATCCGTGCTGTCGCCGCTGGCACGTTGGGGCCGTGCCGCCTACCATTCCGCCGGCAGCAGGAGAGGCGCCCGCATGACCACCTACGCCACGCTCAGCCGCGGCTTTGCCGATGGGGGCGGGTCGCCGCGCGACCTGCTGGAATCGTGCCTGGCGCGTATCGACGAACGGGAGCCCGTGGTGCGGGCCTTCGCCGCCCTGGACCCCGAGGCGGCGCGGGCCGCGGCCGATGCCGCGACGGCACGCTGGCGGGCCGGCACGCCGCTTTCGGCGATCGACGGTATGCCGGTGGCGCTGAAGGACATCATCGAGACCGCCGACCTGCCGACCGGGTTCGGTTCGCCGATTTTCGCCGGCGTGCGGGGCGGGCGGGATTCGGCCGCGGCTTACGCGCTGCGCCAGGCGGGGGCGGTGATCGTGGGCAAGGCGGTAACAACCGAGTTCGCCGACATGGTGGCCGGGCCGACGACCAATCCGCACGACCCTGCGCGCACGCCTGGCGGCTCCTCCTCCGGGTCGGCGGCGGCGGTGGCGGCAGGGATGGTGCCGGTGGCGCTGGGCAGCCAGGTGGGCGGGTCGATCCTGCGCCCGGCGAGCTTCTGCGGTGTGGTGGGGTTCAAGCCGAGCTTCGGGGCGCTGAACCGGGGCGGGATCAGCGACCAGTTCAGCCAGAATGTGCTCGGCACGCTGTCCGCGACGCTGGAGGACGGGTGGGCCGTGTGCCATGCGATCGCCTCGGTCGTGGGCGGCGATCCCGGGCATCCGCCGTTTGTGGGCGGGCCCGCGCCGCTGCCGCCGTGCAAGCCGGGGACGTTGGCGGTGTTGCAGACCGCCGGGTGGGCCGTGGCCGAGCCGGGCGCGATCGATGTGTTCCAGGGCCTTCTGCGTCGGCTGTCCGACGCCGGTGTGCGCCTGATCGACCGCAGCACCTCGCCGCGCGTGGCGCTGCTGGAGGAGGCGATCGCCGAGGCCGGGGCGGTGTCGATGGGGATCAACAACTGGGAGAAGGCGTGGCCGTTGGGCGAACTGGCGATGCGGCATGGCGAGGGGATCAGCGCGCATCTGCGCGAGGGCATCGCGGCGGGGCGACGGATGACGATGGAGGAGTATCGCGTGCTGCTGCACCGGCGCGACACGATGCGCGCGCGCCTGGCGCTGCTGGCCGACGAGGCGGATGCCTGCATCACGCTCTCGGCGCCGGGGGTGGCGCCGGTGGGTTTGGTGCATACCGGGAATTCGGCGTTCAATGTGCCGGCCTCCGCGCTGCGCTGCCCGGCGATCTCGCTGCCGCTACTGTCGCTCGGCGGGCTGCCGCTGGGGGTGCAACTGCTGGGGCAGCCGCAGGGGGAGCGGGCGCTGTCGAGGGTGGCGATGTATGTGGGTGCGTTCAGGGAGTGAAGCGGTTCTTTTTTGGAAAAAAGAACCAAAAAACTTTTATCCATACGTGATACCAACCGCCCCGGGTGCCGATTCTTCCGGCATCAGGGGCGGTTAGTATCGCGCGCCGGGCTGGCGGGTGGCGGCGCGCCAAACAAAGCATCATACCAACGGTCATTCTTTATGACCGTTGGTATGATGGCATGGTGTTGGATCATCGTGGCCTAAATTTATGAAGTCTTTTTGCTTCTTTTTCTTCAGAAAAAGAAGATTCCTTCTTGTCTTTTTGTCACTTTCAGAACTGCGCTTATCCACGCGCTGACGCCTGGGTTCCTCGCCGGCGAGGTGATCCGCCGCATCACCGGCCAGACATGGGCGGGTTCATCCGCGATGCGGCGCTGGGGGATTGAGCCAGGTCAGTTTGCCCGCCCGGTTCGCCACGCGGTTTCGGCGGCGCGCGAGAGGGCGGCGGCAATCGCCTTGGACTTGTCGTGCAGGTAGCGGTGGCGCTCCTTGCACTCGGGGAACTGCTTCAGGTGCTGGCTGGTGATGGAGAGGTATTCCAGCGATTCCTCCAGCGACAGGCCGCACAGCACTTCGTTTCCGCGGCGGTCCATGGCGAGCGAGTGGACCTCGGAGAAATAGAGCCGGTCGGGGCCGGCGATAGGAAGACGATTCAGCATGGATCAACACTCCGTGAGACCTGATCGCAATTGCGCTATCGGGCGACCTGATGCAAGCATGGATTTGCGATGTTCGGTGTTCGCAGCGATGAAATTTCGCACGGACTGCATACGAAAACCGATTCAACAGCGCTGCCGTGAAGCATTGTGAAGCTCGATGCCACCCCGTACCAGACCAGCGATCGCCGATGACGGGCCAGATGCATGCCATGGTCTGCGATGGGTGGTCGCGGGCGATGGGACTGCTGCGTTGAGCGCATGTCCGCCATGTTTTCGACCGTAATGGCGGCCAGGGCCCGGCGGATAGTGCGGCCATCGAGCTGCGGCCGTTGCAGTGGCGGCGTTTCCCCCCATGTGATTGCGGTATTCCGCACGCCCACCGTGCCGGGGGATTGCCTGGCGGTTTGACCAGGGGAAAACAAGGGGAACCCGCCACGATGCCGCCACCGCCCGCCGATGCCGAGGACGATCCCACCGCCATCGCGACCCAGCCGGTCTCCACGCGCATCCGTAACCGCATCCGCCAGGCGCGCCGGCGCTTCCACGCCAATGACAACATCAGCGAGTTCCTGTTGCCCGGCGACCTGGAGGCGCTGCTGGACGAGGTGGCGGGCAAGATGCAGGGCGTGCTGGAAAGCCTGGTGATCGACACCGAGAGCGACCACAACACCCAGGACACCGCGCGCCGGGTGGCCAAGATGTACCTGAACGAGGTGTTCCGCGGCCGCTATGCTGTCCCCCCGCCGGTGACCGAGTTTCCCAACGCCGAAGGCCTGAACGAGTTGATGATCGTGGGCCCGATCACCGTGCGCAGCGCCTGCAGCCACCATTTCTGCCCGATCATGGGTCGGCTTTGGATCGGGCTGGTGCCCAACGAGCATTCCAACCTGATCGGCCTGTCCAAGTATGCCCGCCTGGCCGACTGGGTGATGAGCCGGCCACAGATCCAGGAGGAGGCGATCGCCCAGATCGCCGACCTGCTGATGTCCAAGGTCACGCCCGATGGGCTGGCCGTGGTGATGGAGGCTGACCATTTCTGCATGCACTGGCGCGGCGTGAAGGACAGCCAGACCAAGATGATCAACAGCGTCATGCGGGGGGCGTTCCTCAAGGATCCAGCGTTGCGCCGGGAATTCCTCTCGCTTATCAACCTCAAGGGCTGACCCCGAAGATGCTCGTCCGCTGCCTCTATGCCAGCCGCGCCCGCCAGCCCCTGGTGCCCGCCACCACCGATGCCATCCTGGAGCAGTCCCGCCGCAACAACCCGCCGCGCGGGGTTACAGGCCTGCTGTGCTATGTCGACGACGTGTTCGTGCAGGTGCTGGAGGGCGGGCGCGACCCGGTGTGCGACCTGTTCGCCACCATCGTGCGCGACGACCGGCACCATTCCGTGCGCCTGCTGGCCTATGAGGAGATCGGCGAGCGGCGCTTCGGCCACTGGAACATGGGCCAGGTGAACATCGCCAAGGTGAACACGGCGCTGTTGCTGAAATACTCCGAGAAGGCGGTGCTGGACCCCTTCGCCGCCTCGGGTGCCGCCACGCTGGCGCTGCTGCACGAGCTGGTGGACACCGCCCAGATCACCACCCGCGGCGCCTGACCCCAGGGAGGATCCCCCGATGTACGACGTCCACTATTGGCCCACGCCGAATGGCAAGAAGGTCACCATCCTGCTGGAGGAGCTGGGCGTTCCATACAGCGTCGTGCCGGTCAACATCGGCCGCGGCGACCAGTTCACGCCCGAGTTCCTGCGGATGAACCCCAACCACCGCATGCCGGTGCTGGTGGACAACGCGCCCGCCGACAAAAGCGGGGGAGGGGGCGCGCCGATCGCCATTTTCGAGTCGGGCGCGATCATGCAGTACCTGGCCGAGAAGCACGGCCGGTTCCTGCCCGCCGATACGCGCGGGCGCAGCGAAGTGATGCAGTGGGTGTTCTGGCAAATGGCCAACCAGGGCTCCAAGCTGGGCGAATGCGGCCATTTCCGCCGCCTGGGCGACACCAAGGGCGACCAGTCCTATGCCGTACGCCGCTTCACCGATGAGGCCAACCGGCTCTACGGCGTACTGAACACCGCGCTGCACAGCCGCCGCTATTTGGCCGGCGACGACTATACCATCGCCGACATGATCTGCTTTCCCTGGACGGTGAACTGGAAGGGGCAGGGCCAGGACATCGCCGAGTTTCCCTATTTTGCGCGCTGGCACAACGAGTTGGCGGCGCGCGCGGCGGTGCAGCGGGGCCTGGCCGTCGGCGCCGACCTGGCGGACGATCCGAATTTGCTCTCCCAGGAGGAGAAGGACCGCCGGACAGCCATGCTCTACAACCAGCGCGCCCGGCCGGCGCCCGAGGGCGGGATGCTGACGATCCCCGGCTGATGATGCGATCCAACCGCTTGCCATCCAAGCGTCTGGTGAATCGCCCCACAAAATCAGGGTAGTGGCAAGAATCTGACGGCACTGTCCGCCGGAGTCGGACGGTTGGAGCGCCCTTGCCGGGGCCCGCTTGTAAAGGCGTCTGGGGGCGGGACAGCCCCCATAGGCGCTAGGATAAGGGAGGCTGGGCTCTGCCCAGACCCGCCAGGGGCCAAGCCCCTGGACCTTTACGTACAAGAATAATTAATGATTACAACGAGTTGAGAGTTTGGGAACGCTAAGAGTTTCCGGGCTGCGCCAGCAGCCCCAGATTGATACACGGCTTGGACTGATGGCCGCTGGCACGGCCATTAAAGATAATGGGTAACTCCCAAGCACCCCCCATTGACATGCCGGTTTTGAGTCAGAAATGCTACAGTCCGCAGACTGTTTTCGCTCAGCTGCGGAATATGACGGCATCAACATCCTGCGCGCCCTTGCCATGCCACCCGATAGTCTCGTGAAACTCCTCGCTCCGCAACGGTCAAGAGGGGGTGCTTGGGAGTTACGATAATGGGATCAAAGGGTCTCTGACCCTTTGCGGGTCCCGTGGCGCGGCTTCGCGCCGCGACGGCAGAGCCCTCGCCTTTCTTATCCTAGCGCTTATGGGGACAGCCCCCTCACACCCATGCCCACCCGCGCCGTCCGGCCTCCCCGCCGGGCGGCGTTGTTTTGTGCAGTTTTGTAAATTCTTTCCTGAATATGACCGCAATCCCTACTGGAGTGTTGCTTTCTGCCCGATTGGTGGCGTTAAGTGCGGTTAATTAGACGTTCCTTTCAGATATCTTTCCATTCCATTGGGGGTGGCGGAGGTCCGGAGGGGGCAGGAAAGGCGGCAAAACATTCGGCCGCACCCCGTTTCGTCGACGTCGTTTACACACCGATTCCCGGAGTGGTGTCTTGATTTTCCAACGTGCCATCTGGCTCATATTCTTCGCCGTCGGGGCTGCCGGTCTGGTTGCGGTGTTAGGCGCCTTCGACGCTTGGGCCGCCGCCTTGGCTTTCCCGGGCACCGAGGCCTATTGCCGCGGCCCGCTGGTCGGCAATGTCCCCCTGTCACGCGCGCCGCTGTGCGTCGCCTTGTGGTTCAACGACGCCAAGACCTGGGTGTTCTACGCCTGCGACATCGTGGCGCACAGCGGCCAGGGCCTGTCCATGCGCGAGATGCTGCGCACGGCTGATGTCGGGTTGTGTGTTGTCGGCGCGACCGCCATCGCCGTTGCGTTGAATTGGCTGTGGGCCACGGCGATGATGCAGGTGACGCTGGCGAGCATCGCCGGCTCCTATTCGCTGCTGCACGGGCTGCCGCACGTGCTGGGCCGCCGCACAGCATGAACGCCCGGCCGGCCGCGCAACCACTCACGGTTCTTCATCGTTCCTTCATATGCATCGGGCCAAGTGCATTCCGGCGCCGTTCCGTCAGGGCGAGCCGCCAGGATCTGCCCCACCGCCAAAAAAATGGCCCGCACATGTATCGCACCATCTGGCTGTATTACTTCATCACCGGCGCGTTGGGCCTGGGGGCCGGGCTGCCGGCCATCGACGATTGGGTCGCAGGCCTGATTCCGTCGGCCGTGGCGGGCGCGTGCCAAATGGCCGACCCACTCACCGGGCTCAGCCGCGCGGACATCTCCCTCTGCCTGGCCAGTTGGCTCCATCAAGGCCGCGATCTTGCCGCCCATGGCATCGACGTTCTTGCCGGCGCCCATGTCGGCATGAAGCTGGCCGGCTGGCTGCGCGTGATCGACACGGCCGTGATCTTCTCTGGCTGCCTGGCCACCGCGCTCGCGCTGCTATGGCTATGGGCCAGTACCATGACGAGGTTCGCGGCATTGTCCCTTGCCGGCACCTATACCCTGATGCGCGCCATCGCGATGGTGCTCACGCCCCGCCGCGGCTGATCACTGCGGGATGCGCTCAGCGCAGCGTCGCGAAGAAGGCGCGCAGCAGCGCCGCCGCCTCGCTTTCGCGCACGCCGCCGATCACCTCTGGCCGATGCTGCGCCCCGGGTGCGGCATAGATGCGGGCGCCATGCTCCACGCCGCCGCCCTTGGGGTCGTAGGCGCCGAACACCACCCGGCGCACCCGGAACAGCCCTGCCGCAGCCGCGCACATCGCGCAGGGCTCCAGCGTCACCACCAGGTCGCAGCCCACCAGCCGGGGCGAGCCCAGCGCCCGGGCCGCCGCCCGCAGCGCGATCATCTCGGCATGCGCGGCGGCGTCGTGATCCGCCTCCACCCGGTTGCCGGCCCGCGCCAGGATGCGTCCGTTTGGCCCCAGCACCACCGCGCCGACCGGCACCTCGCCGTGCGCGGCGGCCGCGCGGGCCTCGTCGAGTGCTGCCTGCATCGCATCCGTTCGCGCATCCATCACCGGCATCCTTGCCTCAGCCTCGCCCAGGGGGGTAGCAACGCGCCATGAACACACGCAGGCCACCGACCATCGGCGTCACCCTCGACAGCGAGAAGCCCGGTGGCTACTCGAAATACCCCTGGTATGCCCTGCGCACCAACTACATGGATGCCGTCGCCGCCACCGGCGGGCTACCCATGGCGCTGCCGCACCATGCCGACCTCGCCGAGGCGATGCTCGACTGCATCGATGGGTTGATCGTCACCGGCGGCGCCTTCGATGTCGATCCGTCATTGTATGGCGATGGCGCCCGGCACGACACCGTGGTGCTGAAGGAGGGGCGGACGGCTGCCGAACTGGCCCTGGTGCGCGGGGCGCTGGCGCGCAACATGCCGGTGCTGGGGATTTGCGGCGGCGAGCAGCTTCTGGCCGTCGCCCTCGGCGGCACGCTGATCCAGCACATCCCCGATGCCATCCCGAACGCGCTGGACCACGAGCAGAAAACCCCGCGCAACGAGCCCGGCCACGCAGTCGCCGTTGTTTCGGGCACCTTGCTGCACCGCATCGTGGGGGCGGCGACGATGAACGTGAACACCTCCCACCACCAGGCCGTGCGTGCCCCCGGGCCGCGGGCGATCGTCAACGCCACCACCGGGGACGGGGTGATCGAGGGGATCGAGGAGGCCGGCTACCGCTTCTGCCTGGGGGTGCAATGGCACCCGGAATTCTTCATCGACCCCGGCGACCGGCGGATCTTCGACGCCTTGGTCGCGGCGGCTCGCGGATGAGCGACCTGCCGGAGGGCCCCGACGAGCCGCAGGCGGCGGGCGAGACCCCGCGCGGCGAGCGCATCGCCAAGTGGCTGGCCCGCGCCGGGGTCGCCAGCCGCCGCGATTCCGAGAAGTTGCTGGCCGAAGGCCGGGTGAAACTGAACAACGTGGTGATCACCCACCCCGCGACCTTCGTGGACGTGAACGACCTGGTCGTGGTCAACGGCAAGCTGGTGGACCCGCCCGCGCGTACGCGGCTGTGGCGCTACCACAAGCAGGTCGGGCTGGTGACCACGCATCGCGATCCGCAGAACCGCCCCACCGTGTTCCAGCAGCTTCCGCCCACCCTGCCGCGCGTGGTCAGCGTCGGTCGGCTCGACCTCAACTCCGAGGGGCTGCTGCTGCTGACCAATGACGGCACGCTGGCCCGCCGGCTGGAACTGCCCAGCAACGCGTGGGTGCG
>Ga0105050_10007357_pt1 | contig 13189 bp, 17 predicted proteins | sample FRY01_FD_78088 | JGI IMG/M metagenome (GOLD analysis project Ga0105050, IMG submission 78088) | Freshwater microbial communities from Lake Fryxell liftoff mats and glacier meltwater in Antarctica - FRY-01 | ecosystem: Environmental > Aquatic > Freshwater > Ice > Glacier meltwater ... | reverse complement strand
GCGCATGGCGGCGCGATGCACCTTTATCACGCCGTCCATGTCCAACGGCTCGGTCGGCCGGTCGGGGTTCACCGGAATACGCCACGGCATCTGGTCAATCGCCGACGTGCCCGCACGCAACTTGTTACCGGCACGCCCCCCGGCCCGGCTTTTGCGTTTCGGCTCGTCGGTCATGGTGCATCCTTTCGTGATCGGCACGGCGCAATGCCCCGTGGCGTCAGGATGGACGAAGCGCAAAGGAAATGGTCACTCCTTTTCCGACGCGGATTGGTCGTTTTTCGGGTTCGTCGCGCGTTTATGCCTGCCCGAGCGTGTCAATCCAATCCGGAAGCCCGCCAATATCGGGCAAAACCGCATCGGCCAGCGGCGAAAGTTCGCCCGCTTCGGCGATCCCGGTCAGCACTGCCACTGTCCGCATCCCCGCCGCGCGACCTGCGATCAGATCATGCCGACTGTCGCCCACCATGGCCACACGTGACGGGTCAAGCCCGGTCTGGCTGGCAAACGCGATCAGCTGGCCGGGGGCGGGCTTGCCACCATGGCCGGAATCGCAGCCCGCGATGAAATCGAAAAAGCCGGTCAACCCATGCGCGCCCAGATGCACGCGGGCCGGAGCCTCGGTATCGTTGGTGGCCAGCCCGATCTTCAGCCCGCGCGCCCTGAGCGCGGCCAGCAACGGCAGCAACGGCACTGCCTCGGCCATTTTCGCCGTCGCCGACAGCGCGTTCATCCGGGAGGCGAGGCTGTGGATTGTATACCCCGGCAAATGCGGCAAAAGGCAGGCGGCAATCTCGTCGGAGGTGGCGGCGATAACCGGGCTGTCGGGCGCGAAATGGCCGCTCTCCGGATCGAAGCCCATGGTGTGCCCCAGAACCCGCGCCTGCGCCTCATCCTGTGCCAGTTCGTGCAGCAACCTGCGCGCCCATCCGCCCCAGCTTTGCCGGAAGTCGAACAACGTCCCGTCCTTGTCGAAAATCACGCCATCAATCATTGCGCCCTGCCTGTTCATTTCGCGGCAGAGTGGCCGGAGTACCGTGCGATTGCAACCTTACGTCCAATGCACCATCTCGCCACCCGGCAGAGCGGCGCGGGCCTGCATCGGGGCCTGATACGCCAACCCCTGCGCATCACAGAAGGCGATGATCCAGGCATCGTCCATCAGCAGAAAATCCAGCACCGACCCCAAAAATTCAGGCCGCGCCGCCCCGGCCGCCAGATCGCCGACGGACGCCCCGGTGGACCCCAGGAACACCGGCAGCAGATCGTCATTGCCCGCCAGCCAGGCAAGCGCCTGAAGTGCGATGGTTTCGGCGGAATCCTGCCGTGACATGGGGACTTCCTTTTTTGCTTGGTGGATCACAGAGTCGTCAGAGTATGGCGAAGAATTGGAAAGGAATTCTTAACCAAATTGGTGGCAAACTGGCAGGCACATGTTGCAAGGTAAAGTAGGCAGTCATCGCCATGGTCGGCAAAATCCTCATCGTAGACGACGTTGCGACGAATCGCATCGTCTTCAAGGTCAAGCTGGGGGCAGCTTGTTATCAGCCGCTGTTGGCTGCGAATGGGGCCGGTTGCCTGCGCATGGCCCGCGAGTGCAAGCCTGACCTGATCTTGCTGGACCTCATGCTGCCCGACATGTCAGGCATCGATGTGCTGCAACGGCTGCGCGCCGACACCGCCACCCGCGATATTCCGGTGGTGGTGTTTTCCGCCGCCCCGGAACGCGAAGCCTGTCTGGCGGCCCTGCGGGCGGGGGCCGATGATTTCCTGTGCAAGCCGATTGATGATCTGACACTGCTTGCACGGCTGCGCAGCCTGCTTCGCGGGCGCGAAGGCAGCGAAGCCGGGCCTCGCGGGGCTGCGTTGCACGCACTTGGGCTGGCGGAAAGCGGCACCGCCTTCGAGGGGCCGGGGCTGGTGGCACTGGTGACGGACCGCACTGAAACTGCACTGCGCTGGCGCAAGGACCTGGGCCCGGTCATGGCCGACCGCTTCGTCGTGCTGTCGCGGGAAGATGCTCTGGTGGACGATGGCACCAGCCCCACCCCGGATATTTTCGTGATCGAGGCGGATATCGGCAGTGCGGGCGGCGGTCTGCGCCTGATGTCGGAACTGCGCAGCCGGTCCGCGACCCGCCACGCCGCGATTTGCATCGTGCGGGCGGAAATCAGCGGCGAAGGTGCGGCGATGGCCTTTGATCTGGGCGCAAATGATGTGGTCTGCGCGGCGTTCGACGCGGGCGAGACGGGCCTCCGGCTGCGCAACCTGCTGCGCCGCAAGCGACGGGCCGACCGCACCCGCGCGTCGGTCAACCACGGGCTGCGGCTGGCCGTGATCGACCCGCTGACCGGGCTTTACAACCGCCGCTACGCCATCCCGCAACTGGCGGCGATGGCGGAACAGGCGTATGAGACAGACACGGCCTTTGCGGTGATGGTGGTCGATCTCGACCGGTTCAAGGCGGTGAACGACCACTGGGGCCATGCTGCGGGCGACGTCGTGCTGGTGGAAGTGGCGCGGCGGCTGGGGGTCAACCTGCGCGCGCACGACCTTTTGGCGCGTATCGGTGGCGAGGAATTCCTGGTCGGCATGACTGATACCCCCTTGTCTGAAGCCCGCGCCACCGCCGAACGGCTGTGCCACGCCGTGCAGGAGCGGCCGATCACGCTGCCGGGCGGCGGCAGTCTTTCGGTGACGATCTCGATCGGTCTTGCGATCAGCGACCCGGGTCGCCCGGTGCGGCTGGAGCCGGTGGCCGCGGTGGTAGACCGTGCAGACCGCGCGCTGCTGGTGGCCAAAGCGGAAGGGCGCAATCAGGTAACCATTGGCCGCACAGCGGCGTAAACGCGACAACGCAAGGTAGCGCAAAGCGGGGGACCCAGGATACCGTGCGATAAGGTTCGCCCGTGATTGATGGGAAAATCAAGGTGACACTCTGCAAATGACAGCGGCGTGAGCCCATCAGGGCCGCTACACCGATCCGGTTCGCGGCAACCGAAGAAAGCGGATTAAAACAGTGGCAACCTGGGCCTGCTTTTTCAGGTCCCAGCTTTTTCAGGTCCCAGCTTTTTCAGGTTCCAGCTTTTTCAGGTTGTAGGGTAACAATCCGCGCGCCTTGGCCGTTCCAGCGGTGAACGCTGCGGGCACGAAAGTGCATTACTCGGCCTCTCGCCTGCGCCCCTGGCAAAAAACGGCCCTGTCAAACGCTGCCCGCGTTACGCGGCGCCCGGGCAAAAAGGTTGGCCGGATCAACAGATCACGGGGCATCGCGGTCCTTCCGGAGGTCCTTCCTGCGGTCGGGGCGGTGGGTCAGACTGGTTTCCAGCCGGTCGGCGAAGGCGCCGCGCGCTTCTGGGGTCATGCCGGCGATGCGGTCAAAGATCAGCGATTGACCCAAGGCCAGCATATCGGCCATCCGGTTGTTCTGGCGTTCCAGCACTGCGCGCAGCGCCGCCGGTTCGAACGGCTCGGCGCGCAAGGTGTCAAGGATATTGGCGAACTCCGCCCGCTGCTCCCGCCGCGAAGCGCGGAAATCGGGGGCTTGTGCCATGAAGGCATTCCGCAAAGCATCACGGTCCGTGCCGTCGAGAGCCTCCGAGAACGGGCCAAAGCCAAGGTCACGCACCGGCACCGGGTGCCCCTTGGGACCATAGCGCAGCATCGCTCCGCCGACAAAGCCCGCCACGCCGAGGTTCGCCGCCAGCGACACCACCAGCAAAATCCGGGTCCAGCCAATTGCGCGCCGCGCCTTGGGGTCTGGGGTATCAGTCATCACTCAGCCCTCCGGCAGAAACGCATCGAGGCTGGGGATCAGATCCACCACCTCCAGCGTGTCGTCATCGGTGCTGACCGACCACAGCGCATCGGTCAGCGTGGTCACGGGTGCAGGCTGCGCAAAGCCGATCCAAACGCCCGCGAGTGTGGCTGTCGCAAGACCGGCCACCGCGCCACCGCCCCCCAAATCCGCCAACAACGCCCGCCAGAACGGGCGGCGCTGTGCCACACGCAAGGCAGGCACCGGACGGTGCCGTTCGGCATCGGCAAACACCCGCGCCAGCAGGGCATCGGGCGCATCCGGCACCGCATCGCGCGCCATGGCAAACAGACCGTCCAGATCGGTATCGCGCATCTCAGCCGCCTTCCTCATATCCCAGTTCCGCCCGCTGCCCGGCCAGCAAGGCCGCAAGCGACCGTTTGCCGCGCGCCGTCAGACTTTCCACCGCCTCGACGCCGATGTCCATGACAGCGGCAATTTCGGGGTTGGTCAGCCCGTCGATATGCCGCAGCACCACCGCCTGCCGCTGCCGTTCCGGCAAAGCGGCCAACGCGGCATCCAGCGCGCGCATCCGGTCGCCCGCCATCAGTGCCGCTTCCACGCCGGGGGCAGCATCAGCCACATCCGGCGCGTCGTCCGGCATGGTCACCGCTCCGCGCCTTCGGCCCCTGAGCCGGTCCGTACACAAGTTTGACGCCACCCGGTAAAGCCAGGTAGAAACCTGCGCCTCGCCCTGCCGCCAGTCGGGCGCGATACGCCACAACCGCAGCATCGCTTCTTGAGCCACATCCTCGGCTTCTGTCCGGTCACCCAGCATCCGGCCCGCAAACGCCAGAATACGCGGAGTAAGACGGACCGTCAGCGCACGCGCGGCCGCCCGGTCCCCCGTTGCATAAAGGGCAAGCAGCGCCTCGTCCGAGACATCCGAAAGGCCGTCAAGGGGCATGTCCATCGTGCCTCGGTTTAGGGCGAAACCATTCCGTTTACAAATGCCGCGCCCGTGACGCAGATGGGGACAAGGACATCGGGCGCGGCGAAGCCCCGTTTGACGCGGGGCTTTGCCAACCGCCGGCATATCTGCCGACGGCAAGGTTTAATGACGGCCTGCGGCCTGTCAGTTGGTGTCGCTCATCCCGCCGCGACGGTGCTTGCCACCGCGTTCGGCCATCTTTTCGCGTGCGGCTTCGATCTCGGCCTCGGTGACGGCACCATCGCCATCGGTGTCAATCCGGTCGAACATGTTGACCGGCTGCGGTCCGGCTGCAAGTTCAGCCGCCGACAACTGGCCATCGGCATTGGCATCAAGGCGCGTCATCATCCGGGCAGCGCGGTCAGTCGCGCGCCCGGTCATGCGGGCAAGTTCCATAGCGCCCAGTTCCCCGGCGTTCAGCAGGCCGTCGCCGTTGGCATCGGCCGCGGTCACGCGGGCCAGACGCTGTGCATCAACTTCGGCTTTTGTGATCTTGCCATCCTTGTCGGTATCAAGCGCGTCAAAGTCGAACATCGCCACCATGCGGTCCTGGCCGCCATGAGAGCCGTCGTGGCCACGCGGGCCGTCACCGCGTTCGGCAAGTGCTGCTGTCGAAAGGGTGGCTGCGGTCATGGCGGCGAGGGTTACCATAGTAAAGATGGATCTGGTTTTCATCGAAAGCGTCTCCTGTGTGATCCGGCAGGGGTTTGTTTGTCCTGCCTTGTGATCTACAAACGCAAAGGCGGCGAAGTTCCGTCGCAGATGGGTGCAGAATTTTGCGACACCCGCTGCAAACCCCCGTTCCTGCCAACCGGGTTTTGCGACATCGGGACGCGGGGGCGATGCGCCCCCTCAACTTTCGGCTCCGGAGGGCGTATGTAGTGTTGATAATCCTATCAGGCACAGGCCGATGATGACCCCCATTTCAACTGATGACCGCCCCTTGAAGCCCGCGTTGTTGCGTGGCTGGCGCCGGCGTTGCCCGAACTGCGGCTCGGGGCCGATGCTGCGTGGCTATCTGACAGTGCGCGAAAGCTGCCCGGTGTGTGGCGAGGCGTTGCACCATCAGCGCGCCGATGACGGCCCGGCGTATCTTACGATCCTGATCGTGGGGCATCTGATGGCCCCGGCGATCCTGTGGGCCTTTGTGGCGTACCGGCCTGACCCCTGGGTTCTGGCTTCGGTATTCACGGTGAGCACGGTAGGGCTGTCGCTGTTTCTGCTGCCCCGGCTGAAAGGCGCGCTGGTGGGCTTGCAATGGGCCAAGCGGATGCATGGTTTCGGGGCAGCCCGTGCCTGAACCAACGGCAGCCGATCCGGCAATCCGGCCTGCCGCGACGCTCATTCTGGCGCGACGGAGCATAACCGGGCATCAGGTGCTGATGGGTCAACGTGGCGCCGCCGCCGCCTTCATGCCGTCGAAATTCGTGTTTCCCGGTGGCGCTGTCGACGCCGGCGATGCCACCATTCCGCTGGTCACCCCGCTGCCGGTGATTTGCGCCGCGCGCCTGTCGGATGCGCCCGGACATCACGCGCTTGCCGTCGCTGCGATCCGCGAACTATGGGAGGAAACCGGGCTCGCGCTTGGCACGCCCGCCACGTGGCCTGGCGCTGCGCCCGGCGACTGGCAGGGTTTCGCCACGCACGGCTTGCTGCCTGCCGCCGCCAGCCTGCGTTTCGTGTTCCGCGCCATTACCCCGCCGGGACGCACACGCCGCTTCGACGCGCGGTTCTTTCTGGCCGATGCCGCCGGCATTGCCGGCGATCCGGACGATTTCGGCGCCGCGTCGGACGAACTTTCGCATCTGCACTGGATCGGGCTGGCCGAAGCGCGCAGCCTCGATCTGCCGTTCATCACCGAAGTGGTGCTGTCCGAAGTGTCAGCCCTGCTGCGCGGCGGCAGCGGCGAGGCCGGTGTGCCGTTCTTTGACAACTCCGGTTCTGTTCCGACATTCCGCCGCCTGATCTGACGGCCACAGCGGGTGCGGCACCGGGTCTTTCGCCCGAAACAGATACTGCGCGAAAATCTGTGCATAGGACCGATAGACATATCCGTCATTGCGGCGGCGGAAATGGTCGCGACGCCCGGCATAGACCGACGGCAGGCGATACCACGGCACAGACGGGTGCATGTGATGCACGGCATGGAAATTATTGTTCAGAAACAACAGCGCCAAAGGCCCTCGATCCTCGATGATGACGGTGCGGGCGCGCGCCGTGACATGTGCGCGGTGTTCCAGAAATGTGCGGATTTTCAGCAGCCCGTGGCCCAGCCAGACCGCCAGCAAAAAGGCCCAGACAGGCATTGCCGCCACGCTCAGCCACGCCGCAACCAGCGCCAGCCCACCAAGATGCAGGGCCCATGCCTTGCGCACCCCCGCCTCGCCCGTCACAAGCGCCAAACCTTCGTGCACCAGCCACAAGGCATTGCCGATCAGCGGCCCGATGACCATGCGCCCCAGCAGCGTATTGTTGATCCGCAGCACCGATTGCACCAATTTCGGCATCCTCCCCCATACCGCCGGGTCGCAGTAATTCGACTCCGGGTCGTCATAGGGGTCGGTCAGGATCGGGTCGCGGTGATGCGCAAGATGGGTATCGCGGAAGCGCCGGTAAGGTACTGTCAACGAGAATGCCGGGAACACCAGCGCTTCGTTCAGAACCTGATTGCGGAACGGGTGCCCATGCAGAACTTCGTGCTGCAATGACGAAAACTGGGTGATCGCCACCCCCGTCACCATGATGCCAAGCGGCAACCACAGCGTCGCAAGCCAGGTCGTGCCCAGTCCCCAGCCCGCATACATGGCCACCAGCATAAACAGCGTCGGCCATTCCACGACGGGATTGGATTTTGTCACATCAGCCTCCGATATATGTCAATCTTCACGATACCTTGAGTAGCACTTGCCTCCCGGCACCGAAATCCTGAAGATAGGCAACATAAAATCAACTTTGGTGATTAGAGTCATATGATGCGACAAATGATCGACAAACGTGATCGCGCCGCGCTGTTCCGCCAAAGGCTGGCCGAGGCGATGACCGAACGTGGGCGCAGCCAAAGCGCGCTGGCCCGCGATGTGGGTGTAGACCGGTCCACCATATCGCAACTGCTGGCGGCGGATGCGGCACGGTTGCCAAACGCGCAACTGGCCGCTGATTGCGCGCAGGCGCTTGGCATCAGCGCGGACTGGCTGTTGGGGTTGTCAGGCAGGCCAGAGCCTTTGGCAGATTTGCTCGCCACCTCGCTGAGCATCACCGAGGCCCCCCGTGCCTTGATCGACGAGACGATCTTTGGCTGGCACCGCGAAGCGGCTGGCTATAAAATCCGCCATGTGCCCGCCTCTTTGCCCGACATGCTCAAGACCCGCGAGATGCTGGAATGGGAATACACTCCGCAACTGGGGCGCACGGCGGAACAGGCGATCGGTGCGTCGGAGGACCGCCTTGAATGGATGCGCGGTGCGCGTTCGGACTATGAAATGGCGGTGCCGCTGCATGAACTGGCGGCTTTCGCAGGCGCCACGGGTTATTACGCGGGCCTGCCCGCCGCGATCCGGCTGGCCCAGATCGACCGCCTGCTGGCGCTGACCGATCAGCATTACCCATCGCTGCGCATCTATCTGTTCGACGCGCGCCGGGTATTTTCCGCCCCGGTCACTATCTTTGGCCCGCTTTTGGCCGTGGTTTACCTTGGCCGCCACTACCTCGCCTTTCGCGATTCCGAACGGGTAGGCAGCATCAGCCAGCATTTCGACTGGCTGGTGCGCGAAGCCGAAATCACCGCCCGCGACATCGGCGATCATCTGCGCAGGCTGCGCGCCAGCATCGGTTAAGGCGCCAGCATCGGTTAAGGCGCAAGCACCCGCAGGCGCGACAGATCGTAACCGTTCCAGGCCAAGATATCGCGCGCGGCTGCCATACGGTCTGCGGGCAGCGGGCCACCCCGGTTCAGGATGAACCCGAAATCGCCTGATGGCGTGCCGATCACCAGCGTGCGGTAGTTGGTATCAACCCAGATTACCCACCACGGCTGACCAATGCCCGCCGGATCGGCACCGCGCAATGCAAAGCGCCCCGGACCAAGCGGCGCCATCGTGCCCGAAAATGTCTGTGCCTGCCCGTTCAGGCACAGGCGTGTGGTCAGGCCAACCGCCGCAGCCGATGGCGCGAATTCGGCCCCCCCGGCCCGGCAATCGCCCGCGTCAGGGGCTGCGAAAGCGGCCACCTGTTGCCACTGCCCGGAAAGTTGCGCAGGCTCGAACACCGCATTGGAGTAGAGCTGCTTGCCGGTATCGCGAAATGTCCCCGGCGCAGGTGCGCGGTCCGGGGCGCAGCCACCAAGCAGCGCAAGCCCGGCCAGCAGCAGCGCAGTGCAAGACCGGGGGCCGGTTGAAATCAGTCTATACAAAGGGTTACCCTTCTTCCATCGGCTTGCAGGATGTCGTTGCAACCAAACAGCGGCGCCACTGGCGCGCAACTGTTGGACCGCGCAAGGCACACGCCGTCGCAATCGGTTTGCCTGCGGCATTGTTTGCCGCCATCGCGCGTGGGTTTGATGCAGGTTCTGGCCCCGGATTCCCCCGCCCGTGCATATTGCCCGCCCCCACGTTCGCAGGCAATCCATGCCTTGGATTTGGCTGGGGCCGGGGTGGCTTGCGGTGTCGCGTAGGCTTCGGCGGCGGGGTCGGCACTGACGATTTGGCCGTCGTCGCCGGCCTCGGCGGGTGGCCCCGCCCGCAGCGCGGCCCCCACTGGTATGGCGGTTTGCAGCGCGGCGCTTGCCGCATCTGCCCCGGACACAACAGGGGCATCCAGCGATGTGACCTCGATCGCGTCACCGACAATCGTATCCGTCCCGGCCCCGGGTCTGCCCGCGCCCAGACCAAGCTGGCAGGCGGCGAGCACCTGCGTCAGAAGAAGGGCAATCACAAAGGCGCGGCGCATGATGTCCAGTCGGGTCAGCATCGCCGTCAGATGGCCCGATCGCCCCTGCCGGTGCAAGCCGTTTCCGCAGGCGGATCAGAAGGGCGCCGGCCATGCGCGGTGTGCTGCCGCAATTTCGGCCAAAACCTCGGCTGGCAAGACCACGTCCGTCGCCCCGATATTCAAGCGCAGCTGATCCGGTGTCGTGGCTCCGATGATCGGGATGTTCGGGAAAGGCCGCGACCGCAGAAACGCAAGCGCCATCTGGCAGGGATCAAGCCCGTGGCGCGCCGCAATGCCCAGATAGGCCGCCACCGCTTCGAACACGAAGGGAGTGATCCGCCCGCCAAGGTTCGGCGTGCGTGCGCGGCGCGACCCGTCCGGCACCACATCGCCGGCATATTTCCCCGACAACAACCCCGCCGCCAGCGGCGAGAAGGCAAGCAGCGGCATATTCTCCATCACCGAAAGCTCTGCCCAGTCGGTATCGAACTGGCGGCACAGCATCGAGTATTCGTTTTGCACAGAAGCCATGCGTGGCAAGCCATGGGTTTCGGCCAGCCGCAGCCATTGCCCCGCACCCCAGACGCTCTCGTTTGACAGGCCGATATGGCGGATCTTGCCTGCGGTCACCAGCGCCTGCGCGGTTTGCAGCACTTCGGTCATATGCGCCAAAGTGGTGTCCCGGTCGCCGTCCGGGGCATAAGTCCATGATTTGCGGAAATGGTACGACCCCCGGTTCGGCCAGTGGATCTGGTAAAGGTCGATGTAATCGGTCTTCAGTCGCGCAAGCGACGCATCGACCGACGCGCGAAAGCTGGCCCCGGTAATCAGCGCGCCATCGCGCACCAACGTCTGCCCTTCACCTGTGATCTTGGTCGCCAGCACAACCCGGTCGCGCGCGCCACCCTTGGCAAACCAGCTGCCGATGATGGCTTCGGTATCGCCGACGGTTGCAGCCGAAACCGGGTTGGTCGGGTACATTTCCGCCGTGTCCCAAAAATTCACCCCGTGGTCCAGCGCGATGGCGATCTGGTCGTGGGCTTCGGCTTCGGTATTCTGGGTGCCCCACGTCATTGTGCCAAGGCACAGCTCGGATACGGTAAGACCAGTGTGTCCAAGGGAAAGCTGTCGCATCAAAGGCTCCTGCGATGTGGTCCGGTGTCGGATGTGGATTGTCAGTGCATGACCGTAGTCGGCGGGCCGGGAATGGCAAGGCAGGCGCGGCGATCCCGCAGCACGGCGGCGGCACACGTCCGCGTGATCCCGCGCGATTTGCACAGCGCACCGGCGGTTCCAGCCTATACTTTCTGGCAGGAGGCTTCAATGCGCGCCATGATCTTTGCCCTTCTGCTGTGCCCTGTCGCGGTGCATGCCGCGCCCGCCACCTATGTGCTTGAGACGCAGAAGTCCGCAGTTGGCTTTGAGGCCGATTTCGGGTCGAACACCATCACCGGCAAGATGCCCGTTACCCGGGCCGATCTGACGCTTGATTTCACCGCACTTTCGCGCAGCAAAATCGCGGTGATACTGGATATATCCGGCGCGCAGGCCTCGTTTCCCTTCGCCACGCAGGCGATGAAAGGGCCGAAGATGCTGGATGCCGATCGCCACCCCGAGATCAGCTTTGTCAGCACCAGCCTGACCGGAACCATTGACGGGGCCGAAGTGAAAGGCCGGCTGACCCTGCGCGGCGTAACCCACCCGGTCGTGCTGCATGCCGTGCTCTACCGCCAACAGGGCTTTGCGGCCGGCGATACCAGCCATCTGACCATCCTGCTTACCGGCGAGGTGCTGCGCAGCGCTTATGGTGCGACCGGCTGGGCCGACATGGTGGGCGACAGCGTGCGCCTGCGCATTCTGGCCCGCATTGCGCGGGTGGACTGACGGCTGTCATGGCGCGTTGGAAGGTCGGCGGGTTTGCTCCGCGTCAGGACAAGCCGCCCGGGCGCTGCGCTTGAGCAGCGAATTTGGCATGGCGCCAAAGCCACGGGTTTGGCAGGGCCTGAACCCGGCGGCAAAGATGCGGACCACGCTTTGTCACAGCGTTTTTGCCGACGTCAACGCAGCCGGAGCTTTCCGCGCAACCCGCTGGACCTGCTACGCAAAATAGGCCACAGTCCGCCTGCCCTTTCCAATGCAGTGCAATCATGACCAACACCGATGCCCCTAACCGTCTGGCGCTGCAAGCGGCCATCGCGGCGCTGCCTGCGCTGACCGGGCTGGAGCCCGGCGCAACGCTCAGCGCGCGCAACAACCGGCTGGTGCTGCGTGGCAGTCTGGACGGGCAGCATGTGGTCATCAAGATCGGCGCGGGCCGGTTTCAGGCCGCTCGGGCGGAGCGTCAGAATGCCGCACTCGGCCTGCTTTACCCCCGGATGCACGGCGGCCCCTGCCGGGTGCCACGCCCGGTAGCCTGCCATCCCGACCACGGGCTTGGCATCACGTCATGGGTGCCCGGATTGGCGCTGGACCCGGCCCTGCTGCATGGCCCGGCCCGCGCGGACATGGTGAAGCGCATCGGCGCGTGGTTTGCCACCGCCTGCCACGACCGGCGCACCGGTGCCGGCATCGCCACCCGGCACTGGGTCAAACGCCTGACTGTGCTGCGCAACCGCGTGGCTGCCGACGCCACCACCCGCCTGGCCGACAGTGTGCTGGCGCGGATGCAGGCGCTGGCGCGCGGCTGCGGAGGTATTCCTGCGACCCGCGCCTTCACCCAAGGCGATTTCCGGCTGCGCAATCTGCTGGTGGACGGACCCGCAGCACAGGTGATCTGGGGCATCGACTTTGACGAATGGGAAGACCGTCCGGTCGCGCGTGACATGGCCTGCATGCTGCTGGACCTGGCGCAGCGCGCGCCGGCGGGCAGCGACTGGTGGGGTGTAAGCTACGCCGACATGCAGGCTTTGTCCGCCGGGGGTGCTATCCCGCTGGCCGAGGCGGAACACCTGGTGCCATTCTTCCTGCTTGTCGAAACCGTACAGGCGCTGCTGAGATTCGCCGGGACCGGCGCAGTGCCGCCGATGCTGGCGACGCGCGCCGAAACCATGGCCGGTTGACCACACTTTCGGGGTGGACCTTTCCGGCCACGGGTTCCACTGTCGGTCAATCCTGACATGCGAAGCCCATGCGCCTGCTGATTTCATTTGCCGCCCTGTTCCTGTCCGTCGTGCTGTTGCAGCTTGGCTCTGGCGGTGTAGCCCCGCTTGATGCGATTTCGGGTGCAGCACTCGGGTTTTCCACCGCGCAGATCGGGTTGCTGGGGTCTGCGCATTTCCTTGGCTTTTTCATCGGCTGCTGGTGGGCACCCCGGTTGATGGGCGATGTCGGCCATTCCCGGGCCTTTGCCGCCTTCACGGCGGCGGGCACCATCGGTATTCTGGCCCATATGCTGATCATCGACGCCTATGCGTGGGCCGTAATGCGGATGGCGTCGGGCCTGTGCATCGCGGGGTGTTATACCAACCTGCGCTGATCAGCACTCATGAGCCCATTGGCGCATCCCGATGGATTTGATG
>Ga0105050_10007356_pt1 | contig 13189 bp, 13 predicted proteins | sample FRY01_FD_78088 | JGI IMG/M metagenome (GOLD analysis project Ga0105050, IMG submission 78088) | Freshwater microbial communities from Lake Fryxell liftoff mats and glacier meltwater in Antarctica - FRY-01 | ecosystem: Environmental > Aquatic > Freshwater > Ice > Glacier meltwater ... | reverse complement strand
TTATAATAATGATTCCTATAGCAGCCAACATTCCATGAACAGCCGATAAAGGAAAGAAATCAGTCAATGAACCAAATTTCAAAATACCGAAAAGTACTTGAACAACACCAGCAACGACAACGGCTCCAAGCGCTAATTTCCATCCTAATTCGGTGTCGCCTTTTCCTAATTCAGCCACTGCTCCAGCTACAATTACTATTAAGCCAGCCGCAGGACCTTTTATTGTTAGAGGTGAGCCAGCAATAAAACTTACAACAATCCCACCAATCATTGCTGTTATTAAACCATAAATCGGTGGAAAATCACTTGCTTTCGCAATGCCTAAACTTAAAGGTAAAGCAACCAGAAATACAAGAAAACCTGATATTGCGTCACTTGAAAAATTTTGTTTAAATCCTTCAAATCCGTCTTTTGGAATTATCTTTTTCATTTTACTAATTTTTAAAATATGTGTGCTAAGAAGAGCATATTACTACTTCTTGATAAGTTTTAATGAGTGGACTGAGGAAAACACGTGTGTAAATACGTGTTGATGCCAGACTGTTAATAATCCAGCTTAAAGCTGTGAAAAATGCCAAGTCTATTTGGTTGGAATGATTGCGCAAAAAAATAAAATCTTCGCCAACGGACGATGGAGTTATTGGAAAACCTGATAATTGTAATGAGGGTAGTAAAAAAAGAATTGCCAATTTTGTATGTTCATAAGAGTGATTATAAAAATTAGCCAAACTCGTCACCCACTCTTGTTTTATTAATTTATTAAATACGATTAAACTAACGAACCAAGCAACGATGATTTCACATAAATACCAAACATAACACATCCAATCAAAATGCTCATTGAATGAAATTGCAATTGTGATATGATTAAGCATAATTAAAAACCAATTTTTTCTAACGCTATCTCGCCCTGTAAACGCTTTTATTATTATTAAAAATCCAATATTCCCAAACAAAACAGGTAGATTATTGTTATAAACTTTGGAATTATTTGCGTGAAATTAATTAAAATTAGACCAATTACAACTGCTGAGCCCGCAAAAACGAAAATGTATTTAAAATTCAAAACCTTCCAATGTGTACCGATTCTTTTTAAAGGATTCCATAAATAAGTATAGAGCATACTGTCTAAATTCCATTCTTTCAAACTCAAAACATAAAGCGCATATTCCACCCGTTTGGGGTAATTATCTTCAATCGTTTTGGGTTGGGGAACGAAATTATAAAATTGCTCGCGTATTTTTCCTTTCACAACAGAAGGTGGAACAAATAATTAATACGTTCATACTAAAGCATTTCTAGCGCTATAAATTAAAGTCACATTTTCTAAGCCCACAGTAATTTCAATGGAAATCAATCCAATTTGAGCAATCGAAGAATATGTAATTTGACTTTCAATAGAACTTTGAACCCTTCCGATAAAAGTTGCAACGATTGCAGTTGAAAAATCTGCGATACCCAGAAAAATCCGAAAACCAGTTTGAAATTCCCAGAAAAGATAGGCTCGTAACATCAAAAATGAACCGATATGAACCGAGAGTGAACCGAGTAAAATCGAACTTGGTGACAAAGATTCTTCCATTGCTCGTGGCAATCAAGATGAAAACGGTAACTGAATTGAATTTGCTGCTGCCAAAATAAAAATCATGGAAGAAATCACTAAAAAAGTCATAATTTGAAGATTGGTAAACTGAAAATTCTTCTAATTTTGGAAAGTTCGCCAACTTCAATTGGAACAAATAACGGTTCAAGTTAAAAAGTCATTTTCAATAAAAATAGGCGCCCAAATCTACCCAAGGTGATTATCTAACGTGTCTACCTCAAGCAAAAGTTCAAAAAACATGAATTCCGTTAAAGAAATTGAACGTTTGTCAATCAACACATCTGGATTATCTTCTAAAACTGCTACCATTCCTGAATGAGCAGGATGTGCAAATTATTGGTCTAAAAGATAATTCTTCTATTTTTTATAACCAACAACGTGTTTTAAAACATCTTGAATAGAAGTATCATTCGCTGCCATAAGTTTTTTACCTCTTTTCGTTTTAAAAATAAAATTAATAGTTGGTTTCCATCACCCTCTTCGTTCTGTTTTTCATCTTCTAATTCTAAATTTTGCTCTTCAGAATCTAAAACAAAGGGTTTAATTTTCTCACTTCTAGAAATTTCAGACTCTAGATTTTTTTTTTAGAATGTGTAGGCTCTGATGAAATCAGGCTGTGTATGAATATTGTTAAAGAACAGACAAAAAGGAGCTATATTTAAAAATGTATTTTTTGATTTTACAATTTTTTATACTAAAAACGTAAAAGTATATTTAGGAAAGTTGATTTATTTAACAAAGCAAAAACTAAAATAATAGTATTTTACCCTGAAAAAGTATTTTTCGTTTTAGTAATAGATGAATCAAGCGAAAGAATTTAACGGAGGCATCTCGTAGAAACAAAAAAGCTGTAAACGAATCTACAGCTTTACTAATATTTAATTTGAAATACTTCTTTATTCTTCAAATTTATCAATAACCTGTTGAGTTACACCTGTTTTCGAAAAACCTCCATCGTGGAAAAGATTTTGCATCGTTACATAACGCGTTAAATCAGAAAACAGGGTCATACAATAGTCTGCACAAGCAAGAGCCGAAGCATTCCCAAGTGGCGACATTTGTTCTGAAAAATTTATAAATTCCTTGAAACCTTTAATACCCTGTCCAGCAGTAGTAACCGTTGGAGACTGAGAAATTGTATTTACACGCACCTTGTTTTTAATTCCATAATGGTAACCGAAAGAGCGTGTTATCGATTCTAACAACGATTTTGCATCTGCCATATCATTGTAATCAGGGAAAATACGTTGCGCGGCAATGTAAGTTAAAGCAACTACAGAACCCCATTCACTTATCGCATCATGTTTGTAAAGCGTAGCCAATGTTTTATGCAATGAAATCGCTGAAACGTCCATTGTTTGGGAGTAATACTGATAATTATTTTCTGTATAATGTTTTCCTTTTCTAACATTCGGTGACATTCCAATTGAGTGAAGCACGAAATCAATTTTTCCTCCTAAAATCTCCATTGATTGAGTCACCAAATTTTCCAAATCTTCAATACTTGTTGCGTCTGCAGGAATAATTTTACTTCCTGTTTTTTCAGCCAAAAGTTTTATTTCACCCATTCTCATTGCTATTGGAGCATTTGTCAACACAAATTGAGCACCTTCTTCATGGGCTCTTTCTGCTACTTTCCAAGCGATAGATTGGTCGTTCAAAGCGCCAAAAATTATTCCTCTTTTTCCTTTAAGTAAGTCGTTAGCCATCTGTTTTTTTTTAAACAAAAGTAATAAAATGTTACAAAGTCAAACCTTAACTTAAATGAAAATACCGATTTCAGCCGCTCCTGGGTTCTGAAAATAACTTCCAAATATAACCCAAGAATGATAATGAATTGAAATTAATATAGAAAGTTCAATTGTCCAAATCGCTTCCTATATTTGTTTTATGATTAGTTCATTGAACGATAAAAACAAAGATTTCTTCGAGCAAGTTTATGCCGTTGTGAAATTAATCCCAAAAGGACGAGTGACTTCTTACGGAGCAATTGCAAATTACCTCAGCGCAAAAAGAGCTTCGAGAATGGTTGGTTGGGCGATGAATGCAGCTCATTCTAATCCTGAAATTCCGGCACATCGCGTTGTGAATCGCAATGGACTCTTGACTGGAAAAATGCACTTCCCCACTCCATCAACCATGCAAGAAAGATTAGAAACGGAAGGGATTATGGTAAAAGACGATCAAATTCAAGATTTTAAGGAAATTGTTTGGGATCCAGAAGAGATGTTGGGTTTGGACATTTGAATTCGAGAGCCTTGTTTGGAACCAAATAATTAGCGTTTTTCTGTAACATTATAGACCTCATTAATAAACAGCAACCATTTCGATTCGCATCCTTAAAGCTTTTGAAGATTAAATAATTAGTTATTAATTGGTAAGCACTTAATAAAAACTCGTTGATAAGTTCCTAAAGGATTTTAGAAAAATGAAAGGAACAAACTGTAATTTTACTTTTCAATTTTAACCATGGGAAAAATCATTGCGATTGCCAATCAAAAAGGCGGTGTAGGAAAAACAACAACAGCTATTAATCTAGGTGGGTGTTTGGGTGTGCTCGAATACAAAACTTTGATTGTTGACGCAGATCCACAAGCGAATTCAACTTCTGGAAACGGATTTGATCCAAACAACACACGCAATATTTACGATTGCTTAGTGAATGGAGTTCATCCTAGAGATTTAATTCTGAGTACAGCAAATCCAAATCTTGATATTCTTCCTTCTCACATGGATTTAGTGGGTGCTGAAATTGAAATGATTAACATGCCTAACAGAGAGTATTTGTTAAAAAAGGCATTGGAAAAAATTAAAGACGATTACGATTTTATCCTAATTGATTGCTCGCCTTCACTAGGTTTGATTACTGTAAATTCAATTGTGGCAGCGGATTCAGTAATGATTCCTGTTCAAAGTGAGTATTTTGCCTTAGAGGGTTTAACTAAATTATTGAACACCATCAAAATCATCCAAGGACGTTTGAACCCTGATTTAGAAATTGAAGGAATTCTTCTAACCATGTACGACACGCGTTTGAGAATGGCAAATCAAGTAGTGGATGAAGTGAAAACGCATTTTCAAGAATTGGTTTTCGACACTGTTATCCATAGAAATACAAGTATAACAGAAGCATCAAGTTATGGAAAAACAGTCATAATGTACGATGCTTCGGCGAAGGGTTCCATCAATTATCTTAACTTTGCACGCGAAATGTTGCAAAAAAACAATTTGACAAAGATTGGCAACGACGATAAAATAATTGAGATTGATCATGAGCTCTAATGCAAAAAAGCAACCAGCACTTGGAAGAGGTTTAAGTGCCTTACTTCAAAATAGTGAAACAGATATTACTACATCAGGCTCAGCAACTGTAGGTTCCGTTTCCCTTTTGTCAATAGAATCTATTGAGGCAAATCCATTTAATCCAAGAACTAATTTCGAGAAAGAAGCGCTTGACGATTTATGTCGTTCGATTCAAGTTTATGGTATCATCCAGCCATTGACCGTTCGCAAATTAGGAAGAGACAAATACCAATTAATTTCTGGAGAACGTCGTTTTCGTGCTTCTCAATTAGCTAATTTAACAGAGGTTCCAGCTTATATTCGTATTGCAAACGATCAAACAATGCTTGAAATGGCATTAGTGGAAAATATCCAACGCGAAGATTTGAACGCTATCGAAGTAGCGATTTCTTACCAACGTTTGATTGAAGAATGTAAATTAACGCAGGAACAATTGAGTGAAAAGATTGCAAAATCTCGTTCAAATATTGCTAACTACCTTAGATTGTTGAAACTACCAGTTGAAATTCAAGCTGGAGTTCGCGATAACGTAATTTCAATGGGGCATGCTAGAGCTTTGGTTGCCATTTCAGATGAAGCAGAACAAATCAGAAGATTTAACTTAATTATTAGTGAAAATCTTTCTGTTCGAGATGTGGAAAATTCATTAAAAAGTGGCGTTAAAAAAACAATAAAAACAAGTGTTTCTTCACCAAGCGTGACACTAAATCCTACTCAAGAAGCAATTAAAAACTACTTAGAAGATCGCTTTTCAACGAAAATAAGTATTGAAAAAGCAAGCAAAGGAAATGGTAAATTAGTTTTACATTTCAACTCAGATACCGATTTAAATAGATTGATTGAACTATTAAAAAATTCATGAGTCGGATTTTAACTTCCCTAGTTTTATTCCTAAGTTTTTCCTTTTTTTCGCAGGACACCATTCCTGACACCTTGAATCATCCATTTAAAAAAGTGATGTTATATTCAGCAATTCTTCCTGGAGCAGGTCAAGTTTACAATTCAATCCATTCGGATTTACGTCCAAAAAAAGCATATTGGAAAGTCCCTTTAATTTATATGGCACTTGGAACTGCTAGCTATTTCTTAGTTTCTAACCAATTGACACAGAAATCATTAAAAACCGAATACATCAAACGGATTGAAAATTCTGGGAACTATAATTTGACGTGGGAACCTTTTGATGATCAAGGAGTTTTGTTTTTATACCGACAATATTTGGACTGGCGAGATTTATCTATTCTTGGACTTGCCGCAGTTTATTTTATTCAAATTGTGGATGCTGGTGTAGAAGCGCACTTCTTACATTTTGATGTGAGCGAAAACCTCAGTATGAAATTTGAACCTACGTTAATGAATTATAAAAGTCCCGGGATAAGTCTGAAAATGACCTTTCGTTAACTTGAAAATCTTATTTTTGTTTGCATGAAAATCGCGCTAATTGGTTATGGGAAAATGGGTAAGGCAATCGAAATAATTGCTTTAGAACGCGGACATGAAATAGTGGCTGTATTTAATAGTGAAAATCCATTCAAAAATAACCCAGCAACTTTAAGTAAAATCAAAGAAGCAGATCTTGCAATCGAATTTACGCAACCTAAATTAGCTATTGCCCACATTTTAACGGCGCTAGAAATGAATCTCCCAATTGTAGTTGGTACAACTGCTTGGCAGAAAGAAGGTTTATCTCTAATTAAGGAAAAACTGAAAGCGAATAATGGTGCGTTACTTCATGCTAGTAATTTCAGTGTTGGCGTAAACATACTTTTTGCATTGAATAAAAAACTGGCTTCATTGATGCAAAATCAAGCCGATTATGCGGTTGAAATAACAGAGATTCACCACACACAAAAACTAGATGCTCCAAGCGGAACAGCAGTAAGTTTAGCTCAAGACATTATTGAAAATCATTCAAACTATTCATCTTGGGAATTAGTTGAAAAACAGCATATTGATGAACATTCGATTCCAATAATAGCCATTCGTGAACCTGAAATTTCTGGAACACATTATGTCCGTTATGAATCTGAAATTGATACAATTACATTAGCACATCACGCTCACAATCGTAAAGGCTTTGCTTTAGGATCGGTGATTGCAGCAGAATTCTTAAAAGACAAAAAAGGACTTTTTACGATGTCCGATGTATTAAATCTATAACCTATGAGCTTCCTTTATTTTTATTTACTGATTCTTGTTCACCCTTATCTTTCACTTTGGTGGTTGAGTTTTCCAAAAGCTGGAAGAAAAAGTTGGGAAGCATTAATTCCAGGTTACAACTATTTTGTGATGTTCAAAATCACATGCGAAAAACCTTTTTGGTCGCTTCTGATGTTATTTCCTGGCGTTCATTTAGTCATGTTGGCAACCGCAAATGTGAGTTATTTACGTCGTTTTGGTTATTATTCGTTCACGGATACCTTACAAGGAATTTTGTTTCCTTACCTATTAATGTATAAAGTGACCCAAGAAAATGCTGTCTTTGGAGCAGAAACAAATTGGTCGAATTCAAGAGATACTGAAATAAGAAAATGGGGAGATCATATCGTCTTATTCTTGTGTTTACCTGTAATTGGCCACGTTATCGCACTTGCAATCGGAGCTGTAACAAGGGAACAACCAGGAGTGAAATCTCGTGTAAAAGAATGGGGAGATTCCATATTATTTGCTTTGGTTGCGGCAAGCATTATCCGAACGTATGTGTTTGAACCTTTTCAAATTCCGACAGGCTCGATGGAAAAAACCTTATTAGTGGGCGACTTTCTATTCGTGAATAAACTAGCTTACGGGCCGAAAGTTCCCGTTACACCGCTCTCCTACCCGCTCGTTCACAACACAGTTCCATGGTTAAATATTAAATCATACACAACCTTAGAAAAAGGAAGTTACACACGACTTCCGGGAATTGGAAAAGTAAACAGAAACGACGTAGTTGTTTTCAATTATCCTTCAGGAGATACAGCAGTTTATGACCCTAGAATGCCAGATGGTTTGATGGGACACGATTATCATGGAATTATAAATGATGAGGCATTGTATCAATTCAATTCTTCTGGTGAAAATGGGCAGAAATACCAAGAATTGAACGCCAAATTAATCAAACAAGGCAAGACAAAAGAAGAAGCTGATAGTTTAACAAATGATATTTTCTACCGCTATTTTATTGAAACAAGTTGGAAGTGGAAACAATTAGCAAGAGAGAAATTAGCGAGAGGAGAATTTCCGGGTGAGCCGAATGGAATGACACACGGAGGATTAATTTATCGTCCAGTAGACAAGCGTGAAAACTACATTAAAAGATGTGTTGGAATTCCTGGAGATAAACTTAAAATTGTAAATTCTGTTTTGTACGTTAATGGTAAAAAAGCATACGTTTCTCCAGGTCAATGTTTGAAATATAAAATCGAAAAAAGTCAAATATCTTTTCCAAGTGCAGAAGAAATGGCTGCAAGATATGGACTTGAAAATGATCCAAATGGTGCAAGAGTTGATTTTGAAACACGCGATCAAAGCTACTATTTCTTTAATTTGACTGAATCTGAAAAAGTCAAAATTGAAAAAGATTTTAAGGTTAAATTAGAAATAGATGTTTACCAACTTTACAATCAATCTAAAGATTATAAACCAACTATTGGTGAACAAATTGATAACATTAGAACATTCCCTAAAGATTTCTTCATCAATAATAACGTTACTAATTTTAATGAATTTCAAGTACCTTTTAAAGGAAAAGTAGTTGATTTCACAAAAGAAAACATTGCTTACTACCGTAGAATTATCACAGCCTATGAAGGTCATAAATTGGAAGAAAAGAAAGGGGAAATTTACATTGATGGCAAGAAAACAAGAACCTATAAAATTCAACTAAATTACTATTGGTTAATGGGAGATAATCGCTATAACTCGGCAGATTCTAGAATTTGGGGATTTGTTCCTGAAGATCACGTTGTGGGACGAGCTTCTCTAGTTTGGTTTTCAAAAAGTGCTTACATGGGAATTCGTTGGGAAAGATTGTTTAAGTTAATCAATTAATGACCGTTTTTCCAATTTCGTATTTTCCTTCTATTATTTATTTTAAAGAATGGTTTCAAAACGAAAACATCCAATTGGAAGTATACGAAAACTTTCAAAAACAAACGTTACGTAACCGTTGTGAAATCTTAGCCGGCAACGGGATTTTAAGGTTGAGTGTTCCTGTTGAACATCAAAGTGGGGTGAAAATCTTGACAAAAGATGTGAAAATTATTCAAACTGGTTCTTGGAAAACTGATCATTGGCGTGCAATCGAAAGCTCTTATGCGTATGCTCCTTATTTTGACGATTACGCACAAGAAATTCAAGAAATCATTTTTGAAAGTACTGGTTTCTTACTGGAAACGAATATAAAATGTTTGAATTTAGTTGGCGAAATCTTAGCAAAACCATTGAGTTTTGAACTCAGCAAAACCTACGAATTTCAAGTTCAAAATGATTTCAGAAATGTTGATTTTTCAGCTAAAGAAAAGTGGAATTTAAATACATATCAGCAAGTTTTTTCATACAATAATCCTTTTACACCTAATCTTTCAATTATTGATTTAATTTTCAATGAAGGGCCTTTTTGTAGAAATTGGATTTTGTGAAGGCGCTTGTGTTTTTATATTATTTCAACTCTTTTATTAAAAACACATAGTACCTCCGTTTACTTGTTGTAAAACCTTTCAATTTCAGAGTTCTTTATATTTAACTTTTCAAGTCCCGTTCAACTTGCTTTAGAAAAATAATTTTTTGGTAAGGTCGCGAGACATAAAAAAGGTGGAAGTTTGTTATTAAACGATGCCAGGCGCAAAAATTTAAGCTCAGTAAAAACAGATTTAATGTAATTATTTTCCTCTTAAAACAGACCGCAAGAACTCGCCAAACTCTTGTGAATAAAGCAAATAAATTTAGCTTTTCACTAATTTCGTGAATAATAACGTTAAGTCTGTTTACTTCCAATTGAAAACGATTTTTGAGTTCATCCAATTTTCATTTAATACTGCCAAAATAGTTTGAATTCTAGCCCTTATTAGTTCAATCAGAAAAGAACAACGACGCATTATTTTTGGACTTTTGAGTAAATTAACAAGTTAAAGTTATCAAGACAAATTCAGTTAAAGTTGAATATTGATTATTGGCTAATTTTGAACTTTCAACGAAGTACAACCTCAGACTTTTGCTGTCCTAATTAAACTTACTTCTTTTTTTTACCCTTCGTCTTCTTTTTGATTTGATACGTATAATTCAAGCTCAAAATATGACGATTTAAAGATGAGTTTAATTGTATACGTTGATCTAAAATATAGCCAAATTCAACCTTATGCGGCCCCTTCATATCTAAACTAAGTGAAGCACTGTATCTGACTTTAGTGAAACGATTTCCTAACTCATAATTGCTTGGATCGTAAAAAACCTCAGCGCTAATATGCGGGGTTAAAGGAAAATTATTGATGTCGTAAGAAATAGCTGGTTTAAATCTAACTGCTTTATCAAAATCTGGCTCATACGTTCCAGAAATTACAGAAGAAAATGAATATTGATAGCGCAAACGTAGGTCTAACTCAAGTCTTTTAACCGCTTTCGAAAATTGTAAATTAAAATTCAAACGATGATTGGAAGAATAATTTGAGTTATTGGAACGACTAGAAATGAAACGATAGTCTATCGAAGGTTTTAACCACTTTTTAAACTTGTATTTTACGGAAGCTTGACCAAAAATAGTTTGGAGATAATAATTTCCAAAGCGATTATTCCAATCAACAGCATATTCAAATTTATTATTGATTTTTCCAGTTACGCCTGTTTCTGCCCAAACTTGAAAATAGTTTTGTTGACCAAAACTAACTTGCGACAAGAAAGAAAGAAAAGTTAAAATTAAAACTCGAATCACTACAATTGTTTTTTAATTATAATTGTATCTAAATTAACAACTTGATTGCGTTCTGTAATTTCAAAAGGAACTAAAACTTCCTTTTTTCCACTAGCACATGAGTTACAATCTTCATAAATAAAAAGCGTGTATTTCCCTTTTTGAAGGTAGTTAAAGACAAAACTTCCATCGTAACTTGATTTTATGTCATCATCATAAAATGTATCATCGTCGCCATAAATCAAATAAACATCTTGGTCCGCAGCATCGTATTTTCCACCAGAAATAGGATTTCCAATACTATTAAACTTTTGTTCCATTACAACTCCATTAACTGTTGCTGAGCCGCCTTTTCCTTCAACTTTTGAACAAGAATAAAGCAATGAAGAAACTATGATTAGACTAAAAAAATAATTCATTTTAACCGATTTAAATTCATAAATTAAGCTCAAAAATACAACATTAGAGTTAATGAATTATCTTTAACTTTTTTATCGATACTTTTAGAGTTATATAAATTATTAATCCAACGTCTGATGAGATTCTTATTTTCCTCACTTTTAGCACTATTTCTTGCTTTTTACTCAGAAAGTCAAGTTTTAATAAATGAATATTCTTGTTCAAATATATCCACACTTGCTGACGGCTATGGCGAATTTGAAGACTGGATCGAGCTCTATAACTCTACAGCGACTCCTATAGATTTAACAGGTTGGTATCTTTCCGATAAACCAACAAATCTTACTAAGTGGCAAATTCCAAGTGGCTCGATAAACGCAAATGGTTTCAAAATGGTATTTTGCTCTAAAAGAAATACTTTAAATAACAATCAGTACCACACTAATTTTACCATTTCACAAACAGCTAACGACTGGATTATTTTATCAAATCCGTCTGGAATTGTCTCTGATTCATTTAAAATTAAACATTTAACAAAGTCAAATAATTCTGTTGGTCGTTCATCAAATGGGGCGACTGATTTTAAGCTTTTTACCTCACCAACACCAAATACAACCAATACGGGTGCTGTTAATTTTTATACACCGAAACCAGTATTTTCTATTTCCCCGGGATTCTATCCAACAACTCAAACAATTAGCATAAGTTGTGCTGATCCTGCAGCAACTATTCGCTATACCTTAAATGGTAGCGACCCAACGATAAGTTCAACACTTTACACTGCTCCGGTTTCAATTACTTCAACTAAAGTTCTTAGAGCCATTGCGTTTAGTACTAATTTGCCCTCATTCATTGAAAGTAATACCTATTTTATCAATGTAAACCATAGTGTACCAGTTGTTTCTGTTTGTAGTCAAGGTGTTTTTAGTTTGATTGCAAATGGAAATCAAATTGAAACCGTTGGGGCATTTGAATTATTTGAGCAAGATGGAACTTTTATTGACGAAGGACAGGGAGATTTTAATAAACATGGAAACGATTCTTGGTCGTATAGCCAGCGTGGATTTGATTTTATCATGCGCGATCAATACGGATATAATAAAGATTTAAATCATCAAATTTTTCCAGAAAAAACAAGAGATAATTTTCAACGCGTAATTTTAAAACCTGCTGCAAGTGATAATTATTCCTTTGAAGATGGAGCGCATATCAGGGACGCTTTTATTCAAACTCTTTCTGATAGAGCAAAAATGAAACTAGATGAACGAACTTCAAGACCTTGTGTCGTTTACTTGAACGGTCAATATTGGGGGGTATATGAAATAAGAGAAAAAGCAGATGATCATGACTACACCGATTATTATTACGACCAAGATAAATACAACATTCAGTACTTAAAAACTTGGGGGAATACCTGGTCCGATTACGGAGGAAATCAATCCATAACCGATTGGAATAACTTAAAAAATTATATAGCGAGCAACAATATGGGAAATGCGACCAATTTTGCTTATGTAGATGGCGAATTAAATTGGGAATCACTTTGTGACTATTTTATGTTTAATTCTTATGTTGTAAATCAAGATTGGTTGAATTGGAATACTGCTTGGTGGCGCGGAAGAAATCCTTTGGGCGATAAGAAAAAATGGCGCTATGCATTATGGGACATGGATGCAACTTTTGGTCATTACATTAATTTTACAGGAATTCCAAACACAGGTCCAAATGCTGATCCTTGTAATGCTGAAAATTTACCGAACCCAGGAAATCAAGGTCACACACAAATTATTTCTAAGTTAATCAATGAAAACCCGATTGTAAAACAATATTATGTTGCACGTTACATTGACCTAGCAAACACTTATTTTTCTTGCAATTACATGAATACCTTACTAGACAGTATGGTAAACGAAATTGCACCAGAAATGAGTAGGCAATGTGCTCGCTGGGGTGGAACGTATAACGGCTGGCAAAACAATGTTCAAACACTTCGCAAC
>Ga0105050_10007349_pt1 | contig 13200 bp, 8 predicted proteins | sample FRY01_FD_78088 | JGI IMG/M metagenome (GOLD analysis project Ga0105050, IMG submission 78088) | Freshwater microbial communities from Lake Fryxell liftoff mats and glacier meltwater in Antarctica - FRY-01 | ecosystem: Environmental > Aquatic > Freshwater > Ice > Glacier meltwater ... | reverse complement strand
GTCCGCTGATGCTCGAGCCCTGGCACCTCATGTTATGAGCCTGCCGTCGGTTTCCGATGTGAAAATCAACAGCGCCTCAGATACACTGACGGTCGCCACCGAAGCACCAAGAGCCTTGGCCGAATTGTTAGGGAATCTGGTTTCAACACACGGTTACCGTATTACCGAAGTGCGTCCTGAAGACGAATCGCTGCAAAGCCTGTTCTCAATTTTGATGCAAATCCACCGAGGAGAACGATAATGATTTTGGTAACACTTCAAGCAACCATCGCAACGACTTTGTTCGAATTACGGCGTTCAATCACAGGGCAAACAATTTCTGCAGCGGTGATTTTGTCTCTGTTTCCGCCTGCGATCATGTTCTTGATCTTCCGAATCGTAAATGGCCCCATTCCACCTGAATTAATTTTGGCGATCTTGCTTTGGATGGTAGGACTATTAGCGTTATTGCTTTGGGTGCCGCCAAATATTTATTCAGAATTGGAAGGGCAAACTTGGATCCTTAGTACCAGTCGCCCCTACGGTCGCGCGTCGCTGGTTCTGGGAAAGTACTTTTCGGCCATTATCTGGACCGTGTTGGTCGAATCCATCGCTTTAATGCTGACCATTATTGTCTGTGCGCCGTTCTTCGACTTGACCCCGTACATCTTTGGTTTCGCAAAAGTAATCTTATTGGCCGCGTTGGCTTATGGTGCCGTATTTAGTCTGCTGGGAGTGGTCGCGTTAAAACGTGCCATGGGATTTGCCGTCGGTTATTGCCTTGTGTCTGAAATGTTAATCGCTTTCGTCCCAGCAATGGTGCAAAAGTTTACTATCCAATATCACTTGCGCGCCCTCAGTTTTCACTGGATTTCAGACTTCGGCGCCAGTCGAATTGACGACGAACAATTTGCAAATTTCTTCAATCTGTTTGAACCACTTCCTATTTGGGCGAACGTCCTGGCACTGCTAGGGTTTGGCGTTGTCCTGATGACCATTTCCATCACAATAGCCAACTTTAGGCAGTACATTACCCACAATGAAGCATAATAAGTGCGTAGATTGATCATCTATGTTGCCAGCAACGGGTATGTTTTCGACGCACGGCAAGTTGTCCCCCCGCTGAAACTCATCGGCACTAAAACTCATCGGCAGTACGAACTCATCGGCAGTGCGAACGGCAAGCACTGCCAACCGGTGACCTGCGGTTGAGCAACCCAGACCAATAACGGCCTGCCGATTGCCAAGTGAATTCACACTCGTTTTCTGGTCAACAGGAACTTGGAATAGAGGACCCTGTTATGTTCGAACGATACCGTTCAAGAAACAGTTCCCGCGTCACGCCGTGGTTTGCCGTGTTGGCGTTGGGGCCCTTCAATCGAAACACATTATCTTGCCTGACACCATACTGCCTGGCACTTTCATTGTTTACGTTTTCGTTGTCCTCGACACCGTGTGCTGCGAACCCATTGGACGCGGGGAATTCACGGGCAGGTCAAAGCGACAAGAATATCGTTTTGTTCATTACTGACGATGAAAGCCCGACTCTAGGATGCTACGGCGATTTGGTTGCAAGAACGCCTGCGATTGATGCACTAGCGAAAGAAGGCACTCGGTTCACCAATGCTTTTGCAACCACCGCCAGTTGTAGTGCCAGCCGGTCAGTCATCCTTTCAGGCCTTCACAACCATATGAATGGACAGTACGGTCACACGCACGATTTTCATAAATTTTCGTCCTATCCCGATGTTGTTCAATTGGCACTGCCACGCCTACTAGCCCAAGCCGGATATCGCACAGCCAAATGTGGCAAGTACCATGTCGCACCCGAGGCTGTATTTCACTTCGAAACCACAATCCCTGGCAACACGCGTTCGCCCGTCCAAATGGCAAACAATTGCCGAAAATTTATTGAAGCCCCCAACGACTCGCGGCCATTTTTTCTATACTTTGCCACGTCCGACCCCCATCGCGGCGGCGGCGTCGACCAGACCTCACCATTGAAACTGAAGCCTGATCTTTTTGGGAATAAGAAGGGGGAAAAAAACTACCCTGGCGTCAAAGAAGTCTTCTACGATCCCTCCGATATGCAGGTGCCAAATTTCTTGCCTGACACGCAGGAAACTCGATCCGAACTGGCCCAATATTATCAATCGGTAGCCCGTATCGACCAAGGACTCGCCCAATTGGTCAAGATTTTGAAGGACGCCAGGGTCTACAACAAAACGCTGATTGTCTTTACCGCCGATCATGGCATCGCGTTTTCAGGCGGCAAGACCACCGTGTACGAACCTGGACTTCGAGTGCCTTTTATTGTTCGAAACCCCTACCAGAAAAATTCAGGCGTGGTCTGTAATGCATTGCTTAGCCACGTTGATATCACACCATCTTTGCTAGACTTTGCGGGTGCCCTGGATGCCAAAGAAAATCGGCCTGCAAAACCAATTGATGCCGATGAATTCTGGAAGGATCGTGGCCAAGGCATGATCGAAAATCGCAGAGGGCCCAATCGATTTGAACGCTATCACGGTCGATCGTGGATACCGATCTTGGGTAACGCAATGGCAGAACATCACCCGTTCATTTTCGCCTCACACACATTTCACGAAATCCAGATGTATTACCCGATGCGAGTCTACCGAGACAAACAGTACAAGCTAATTTGGAATATCGCTTACAAATTAGATTACCCGTTCGCATCTGACCTTTGGGCCGCGTCCAGTTGGCAAGCTCAATTTCAACAAGGCCCCAACGCGACCTATGGCCAGAAGACGGTGGCCCAATACATTGAGCGGCCCAGGTTTGAATTGTTTGACATTGCGGCCGATCCCAACGAGACCACTAACCTAGCACTCGACCCCGCGTATGCTGACACTCTAACGCGATACCAACTCAAGCTAAAGAAAATTCAGCACCAGTTAAATGACCCCTGGATCATGAAATGGGAATACGAGTAAACTTGCCCCGCGCCAGCAGCAGTTTAGCGTGGCTTTGGTTTTCGACCTTTGGCTTTGGCTACTGTTTTTTTGTTCGCGGCTTGGTTCGGCACACGAACCGAACGGAAGCCTGGCAAATTTTCTTCGACGAGACGATCCGACCCTAAAATCGCCTGTTCGGCACTCAAGGGGTCCACGACATTTGGGGGGTCCACGACATTTTGAGGATCCACGATGTTTTTTGTATCAAAGCTATTTATCGTATCAAAGCTATGTTTGGCACCAACGGCAATCGTTTTTCGCTTGTTGCCCATGGGCGAAACTTCGATGCCTAATCCAGGCAAATCCGATTCAATTTTCGCCTCCAATTCGGCCAAACCCAAATCAAGTTTTGCAAAGCGTTGGTTAATTTTTTCCAAATCAGCAAGGCGTTGCACGGACATGCTTTCGGCCGACTGATACTTTCGCGTTCGTATTTCCATTGCTGCTAACGAAGGGATCTTATACCTTCTGCTCCAAACCTGCTAAACCACCATCATTGACCTCTTGCAACCCCTACGTTGCCACGATTTGGATTCCCTTCCCTTGCCTGTGATGCAAGTCGCCCTCTGATTATAGCCAATCGACATAACCAGATCGAGCGTCAAAACGCCAACTTGGTTTTGTTGTTTCTCTGCCCCTAGCCGCTAGAACTGCTGCATTCAGGCTTTTCCGACCAGAACCACAATGTGTTCCGACCGATTCGAAGCGACATCGGAAACGAAAATCAACCTACGGATTCGGTGGTTGGCTGCACGTAACGCTGCATTTGGACGATGGATCGATAAGGGCGGCGCGCCGTTTGCGACGACTTCCCCAGCTCCACTTTGTTTGCAATGTTCTTTCGTATGCTATCGCTGGACAATTGGTTCCTCCGACCGTTTTCGCGCCGCAAAGCAAGCACGACTTGCCTTGTGGATAGCCCCTGCGCGCGGTCACCAGCTAGCGCTTTGCTGATTTTCGGGGCCTGTTTAATCGCCAATCATGCATCTGCGGCCACCCTACAATGGGATCACCCTGCCCTGCCGGAATCTTTGACCGGCAGCAATGTCACTCGAAGCGACGACACGATTGATAGTTCCAAGTCGCGACGTGTCAAACTGTTGCCAATCTCGGGAACAAGCATCAAGTCAACTTTGCCCGTTGGGACGGGGACAACATCGCATACCAATCCACTGGATGCCAAGTTGAACCAATTCCAGCATGGACAGGACTTCGTACCAACCACTTTATCAGGTGCGGCGCTTTCGCCGCCCCAACTAGGACCTTCGACCTTCACCAGTTCATCTCGAAAAGATGAAACACTACCCGCTCCGCTGGGTTCTAGCTTGCTGAAGCGAAAATTCAACAACGGCAACGCTTTCTCTGATTCATCGCTGGTCAATAGTCAAGGCGTCAATCCTCAGGGCAAGGAAGAGGCCGACCCCGAAAATGGGATCATCAAATTTTTCAAGCCATTGGCTTTGGAACCTCGGCGCCGCGAACTTTTGACCCAACGCTACAGCAACGGCAAGGTTCAAATTGAACGAGAAGTCGCCTTGGACGAACGCGGCAATTACATGAACGACGGTAAGTGGAAAATGTACCACACCGACGGTGAATTAATGAGCATTGGCAAGTTCACTAACGGGCAAATGACGGGCATGTGGCGCCGAGTTCACCATGACCGGAATCATCCCTGGTTTGCCTCAGCCGAATTCCAAGGCTTCACTTTCCCGCTAGTTTCTACCGCCGACTTTTCGGACGGTCAACTGGACGGACTTTGGGTGATCAAAGACCGAGATGATCGAAAGGTTATTGAACTTAATTATAAGAACGGACGTCGCGAAGGCGACGGAAATTGGTGGTACCCCAATAGCCAGAAGCGTCGGCAACTGTCGTTCAAGAGTGATCTACTGAACGGCCAATGGCAAGAATGGAATGATTCAGGCAAGCAAAACCGCGAAGACTGGTTTCGTAATGGCCACAGAATTACCAAGAATATAACCTACTTTGAACCGGGTCGCCCGGAAACCGAACAATCATTCTTAGAGGCGAAACTGGAACTAACCCAAACCGATGACTGGTGGAATGCAAGACTGAGCACCTACCAGACAACCGGCGAAATGATTCAATCGGGTCCCGTTCGTGCATGGTACGATAACGGCCAGAAGCACATGGCTGGCTACTTCAACAATGGTGCCAAGCATGGTGAATTTGCTTGGTGGCATCCCAACGGCAATCGCAAATTGGTTTGCCAATTCGAAGACGGGCAAAGAACCGGTCGCTGGATTTGGTGGCACGAAAATGGAATCAAGGCCGCCCAAGGCAGTTTTGAAGAAGATCTTCCCATTGGCGAATGGTTGGCCTGGGATCTGCAAGGCATTGCAACGCAATCACCCATTGATGGTGAATCGCGAGAAGTCCTGGCAAAGCCGGTATTAGAGGGCGATTCAGAAACCGATCAACTTGGCGAAGAAGGTCTCGAAGAGCTTCCACCCCAATCCAGTCCGGGCGCACCAACACTGGAATTGCCTCCTCCTCCTGGCCAATCAGGCACAACCGATTCAGGCACAACTAATTCAGGCACAACTAATTCAGGCACAACTAATTCAGGCACAACTAATTCAGGCACAACTAATTCAGGCACAACGGAGTTGGGGACTGTCACTGGCGATGCTGAAAGAAGCGAAGCCAGCCCCGGCGAAGCGTCCGATGCCAATCGCGTCACTCCATCAGTGGAAGTCTTGGAACTGAACGGACCTAGTACAGAAAACCTGCCACAAGCCAGTGAATCGCAAAAAAACATGGCCCCACCCAGTGGCGATCAGCCCGAAACAGTCGCCCAAGATCCACCGCCAAAACCGGCTGCCAACGCGACCAACCAAAACAACTAACCCCTTGGGCTTCTCGACGGTTGGCGACGCGTAATCGAAATGCGTTAACAGAATCAACGAGCCCCAAGTTGTAATAATTGCTGAGCAAACTGTGGCGTTGTAAGGCCGTCCAATTGCAGAATAGTTTGATCCAGCGATTTCCCTTCAACCAAATTCTGCCGAATCGCTTTGAGTTGAGTCGTTGACTTTCGCCAACCCAAACTTGCGGCAAAATCGAGTGGTTGTTTGGCAGTGGGTTCAAGAGTCCCCTCGATCCAACTTTTGACTACACTATCGCCCGGCGGATTGCCTCGCAAATTGGCTTGCAGCGATTCCACTTGCGACCTGGATAATTCCAAAGCTGACAATCCCAAACTAACGCAGAACCAGTCGGGCAAATCGGGAGCCAAATTCGCCACCATAGCTGGAGCCAACAAGTTTGGCAGAGCGGCATCTAGTTGTTCTTGGGACAGAGAGGCTGTCCAAACAAGGTACGGCCCATCCACCGTTTTTGCCCAGTGTGAACGCTGGTCGAATGGCGTTTCCCGTTTTTCTAACATCTTGCCGAATTCGCTGTAATCGTAAGCTGAGTTCGGTACAAAAATGGCGATCTTTCCCTCTGCGTAGACGGACTTTTTATCACCCAGTAAGGAATTCTCTAATTTTGCGTACTCTTTTTCAGCCGACTTTAAGATATTATCCATGCGGCCTGAACCCAAACCATAGCCCGCGATGATGTTGAAGTGTTCCGACTGCGATTCCCGAAAATCCTGATCCACCAAGGCTAGCTTCCACTGTTGGATCGAAACCTCTTGACGATGTTTTCCAAGCTGCTGTGCATCCATCGCCAAAATCGAACTCAAGGTGGCCAGCGAAATCATGGGTTGATTCGGATCGGTCGCATCAAAGTGAGCACCCTCTTTGATCCAAGTGCTTATCAACTGAATTTTTTCATCACTCCACATGGGTCGATTGATCGGCATCCTTTGCCCATCGCCCATGCCCTTCAACTTACTAACCAGCAAACTAACTTCCGGATTGCCTGGCACGATAATTGAACCGCTGTCGCCGCCACGAAGCATTCTTGCAAATGAATCCAAGGACAGACCACCTCGAAGGTTATTTGCGTTAATATGGCAACCGTTACAGGATTCGGCCAACAAAGGCGCAATGTCTTTGGAAAAGAAAACCGTATCTTGATCGCTTGCCGGCGTGATCGGCCCAGCAGGCACAACCGGCCCGGCGGCCATCTGCATTAAGGGACGCAAATCGAAATCCAATTGGCCGCCGTCTAGTTTCGCGCCTTGATCGATCCAAGTTTTCACTGCTGACTTTTCTTCGGCCGTCAGTTTATTATTTCCTTTTGGCATCGAATCGTCTTCGATTACCGTATAAAGCTGGCTGGCACTGCTGTCGCCGCCCGAAATCAATCCAATCATTTGCGAAACGGACGCCAAACTAACATCACCCGAGCGGCGGCTGATGTGACATCGGCCACATTTTTCGGCAAGAATCGGAGCGACGTTTTTCGTAAACAGAACTGCGGTCGCATTCATTTCCGCTCCGGCCTCTGTGGCCTCGACATAATTGAATTTTAACCTCGGCAGTGCAGCCAAGGTTTGCCTTTTCGACTTTAGTAAACGATGAGCCATCACAAGCCGTTTGTGTTGTGATCGAATGTCCGACACCGATGCGCGCGGCGTCGCCTTCAATAGACCTTCAAGAACACCAATGGCTTGATTAATATTCACGGCAGCTTCGGCAAGGTCTTGATTCTTGAATGCCGTTTCAGCTTCGTCGATTTCAGCCTTAAATTGAGTAGCCGAGATCTCTTGCCCCACCAGATGGGCCGGGGATTGAAACGCAGTCGCCACAACACCAGTTAGGATCAGGTGGAACACCACCAAACCAAGCCAGCGGGATTTCCCTTGAATCATTTTCATTCCAACGTCTTCCTCTTACAACAAGCAATCCATTCCCCACTACCGCCACTCGCATCCCAACGGATCACGCTTACTCAATGGTTTCCGTTTGCAAGCAGTCGTCCCTTAGACAGTCCATACCGCTACACCCAAGCGATCAACGCGTCTGTACAGTATGGCGATTGGCTGGGCCTACCTAGCAAACACTGGAAAGCTACCGTGCATGATTCGAAAAAACACTTGAAAACCTGCCCACCCCCGCCACTTTAGTTTACCTCACGTGCCGGCGCTTTGCATGAAAACCCAAATCAAGAACACGATCGTAAACAGTAATAACAGGCCTAATCCCCCCAACATCCATACCGCCCTCCCCTTTTTGCTTGAAGCATCACTTGAAGCATCACTTGAAGGCTGACCGGGACTGCTGGCACTGCTGGCACTGGGTTTGATTCGATTGGACGGCCCCGTGTTGATCGCCATGCCAGCAACCTTCGATTTGGGCTGAATCTTGATCGCGAACGAAGGGGCCACTTGTAACTGCGGATCGATTTCAATGGCAGGCTTACCTGCCGGCACCGAAATGTCATCAAAGTTGGGCGTCTCGCCTGGGGCTGACTTGACGGGCGTGCCCAGATCAACCGCCTTACCTGGTTCCACTGTTTCAAACGCAGCGACTGGGGCGATCTTTTGGGCGGCGACCGTTGCTTGAGAAGGGCCACTGGTTTTGGGCGAGGCTACTTTATTGGACGAGATAACAATCTTTGGCGGGGCGTCTCTTTCTTTCGTCGAGATCGACACGGGATTTGCTGCGTTGGGAGTTTTTTCCAGCGGGGCAATCTTCGAGCTCAAGTCCGGCGTTGGGCGGTCCAGGCTAACCGTTGGGTCGTCAACCCAACGTTGCAATTGCCTGACCAGTTCCCCGCAATTTTGGCAACGATTTTCGGGCAACTTTTCCATCAGCCAGTCGCAAATATTCGAAAGAAAATCCGGACATTCTGAACGCAAGCTTTTTAACGTCGGCGGCTTTACCGATTGATGACGCACCAAACGCTGCGCAATCGAACCTTCAGGAAACGGCGGATGCCCCGCAATCATGAAGTACATAGTTCCGCCTAGCGAATAGATATCTGTTCGCTGGTCAACCTCATGACTATTGATTGCTTGCTCGGGCGAAAGATAATCGGCCGTTCCCAGCATCGTTTCATTGTGCATCATGGTCAGACTGGCCGAACTCTCCAAGAATTTTGCCAGCCCAAGATCCATCAACTTAATTTGCCCATCGGAAGTCACCAAGAAATTGCTTGGTTTGACATCGCGATGAATCAACCCGGCCTGATGCGCATACTGCAACGCCTTCGCGGCTTGCATTAAGTAGTCAATCGATGTCTCTATCGACAACTTTCCGACCTGCTTGACGACCGCCGATAAATCTTGGCCTTCAACAAATTCCATGACCATGTAATGCTGGTCTTCTTGATTGTCGATATCATAAGTCTTGACGATATTGAGATGATCCAGTGCCGCCGCGGCGCGAGCCTCAAGATAGAAACGTTCAAGGAAACTGGAATCGGCAATTTTCGATTTTGGCAGAACCTTGATCGCTCTGCGTTGTCCCAATAAACGATTTTCAGCCAAGTAAACGACACTCATGCCGCCAGCCCCTAAGACCCGCAGCAATTTATATTTACCAAGGAAAAAACCGCGAAATTTACCTGCGGCCAATTTCTCTGCCTGCCATGACGTCACAAGAGAATTCTGGACCAGAAAATCACACAACTGCCTAATGGTAAGTTCTGCGGTCTGCAGACCAGCAGAATTCATTTCGGCTTGAAACTGTCGAACCGCCGTTTTTAGCTCCGCAGTCTCAATCAGCTGGCTTTGCTTCAAAGCGTTAATAAAATTTGTAAGCTCTTGCATTACAACACACTAATAATGAATCTGGGTTCCCGGAGCGTTTTTCAATTGACAGCAATTGTACCAGCAATTTTCCGAAAGCTCAGCATGCCGCTAACCAGAACTTGTGCTTGCCGACCTAATTACCAGTGATGTCACATGCCAATTCACTTTCATTTCACACGATAGAAGACCGCCGAATTCGAATTTCATCCCCAGTCGCAAATTAATTATCGAGTCCCTGCGTTATGAATTCCATTGGATTGTTTGCCAAGTACTGGCAACCTGGAAAAGTGAAAACTCGATTGGCGGCGTCGATTGGAGCCTCTGTTGCGGCTGATTTCTACCAGCAGATGCTGAGGGTAACACTGGATCGACTGTCCGATGTTGGTGATGTTCGCCAAATCGTCTTTACGCCCACTAAGAATCAAGAAGACTTTGCTTCGCTAAATCCAAAGTGGCAAATTCAAGCACAATCCTTGGGCGATTTGGGTTCTCGCTTGGAGAACTTCTTCGCGAATCAGTTTACCTTGGGAGCAACCAAAGTAATCGCGATCGGCGGCGATTGCCCTCAGATCTCGAGCGAAGTCATCGAAGACGTGTGGACGCAGTTAGAACAGAAAACAGCCGTTTGGGGTCCCGCCCACGATGGCGGCTACTACTTGATTGGGCTGAGCCAAATGGAACCCAGTCTGTTTCGTGAAATTGACTGGAGTACGCCAAAAGTACTGGCACAGTCCATAGCTCGTGCCAATGTCGCGAACATAGCATTTGCCCTTGCAAGGGAGTCTTACGACGTGGACGATCTGAAATCACTGACCCGGTTCGTGGAAGACTTTGCGACCTCGGAAGACGTAAACCTGGCAAGGCTTGCCCAACTATTCTCGAAATCTGTGCAAATATAGACCTTAACCGCTGTTTCTGTTCCTTGGTCGGCTTGCAAATAAGCGATTAGCAAAAACAATAGAGCTTTGACCTGCGTGACATTGGCTTTACATTGCCAAACGTGAACGATTTAGAACTTCGTTTACCCAATTTAATGAGTTATCCCACCGCCGTTAGCATAAATCAATCTTACCGAGGAAATCCATGAGTTCCGCGAAAACAAAGGTCGAACTAGTCAATACCAAAGCGCACATTCTAGGAGACACCCGTCCACCATGCTATGTGTTCAAGAACGTCGTGGGGATGGCAAAACACGTTGCCCAAATTGTGGCAAACGTCATTCGCGAAAAAAATGCCCTTGGACAAAACGCGGTCCTGGCATTGCCCGCGGGCTCGACGCCGGTCAGTGTCTACCGTGAACTGATCACGATGCACGAAGCGGGCACTCTGGATTTTTCGAAAGTCGTTGTATTCAATCTTGATGAGTACTACGGATTGCCAACCACTAGCTTGCAAAGTTTCCATCGTTGGATGCAGGACCACTTTCTGAAGTTCGTCAACATTCAGCCCAGTAATATTCACATCCCCGACGGCATGATACCAAGAGAAACCGTTGCCGATCACTGCCGACACTATGAAGAAAAAATTCGTGCCGCCGGTGGCATCGACTTAGTGATTTTGGGCGTTGGAAGTAACGGTCACATTGGATTCAACGAACCCTTTAGTTCGCGTGAAGGTCGCACTCGACTTTGCATGCTTGACCCGGTAACGCGTCGTAGCATGGCCAGTGATTTCTTTGGTGAAGAAAATGTTCCCAGCCATGCGATTACAATGGGCCTGGGTACGATCTTGGAATCGCGTCGAGTCATCTTGATGGCGATGGGCGAGCATAAATCTCGGATCATCAAGGAAGCCCTGGAAACGCCGGCGAACAAAAAAGTGCCAGCGTCTTGGTTACAAGATCACCCCGATGTGAAATTCTTCTTGGACGAAGCGGCCGCTAGTGAGTTACCTAGATTCAAGATGCCTTGGTGTGTCGAATCCCCCGACTGGGATGATGACCTGTTACTAAAACGAGCGATCTTGTGGCTCTGCCAAAGCACGGGCAAAGCTCTCTTGAAACTATCTGACGAAGATTTTCGCGAACACAATCTTCACCAACTGCTACGCCGAAAAGGCCCCGCCCACGTAATCTGTCAGAAAGTTTTCCGTTGGATGATGGAAACCATTGAATATCATCCGGCCGGGAGGGAGCCTAAACGAGTCATCTGCTTTAGCCCACACCCGGACGACGATGTGATCAGTATGGGTGGGACTTTGATTTGCTTGAATGATGATGGACACCAGGCTCACATCGCCTACATGACCAGCGGAAATATCGCAGTTTTCGATCATGACGCTCAACGCTTGGCAGACTTGGTCACCGAGTACAACCGATTGTTCGATATCGACCAAGCCAAATCATCCGCCTTGGAAGACCTTGTTGGCCAGTCCTTTCAAAGCAAGTTACCCGGTCAGCCCGACATCGAAGAAGCGGGAAAAATCAAAACCTTGATCCGTTGGGGAGAAGCGAAGGCAGGTGCCGTAAAAGTTGGTTGCAACGACAAGAACTGCCACTTCTTGGACTTGCCTTTCTATCGAACAGGCACCATCGATAAGAAACCGCACGGCATCGAAGACATTACCATCGTCAAAGACTTGATCTTATCAATTAACCCGCATCAAATTTATGTTGCGGGTGATTTGTCCGATCCGCATGGTACGCACCGAGTCTGTGCTGAAGTTATTTTTGCCGCCGTGGCCGAAGTTGAAAAAGAGACCGGATGTCGACCTGAGGTGCTCTTATATCGAGGTGCATGGCAAGAGTATGAATTGCACGAAATTCAAATTGCGATTCCGCTTAGCCCTGACAATATTCTGCGAAAGCGAAAAGCGATTTTCATGCACGAAAGTCAGAAAGACGAAGCGTTGTTCCCCGGATCAGACCCTCGCGAATTTTGGCAAAGAGCCGAGGATCGCAACAAGGGAACTGCGGATAAATACAACCAACTGGGATTGCCCGAATACTTCGCGTTGGAAGCATTCGTGGTTTGGGATGGAAATCCGATCTAGGGCGATCGTTCCCAATTGCCGTAAAAGTGCTCAGCAAAGAACATCGTTTCTGATTGCTCGGGATGCTGCTTATTTTTGGACTCGTGCCCAGCAGTTCAAGAATTTAGGGTATTACCGATAGCGATTTCGTACTTAAATGATAGCGCACGTTTGCCAGAACGTTCTTGGTCTGGCTGCGACAATCGTCCAATAGCACCACTTGATGGTTCTTCACGGATCTAAACCGCGGTGTCTAACCACTGGCAGCGGTTGGGACGGCATACGGGTATTGCGTCACTGGAATCACCTCAAACCAAAGATTTGGCAGACCGATTATTTCGGCATTTTTGTTTCGATGTTGGCGAACATATTTCCTGCTGCGTTCCCGAATAGCTCGACGCTGCCAAACGCCACCAAGATAATTAGGCCGACCATGATCGCATATTCGACAGACGTTGTGCCATCGTCCTCTCTCAGGGAAGCGTCCCCAAAATTGTTAAAACTTGAAAAGTGGTCTCCCACTGAGCAAACTTGCTCAGTCGGAAAGTTTCAAGTTTTAGACAACGGTAAGCAGCCGTTGGGGAGACCACCATGAGTGAT
>Ga0105050_10007347_pt1 | contig 13203 bp, 12 predicted proteins | sample FRY01_FD_78088 | JGI IMG/M metagenome (GOLD analysis project Ga0105050, IMG submission 78088) | Freshwater microbial communities from Lake Fryxell liftoff mats and glacier meltwater in Antarctica - FRY-01 | ecosystem: Environmental > Aquatic > Freshwater > Ice > Glacier meltwater ... | reverse complement strand
ATTGGAAAAAGATAATAAAATTAGTGTATGTATGAGAAATAACTCTATTTTAGACGATAATAGTTTAGAATGTGATCTTTATAATCCTAAAATGGTTTGGGATAAGGAATGGATTTATCCATTAAAAAAAGTTAATTTTGATGATATTGAAATTTGGGTTCCTAATAATATGGAAAAATTTATTACTCGAGAATTTAACAAAGATGCGTTAGATTCAGCAGTAGTAAATTATGGACATGCTTCGGTAGGTTGGATGATACCTAAAATTGATATTGATAAATCACATTTTGAAAATAAATTATCAACTTTACAGTACTGGGAAGAAATTAACCCTTTAAATATGGGGAAATTTAAAAAATCTTTTGTTCCGGGATTATTAAATCCATTACCATTACACTAATTATTACACTAATTAAAACTTCCAAAAATTTTAAATAACCAATAAAAGGGCCAAGATAAAACTGATAATACTATAGCAGCACTACCATTTTTATATTTTTTAGAAGTTGTTAACTTAATAGCACTAACTATAGTAATAATCCAAAATATTAACCATAATATGTAAAATACAAATATACTCGTAGATTCAACGTCCCAAGTTTCTGGGGCTGTATAAGACTCTCTATTTTTTCCAAATAGCAAATTCGTAGAAAAGGATTCAATCAACATAGATTATATTAATATTAAATATATTAAAAATAGTTAAATATTATAAAAATCATAAAAAGCACAAATAATAAAATTGAAAGATATAATAAAGTTGCAAGAATAGGAAATTGAGAAAAATTTCCCGATGTACCCATATATTCTCTTAATTTACATTCAGAATTAAGTAATTCCAATTCACTTTTATTAATCCAACTATCTTTTACGTTTCTTACTGTTGAACTAGAATGCGAAGCTATATTTAAAGGCGATAATGTAGTGAAACTACAAGTTTTATCTACAATAAAATCTTTTGGAAAAACACCAACATCACTATTATTTTTTGAATTTTCAAATACATAAGAGATTACGTCACAACCAGTTGTAAAAGGTACTTTTTTAGTGAAAATAGGATCATTTTTTGATCTAATCCTTTGATCAATCTCTTTGAATAAATCTAAAAAAAATGGATGTTTTTTAACTTTAGAATATATAACATAATTAGTTTTTTTACCTTTACCAAATAAAATAGGATTACTATATGAAAATAATAAATTTTTATCTGTTTTGTAATTTGATATTGGTTTAGTAAACGTTACATCTGTATCTGAATATAAACCTCCATGTATATAAATAAACATGTATCGTCCAATATCAGATCTTTGTATACCTTCTAACAAGTCCCAATATTCTCTAAAATTTGAAAATTCATCATACGAATTTAATAAATTTTTTAAATCTATGTCTGTCCATAACTTATAAGTATAACTAGGATGATGTTTAATTAATAATTTTTTATTTTCTTTACTAAACTCATCTAAATTTTCTGTTTTGGCAGTTTGATGTAATAATTCAATAACCATGTCAGTAATATCTACTAATATCAAACATTTTTTATTAATACAATTTAAAAATATAATTCACTTTATTATTAAAGTAATTATAGGATGGCGACTGTATTATCAGTCGAAAATTTAGGGGTTGTAGAAGATTATGTTTATGACCTTGAAACAGATGACGGTACATTTAGTACACAAGACGGATTAATTTTAAAAAATACTGATTCGTGTTATGTAAAATTTGACGTAGATAAATCTATATTTCCAGATGATGATACACATGCTTTTATGAAAGAACATTTTAGATTGGCAGAAGAATGTTCTAAAATGATTACAAGTAGTTTTAAACCTCCTATTGAACTTGAATTTGAAAAAGTTATGTCACCTTTTCTACTTTTTGCAAAAAAAAGATATGCATATTTGGAATGGACAGACCCTACTGTTTCTGATCATATTGATTATAAGGGTATTCAAATTGTTAGACGTGATAATTGCCAATATGTCAAAGATGTAAGTATTAGTATTTTAAATAAAATTATGCATGACAAAGATGTTGATGCAGCTAAAGAAATTGCAATTAGTGGAATTAAAGCATTACTAAATGACGAAGTTCCGATTAATAAACTAGTTATTTCTAAAAGTTTAAACAAGTATTATAAAAAAGATGGAGTACCAGTGTTATGGGATACAGCCGAAGTTTCATTTCCACACGTAAGACTAGCTCAAAAACTAATTAAGATTGATCCAATGGGTCATCCTAAACCACCCGATAGGGTTCCGTTTGTCTATATTCAAACTAAGGATAAGAAAGCTTTGCAGTGGGAAAGAGTCGCTCATCCAGAATATATGGGTAAAGAAAAAATTGATTCCCTTTATTATCTTGACAAACAATTAATTAGCCCCATAGATATGTTGTTTGAACTTTTAATTGACGACCCTACAACTCTGTATGCCGAAGAGAGGCAGAAAAAAATCAACTTAATTAACGGTTATGGTAAAACGATGGACGATTTCTTTGTAGTAAATAAGGACTGTAAACCAATGTCTACACAGAAAAAGAAAACAAAGAGTAAAGAAGAAAAGGATAAAGAAAAAGCTAGTCAGCAAAGTATTAACAGTTTCTTTACAGTTTCTTTACAGTTAAACAAAAATAACGTTTAATATTTGTATTTTTAATAAATATAATTAGTAAAAGGTATGAGTTCGGAAAATTATTTTAAAGGTTGGCCTACTAGTGGAGATTATGTACACGACCTAAACTGGGCATCCAAAGTAAGTATAGATTACCTAAGAAAACTAAAACAAACTAAAAAACTTGTTAGACCTTGTGTATTATTTGATGTAGATGAAACATTAGTATTTGGAGATCCTGAAGAGAAACTGGGTGTTAGAGAAATGGAACTAGGTGATCATTCTGGACAACCAGTATTTATTCTACCACCTAATCCTCAAATTGTTAAGATTGCCAAAGAAGCAAGAAATTTAGGATTTAAAGTTATTATTTTAACAGCTAGACCATCTACGTCTAAATTGGCAACTGTTACAAATTTAGATATGTTTGGGATTCCCTATGATAAGGTTTTTATGAACGATAAAGACGAAGATCCTGAATTTAAAATTAGGTTACGTAGACGTATATCGGAACAAAATTCTCTTTTGCTCACAATTGGAGATCAACCTTGTGATGTCATATTGCCAGGAAGATCGGGCATTCTTAAATTACCTGACCCAGATTCTAAGTGTTCTTACTTTTTACCTGGGTTATACTAAAATTTTTTTACTAAAATTTATAGTAAAGGTACTTTAAGATATAATACATTATTTTAATAAATGTCTAAAATGGAATCAACATCGGAGCCAGTTAATTTAAACGTAGGAAATGGGAAATATTTTGGCCCTGACGATGAACTACCCTTTAATGTACAACAAGAGTGTTTAAGCTTGGCTAAGAAGAACGTAGAATCTAATGGAGGTTTTGATTTAATTAAGAATTTAGAAAAGGATGACACAGATCTTCGTGAACCAGGACAAGAAATATCTTTGGTTAGTTTTATTGGACCCTATGATTCACTTAAAGCAAAGCATACAAACCTTATGTTTAATATTCGCGGTGTGTGTGATACTATAGACAGTACTAGGAAAAAATTAGCAGACATTGAAGAGATAACAAAAAAATATGATATTTACACTTTTGAGATGTATACTTGGATTGCTATTCCACCTAACCCAGATTTTATGAGAGATAATGATCTTCACGAAAAACATTTGAATAAGATTATAAGCGAACATAAGTTTAAACTAGAACTAGATTCTCAACTTTTTGAAGCTAGAAAAAGAATGATGAGTAGCAACCCAGATTTGAATAAAGAACAAATTGAACAAATTGAAGAAATTGAACAAATTAAGGGTGAAGAAATTGAACAGATTATTGAAGAAAAAATTGAAGAAAAAATTGAAGAAAAAATTGAAGAAAAAATTGAAGAAAAAATTGAAGAACAAGTTATTAAAAATTTAGAGAAAATAGATATCAAAGATTTTTCTGAACAAAATAATATAGCCGAAACTAGTTTCATGTCCAAGGAAAAGCTAGATCAATGTTCAGAAGAGGGTCTAGATTATACAGTCATTAGTATAGTTGGAGATGATAATCTTGGACGTGCACTGAAGATTAAAGGATTTTATGAAACCGAACAAGAGGCAAGAGACAAAACTAAAGAACTAAGTGAAATTGATTCAACTTTTGAGAATTATGTTATTGAAACATATAGATGGCTTAAGGCTGATATTAAACCTGACGATATTGAAGATCAGGTTTACGATAATGAAGAGTTAAACTTAATGACTAAAGAACAGAAAGCTCAGAAAAAGAAAGCAAACAAACATATTAAACAAAATCCCGTAATTGAGGACGACGTGTCTTCAAATGAAATATCTTCAACCGAAATATCTTCGAGTGAAGTGTCCGCGGCTAGTGTATTATCCGATTTGGAAAATGATTCAAACTTAATTTACAAAGCTTAAAATTCGTTTCGAAATTCGTTTCGAATTTATTTTTTACTAAACTTTTTATAAAATATCATAGGAATTATACAAGATAAAATAGCTAATATACCAGCAATTAAAATAACATAATATATATTATCTCCTTCCATAGTATTTAGATCTTTTGTGTCGGGAATTTCTATTTGTTCTTTTCCTTGATATTTTAAAATAGAATTTACAAATCTTAATTTTATTTCATCAGTATCTCCAAATTTATAAGATTGTGCAAAGAAAAATATAGCTATATCAATAGCCATAAGTATTACAAAAACAAATATAGAGTTGGGTATTATACCCCAATTATATTTACTAGATCTATACATAAATTTCTTTATATTTCGAACTTTACTTAAATTAATTTTTTTGTTTTCTACGTTATTTAAATGAACCCACGTAATAACTACAACAAGTAATATAATTATAATTTCCATAACTATAATACCTAATTTATAGTTGTTTAACCTTTCACCTGCTTCTTCTTGTGTTATTTTCAACCCTTCGCTAATTCCCGATATTATGGGGTATTTTCCTATGTATATTTGTTTTAAACTATTATCTATTGAAGAATTAAATGTCTTCTTAATAGGAATATAGTATAAACAAAGTTCAAATATAGTCATAGATAACCCAACAATTAATATAGCTATCAATCCCCTTAAAAAGGAATCATAACTAAATATATTTATAACTTCCTTTCTAAATAAAGGATTAGATAGGTTATAAAAAGAGTATAACAGGAATATTACTACTAGACTTATAATATAAAAAGAAATAAATATCATTAGACTTCCCTGTGGGTCTTCATTATTTATAATATTATTTATAATGTCCATTATTAACACAAAATATATAAATTCTTTTGAAATAAATAATATATCTTGCGTTAATAATATAAATACTAGAATGACGTATAAAAATGTTAAAAAAAATTTTATAAAAACTATGAAATCTATTCAAACTGTTTTTAGTCCTTTAAATCTTATATTAAATTTTACCAATATATTTTTCTTTGGTATTTTACTAGCTTTATGGTTTTGGTTTATAGGTTCTACTCAACTATACGAAGTATTAGATATTAAAGCATCTGAAATAATGAATGTTGTAGACAAAGATATAATACTAGAATCTTCTTTAAATGTATTTATTGATAATTATATTAACGATGAAGCTCAGATAAATAATACTAGGAATAATATGATTATAAGATATAAAGAAAATAAAAGTCAATTTTATAAAACATTAATAACAACTATAGTACTACTTTCTTCGTTTGGTATAATTATAGGTATATTTTTTCTTTTTATAAAATCTTATAAAACTAAAGATAAATTTTTGTCAGTTAAAGATAATGCATCTTCATTTATATTATTTTGGTTTATGATATTAATGTTTTCTACAGAAGTAATATTTTATTTTGTTGTTGTTAAAAATTTTCATTATATATCAACACCTAAAATAATAAACTATTTATTTAATGACACTGATAACGAATGATTAAACTCTTTTCTACTATTTGCATTTTCTATAAATTCTAAATCTGAAATAATTTTACGATCTCCGTATTTATAATTAAATAGATACTTTACCATTTCGATTAGTTTATCAGTTTCAAACTCCATCTTAAATATACTATTATCCAAAATATTAAATATATAAAAATTAACAGCTTCTGCACCCCTTTGGGGATCTGTATAAGCAGTACCCCTTTGGGGATCTGCAGAAGCAGTCCTTGTTGTTTTTAAATACAAATAAGCATACAATCCAACCTGAATAAAATGTTCCGGTTCAACTTTATTACACTTAAACTCCCAAACATTTATTACATTGTTTGAATTATTATCAACACAATTGTCAATACAATCTATATACCCATCAAGTCTATATCCAATTAGTTCGTCGCAGTTATAATAACTAACATTTTTTTCATATTCTGAATTTTTTGAAATATATTTGCCAAGTCTGGCTATACATGAATTTAAATCCTCTACAGTCAACCAATCATACTCTTTAATCTGAGTTAGTTTATAATTATATCCAGTTTTACTAGCACACCATTTATTACTAATTTTTAACAATTCACAAGTACTAATACTCGTAAATTTTTTTGATTTAGCAATTGTCATATTATTTGTCTTCAAGAATTCAAAATAACCCGGTATTGCAACCTCAGTTATCTCTTCTACGTTTTCGTACAAATCACCCTGTTTGGTTTTAATTGGAATACAAATATTTTTTTCTTTTTTCTGAACCTGGTCAATTACTAGGTATTTTAAAGCAGTTTCAATTACTTCACAAGGTAAAAATTTAACAACATCTTTTCAGTAACTTCTGTACTTCTTGCACTATTACCAATATTTGTTTCAGTAGGTATTTGTTTGATATAACCTTGAATATCGGCAATATAAGGAAGTTTTTCTAAATTTAAAAAAGGCATAAAACCATTATTTTTATTATGAATTAAAGTCAAATGCTCTTTAGCTCTAGTTGTTGCAACATAAAGTTCATTAGGACATAGATCAGGATCCGCATCTTTTTTATAATATTGGAAATATGTTTCGTCAAAACCAAATACTATAACAATTTTACGCTCCAATCCTTTAACCTGATGAAAAGTTGAAAACGCAATCTTATTTTTTAAAATATCTTCATCCAATTTCTCCTCGTCATTATTAGGAACGTGAACAGGAATACCTTTAGTAGATAAAAAATTTGCTAATGTTCTTACTGGACTTTTAGCACCTCTTACCGAAGGAGCTAAAATAAAAATATCTTCATGTTTATATCCCTTTGTAATATACATTTTAACTTCATCGTATACTTTACCACCATATTTAGTACAAAAACTATTACAGATTAAATATCTTACTTTCCCCCCATCTTTAATGCTATTCAAATTATTTTCGTTAAGCATTACTTCATTAACAAATTGAGCCATAGGTTTGGTAATTCTAAAACTTGTGCTTAGTTTTACGGACTCCCATTCAACTTTATTAAAGTTAAAAATTAATTTTGCGAAAACAATAAATCTTTCATCTGCCTTATTAAAAGCATAAATACTTTGTTTTTTATCACCCAATATACACATTTTAACATCGTCGCAAGAATTGTCATCGTAAATCTTACAAATAAGTGAATAGTACAAAGGTGTCATATCTTGAGATTCATCTAGAATAATATATTTATAATTAAATTTTTTTAGTTTTTTAACTCCTGTAGTAGTAATCTTAATTATACCCGAATCCGTAAAACAGGTACGAAGGTAATATTTAACACAAAAAGAGTGATAACTATGAACTTCTACATTTTTAATTCCCATTTCTTCCACCCTCTGTCTAGTTTCAAATTTAAGCTTCTTGTTATAAGTAATTAGTAAAATAGGAGATTCAGGATATTTTAGAGCAACGTGTAAAATAGTTGTTGTTTTACCACTACCCGCAACCGAATCCACCAAGACATTGTGAGTGTCCAGTAATTCGATTACTTTTTCCTGTTCGTCTGACAATTTAAATTCTGCCATTTTGATCTTTTATTATTTAATTATGTTTTATTCTTAAGTTTGTTGTTCCGTTTACCATTAAATTTAATAAATTTTTTGACCACCTGGTGCCCTTCCTCCTTGCATCTGTTGGACATCCTGTTGCCTCTGCTGTGTTATCGTATCCATATTTACTGAACCTTGGCTTGAAACTTGCTCATTTTTAAGTTGTTTATCCGCCTGTCCAGAATCAATACCCTTAGTTCCGTTTTCGGCACCAAGGAATGAAAAACTTTCTGTTCCCCCGACATCACCACCACCTTCATCTCCAATAAAAGAGAACCCCTCAGCTTCAAATCCACCACTGCTACTATAGGTTGGACTTGACTGTATTTCTCCGAAATTCTCTACGAATAAAAAACAATCTGAGCCCATTTTAATATTGCCGTCAACTAGGATTCCTGGAACTTTTGTAAGACCAGGTGGAAGTTTAGGTGTATTTTCTACAGAAACAACCTGTACCCTTTTAGACAATTCAGGTTTTTTCTGAATCTCTTGGATTAGGTCTCTTGAATGTTTGCATGATTGACTTATAAATATATAGATCGGTGATGGCGTTTGTTGTTCTGACATTTATTATGTAAATTATTTAATTATTTTATGTTTAACGCATTTAATTTATTAATATTAAAATATTTTATTATAATAAATGGGATTTCAAGAAGGTGTATGTGTTGCACTAATAACAGCAATTTTAGCAATCTGTTATTTTTCTCCTAATTATAAAGATTGTTTCGACAATATAGAATTCTTTGGAAATGAGAAAAAAAAGAACTATTACGGACCGTCCAACCAACTTAATGAACAAAGTCTTCAAGCCGGATATAACCAACAAATTTTAAAACAAAATACTTCAGCAAGAGATGCCGGAATTAAGAATTATGATGGAAGCATATCAAATGGTTATCAACATAGTATTGTAAGACCTAATGACTTTACAGGATATAAAAAAACAGCAGAAGATGGAACTAATTGTTCATGGCCTTGTTATGCAGGAAGTAAACACCAATCATGGTGTAACGAAACTAATGCTCAGGAATATTATGCAATGAGACCTTTAGTTACACCTAAGAATTATAATGGATGGTTAACAAATCTATTTAATCATATTGTTGTTCCAGGTAATAATGTTTCGAAAATATTAGATTCCAAATTAGTTCCTAAAATGTTTTGTTCCGACGGAAACCCTTTTAATGACATCGATACTAAAAAAGATATTATGAAATGGCTAATGATTAAAATTGCCGGAGGTGTAGATAAAATACCTCAAATGAAAAAAAATAGTTCGTGGGGTAAAGAAGAGTTTCATCATACAGATTCAGAATTGTATGCATTTACTACAGATAATGGAAAAGGAAGTGTTTATAAATTAATTTTTAATTTATATAATCCTTTACGTTCTACATCAACTTTAGTTGAAGCTGTTATATTAAGTCCAGACGATAAAGGATACATTTTAGCCAAAATGGATTTTATTAATAAAGGTGAATGGGATATTACAAACCCAGATCTTCCTGGTGTTATGAAAGGTTTTAATCTACCCAAACCTAATGGTGAATTAGCTATTGATAATAACAGTATAGGATTACCAAATTCAACGTTAATGGGATGGAATTACGGAAATACACTAAATATTCAAGAATTTAATGAATTTGGGTTTTACGAACATGGTAAAAATGTTGAAATTAAAGGAGGTGTACCCGAATCTCTAAAAACCGCCATAGCTAAACATAACGGACATATGCTATTACAATGTGATGTTCAAAAATTTACAGGAGTTGACTCTGAAAATAAAGTTGTAAGAAATAACGGTATTCCTAAATTGGTAAGAAATAATCCTTCACTTATTTATAAAAATGCTAGTTTTGGAGGACCCTCGCCAATTTATAATTAATAAAATATTAATTAAAATATTAATAGATTATATAATTAATGGTAAGAAGAAGAAGGTCTAATGTAAGATCGAATGTAAAAAGGTCAAGAAAAAGGTCGAATGTAAAAAGGTCAAGAAGAAGGTCTACTGTAAAACCGCAAAGAGCAAAGCGGTCAAGAAGAAGGTCGACCACAAAAGCCGGAAAAGGTTCACTAAATAAATTCTTTAATAAAATTTTTGTTATTAGTTTATTTGATAATTCTAAAAAATGGAACAAAGTATATAAACAGTTTAATAGCAGAGGTATTAAAGTAGAAAGGTTTGTAGCTTTAGACGGAAGATGTAAAGGAAATATTAATGATTGTCTTGATAAGAAGAAATCATTTGAACTATCCTATAACGTTACTATAGAAAATCCAACTTTTAAGATGAAATCTTTTAAAGACCTTAAATCTTTAATCCCAGCTTCTTCGTTAACAATAGGAACTGTATTGCTTTTAAGAGCTCAAGTAAGGAATAAATGGGAACACATGATGATTTGTGAAGATGATATAGTTTTAGGTAGAGATTTAGAAGAAAAATTTAAACAAGGAATTAAATATCTTCCAAAGGATTGGGATATTTTATATCTAGGATGTGGAGATTTATGCGGATCTGTAGGAGTAAGTTATGATAAATCCAAAAGTAATAAACATTTAAGTAGTTTGTCATCCTTTATAAATGACGATTTTTATGTAAGTCATAAAGATGACTTAAGAAGACCTTGTGATCCAAAAGATTGCGTTAAAATAGGACCTAATTTAACAAAAGCTTTCGAACCTGGAGGGTCTTGGTGTTATGCATATTCATTAAATGGCGCCAAGAAATTATTAAAACTTGTCGGTAATAATCTAGGTGAACACATCGATACTATTATTAAAGATAATGTTATCGAAGGGTATCTTAAAGCTTACGCTTTTGATCCACCTATTGTAATGCACGAAGATGGAGCTATTAGACCTAATACAAATATTCCTTGGGAATGGTAATAAAAAATTTTCAATTGTTTGAAAATTTCAATTGTTTGAAATTTAATATATTTGTATAGTATATAAATGATTCTTTTTTCATTTATTAGTTCTTTACTAGTATTTTATATGCCGGACATTTCAAAAGCTTTAGTTGTAGAATCCATTCATAAACCCTTACTTACAAATAATATGTATCCTGGATTTGTCTCAAAAAATTGTGTTGATAATGTAAGTAATTACGACGCGGTGCAAAGCAGCCGCAGCGGAGCGGTGTCGGGAAGCCCCAATGAAGGGGTAGATATTATAATGAATCCTTTAGCCTTTGAAGGTGACATTGCTGTCTACTATGAGGATATAAAGTCTCAATATTCGGTAGAACTTGCAGATAAATTAAAGAAATATGGACAAATTGTACAAGGTGTTAGACCTAATTCGCAAAGCGATAAAGATGACGATATTGAAGGTTTAGACATTTTGGTGAATAATAGATGGACAAAACGTGGAACTAACGGGAAAGTTTTAATACCATACCGATTTAATGAAGGAGGGTTTACAAACACTCATATGAACACAATACGTCAAGCAATGAATATGATAGAACAAACTGGTGTTGTACAATATATTCCTTGGGTAGAAGATGACGTAGATTACTTGTGGATTTATGGCGAACCTACTGGTGGTTGTTGGTCATATATTGGTAGAACTGGTGGTTGGCAGACTGTACATCTTCAGACTAATGGTTGTGTATATGTTGGTATTATAGCTCATGAATTAATGCATGCTCTTGGATTTTGGCATGAACATACTCGTGTAGACCGAGATGAATACGTAAGAATTAATACTGATAGAATAAAAAGTGGAACAAGTAACAACTTCCAAAAAAGATCAGAATCTGAGGCTAATGACTTGGGGTTTGGATATGATTATGGTAGTGTTATGCACTATTCAAAAACATCATTTAGTACTGGAGGAAACACTATTGATACAATAGATGAAAATGGATTAGTTACAAATCAGGCTGTAGGTCAGCGTAATGGACCAAGTTCAGTAGATCTTAGACAGATAACATTACTTTATATGTGTCCCAACTTTCCTAGAAATTCAGTACCAGACGGAAAAGATTTTTGTAATGACGAATGTCCATGCTGGGAAGGTAAGGGAGACTGTGATTCGGATATTCAATGTCAAGGTGATCTTGTATGTGAGTATGGAAACAGTGACAATGAAGTATGTCGCCAACTTAAAGACAGATGTTCAGTTAATAAACCATGTGCAGTCGGTTTAGAAGGTTGTGTTAATGATGATGGATGTATAAATAATTCAGTATGTATAGCGGGTGTATGTACAGCGGCTATAACACAATCACCTACGCAATCTCCTATTACACCACCACCAACTCTCAGATCACATCGTGGATGGAAAAAGAGAAGAAATAGATTAAATAAAGGTTAAAAGGTAAAACTAAAAGGTACTTAAAGAAAAAACATATAATATAAATGTAAAAAGGATGAGAGCAAATTAAGCGTTAATGCGTTCACAACAACTTTTTAAAATCCCTTTAAAGGGTAGGAACATTAATTACTGTAATAAAAGTTCCTATATAAATTGTATAAAGGTTTTACTCTCCTTTAGCTCAGTTGGTTAGAGCGTCCGACTGTTAATCGGAATGTCACAGGTTCAACTCCTGTAAGGAGAGTAAAACCTTTTACAAATTACATATTGTAATCATACGCGTATAGTGTAACGGTCAACACATGGCTCTTATGAAGCCTTAATCCGAGTTCAATTCTCGGTATGCGTATAATTACAATTGTAATAATAAGAAATTATAAAGTGTTTTGAATTGCAAAGAATACAATGTTAACAGCATTAATTGTTTTCTTTGGAGTTCATCTCCCCTTAGTCCGCTTGGCGCAATTGGACAGCGCGTATGACTTCTAATCATAAGGTTGTGAGTTCAAGTCTCACAGTGGATAATAAAGGTTCAAAAAATTAATTTATTAATTTTATGAATTAGTATTAATTACTCTCTTAATGAGTTTAAACTTGTAAAAAGATATTATACATCTTCCCATATAGTCTAGTGGTTAGGATGGCCGCCTTTCACGCGGCAGACTCGGGTTCAATTCCCGATATGGGAAGAGGTATAATTCGTAAAGTGATCGCTATGCGAATTCACGAAGTGATCGCTATGCGAATTCACGAAGTGATCGCTATGCGAATTCACGAAGTGATCGCTATGCGAATTCACGAAGTGAT
>Ga0105050_10007346_pt1 | contig 13204 bp, 13 predicted proteins | sample FRY01_FD_78088 | JGI IMG/M metagenome (GOLD analysis project Ga0105050, IMG submission 78088) | Freshwater microbial communities from Lake Fryxell liftoff mats and glacier meltwater in Antarctica - FRY-01 | ecosystem: Environmental > Aquatic > Freshwater > Ice > Glacier meltwater ... | reverse complement strand
TACTGCAGTCTTCAATTTCGAAGGCGGCTGCTACGCAAAAATGATCCGCCTTTCCGAAGAAGCAGAGCCCGAAATTTTTGCGACCACCAAGCGTTTTGGAACGGTACTTGAGAATGTCGTTATCGACCGTGAAACGCGGGTACTGGATTTCGACGACAACAGCCTCGCTGAAAACAGCCGTGGTTCTTACCCAATAGAGTTTATCCCCAATACGTCTGAAAAGAATATGGGGCCAGTGCCCAAGACTATCATCTTCCTGACCGCGGATGCTTATGGCGTACTGCCCCCTATCGCCCGCTTGACGCCGGATCAGGCGATGTACCATTTCCTTTCGGGTTACACCGCGCGTGTTGCCGGAACCGAAATTGGCGTGACGGAGCCTGAAGCGACATTCTCGACCTGTTTCGGCGCGCCATTCATGCCGCGCCATCCGAGCATTTACGGCAATTTGTTGAAAGAGCGTATCGCCAAGGGTGCGGTGCAATGCTGGTTGGTGAACACCGGCTGGACTGGTGGCAAAGCAACCATGCCGGGCATCAGCCGCATGCCTATCAAGGCAACCCGCGCATTGTTGAATGCGGCGCTAGACGGCAGCTTGAATAACTCGGAATTCCGTAAGGATCCTAATTTCGGCTTTGAATTTCCGGTGGCGGTCGCTGGCGTGGATAGCGCGATACTCGACCCGCGCGCTGCGTGGAAGGACGCCAGTAAATATGATGCGACAGCCAAGAAGCTGGTGCAACAGTTCATCGACAACTTCGCCCAATTTGCGGATCATGTCGATGAAGGTGTAAGGCAATCGGCACCTAAAGCTGCTTAACAGTCCGGACATCTCCGGGCCCGTTCGAAAGCCCTGAGATGTCTGCATTTGAAATACGCCTGTTTAAAAACGACGCATCGATCATTGCGATTGGCGAGGGGTTGTTGGCCCGCATGTTGCCGCGCGCGGCATGGACGCATGAAGCGCATCTGGCGGCGTGTACATGGATTGTCCGCTGCCGGCCGGATATTGAACCATCGCGCGATATGGCGGGCATTATCTCCGGCTATAATGTCGCGGTCGGTGGTATCAACGATGACAGCCAAGGCTATCACGAAACGATCACCCAAACCTATATCGCTGCTGTCAAAGCGCATTTGGCCGATGTTGGACCACTAATGTTTTTGCACGAGGCGGTGAATAGCCTGCTATTATCGCCTCGCGGACGACGCGATTTGCCATTGCGCTTCTATTCGAAAGACTTGCTGTTTTCAGTTGCTGCGCGCCGTGGCTTTGTGCAGCCTGATCTTGGCAGGTTAGCCGACATCTGAGGATTAGCCCCGCTTAGTCCAGTAAATCGGCCGGAACCTTACCGCCATTGTTGGCCAACTCGCGCATCACGGCTTTGTGCAGCCAGATGTTCATTTCGGCGCTGCCATCCAGCGCTTCGGTATAGCCAAGTTCCATGGCCAGATCCTTTCGCTCCTGCAGCGATGCATCCATGCCGAGCATTTTCATGAGGTCGACAATCGATGTGCGCCATTTCAGGTTGCGGCCATCGCTTGCATCAATTGCCTCGAGATTGGTGACGACATCAATTTCGCCTGCCTGATTGTCTTCGACGGGCTGGGGGGCGACTGCAACAATTTCGGTCGGGATGAAGGACGGCGTGGTCTTGGGCTGCGCTGCCGCGACCTTCTTGCCGAAAATGGCTTCTTTGATGCTGCTAAATACGCCCATTCAATATCTCCTGAGATTAACCGGACGAACGCGACCGGATGCTGCGCCGCGCAGGTGTGGCCAGGCGTCATCAGTTGAACACAAGGGGAGCCATCGGGTTCCGTGCGAGTGTCGCACGGAACATTCAATAGATCGAAATATAAGGCGAAACGGTCCGTTAAACAGCCTCAACCAACAGAACCGCTCCATCTGCGCCCGTGACGCGGACTTGGCTGCCTTCTGTGGTGTCCGTCCCTCGGGCGGACCAGACGCTATCGCCCACTTTGACGCGGCCGTGACCGTTGCTGATGGCTTCGACTACGGTGACGATTTCACCCGCCAGTCTGGCGCCGCGGTCATTTAAATTCGGGTCGTCCGATTTAATCGGGTTTTCATGCAGGAACTTCTTACCCGCGAACACCGCTAACACAGATAGAATGGCGAACATCGCCACTTGGTAGGCCACCGTGATGGGCAGAAAATAGTCAAGCACGCCCACGGTTAATGCAGCGAGGCCAAGCCACATCAAAAAAAATCCGGGCGCAACCATTTCTGCAACGCCCAAAATGAGGCCGAGTGATAGCCAAAACCAATGCGTTGAAACGCTGTCGAGCCATTCGGCCATGATGTCATCTTCCCTGCTAAAGACCGCGGACTATAATATCTGCGGTTTGACTATCACGCTTCTCTCTGTCGGCCAACGCTTCCTTCGCCAACTCGCCGATGCCGCCGAGCGTGCCGATGAGCTGCGTGGCCTCGACCGGGAACAAGATGATTTTAGCATTGGGTGAGGTGGCGAATTGGCCAATGGCTTCGGAGACCATAACGGTTGCCTTTGCTTCGGCTTCCGCTCGCGCTCACGCGCTTCGGTATCCCGGAACGCGGCTTTCTTGCGACCTTCGGGTTGTAGAATGGAAGTTTTCGCAATGTCAGTTGTAAGTGCGGACAGTTTCGATCATGGATTCACGCATTCGCGGGTATAAACAGGGGGGATAAAAATGGACGTCGCTGCAAAACTCAAATTCGTCCGCTCGGCTTTATTCGTGCCAGGTTCAAATGCCCGAGCGTTGGAAAAAGCACGCGGACTAGCAGCGGATATGCTGATTATCGACCTTGAGGATGCGGTATCGGATGACGCCAAGGCAGATGCCAGATCGGCCGCTATTGCTTATGCTGCGGCTGGGGTTTTCGGCACGATAATCGCCGTGCGCGCCAATGGCTTGGATAGCCCTTATCATGAGGATGACATGGCCGCCTTATGCAGTAGCAGCATGGATTTACTGGTGCTGCCCAAGGTCGAAAACGCGACAGATTTGCCTGTCTGCGATATGCCCATACTGGCAATGATTGAGACCCCGGCGGGGATTTATGCTGCACGTGATATTGCGCAGCATTCTAGCGTGGTAGGGCTCATCGCGGGTACCAATGACATATGTGCCCAAACCGGCATCCGACCCGGCGCGAAGCGGGAGGGGCTGGAGCTTGCGTTGCAGGCAATCACGCTTGCGGCTTCCGCTGCAGGCAAGCCGCGATTCGACGGCGTATGCAACCGGCTGGACGACATGGCGGGCTTTGATGCTGAATGCAGACAGGGTGCGGGCTATGGTTTTACGGGCAAGACACTAATTCATCCCAACCAGATTATGATTGCCAATCAGGCGTTTGGGCCGAACGCCGCGATGGTTGAGGAGGCTGAAAAATTGATTGCGGCGAGCAGAGGTGGGGCGCAACGATTTAATGGTCGCATGATTGAATCGATGCATGTAGAGCAGGCAAAACTGACGATAGAGCGTTCCCAACACGCGACGGGGTGACGCTCTGTCCGAGTGCGGAGCGGAATATATGCGTGTTGTACCTTTAGCATTCTCGGTCCTCTTGGCGGCCACAGTTGCTGCCCCCGTGTTGGCCAGCAAGGTCAGCGAGGCGGATGTGCGCAGTCATGTTGCAGTGCTCGCAAGCGACGCCTTTGAGGGGCGCAAGCCGGGAACTGAAGGCGAAGCGAAAACCGTCAAATATATTGCGGAGCAATGGGCGAAGGCTGGGCTAAAACCTGCGGCTAGCGATGGTAGCTGGTTCGATCCGGTTCCGCTGATTCAGCGGGGGCAGGGTAATGCAGCATATAGCTTCACCGCTGCTGGCCGGAAACTCCGTATTGCGTCGAACGAAATCATCCTGATTGGCAAGCAGGCGAGCTATAACAACAAGAACTTGCCGCTGGTGTTTACAGGTGCCGGTGTGAAGTCCGACGGGAAAGTGGCAGCGGATGTCGCTCGCAAGGCGGCATTGGTTCTGTTTGACGCCGAAAATGTACCTGACAATATGAAGTCTCCGCGCGCGCGCCGCGAGGCACTGATTGCCGCTGGAGCAGAGGCGGTTATTTTTGTGGGCGATGGTCAAGGCAACTGGCCTTCGATGCGCCGCTTGTTGTTGTCGCGTCCCATTGCGCTTGAAAGCCGAGAGAAACGCGCCGTGATGGAGGGGGCCATCAGCTCGGAATTCGCGGTGGGCATGGTCACGGCGGCTGGCCGCGATTGGGACAAACTGCGGGCTAACGCAAAGCTGCCCGACTACGCCGGTGAAGCGCTGGGCGTTGATGCCGACCTTAACGTCACGACGGACGTATATCGTTTCAACAGCTCCAACGTGATTGGCAAAATACCGGGGCGCAAAAAGGGCGCGGGGGCGGTCATGTATATGGGGCATTGGGACCATCTGGGTATCTGTGCTCCCGAAGGTGCGCCGGACCGTATCTGCAACGGCGCGGTGGACAACGCGAGCGGTATCGCGGTGTTGAACGAAGTTGCCGAGGCGTTGGCCAAAAAACGGCATGACCGCGATATTTATTTTATCGCGACGACGGCTGAAGAAAGCGGACTATTGGGCGCATATGCATTTGCAGAGAAGCCCGTTGTGCCATTGGATGACATCGTCATCTCGTTGAATGTTGACACCATTGCAATTGCCCCGCGCGGGTCGAAGGTGGCCATTATCGGGCGCGGGACCACGAAACTCGATGGAATTGTTGAGCAGGTCGCTCGCAAGGCTGGTCGCGTGATTGAAAGTTCCACCGACGCTAATGCTTTTATCCAGAGGCAAGACGGCTGGGCTCTCGCGCAAAAGGGCGTGCCGGCGCTGATGGTAGGGGGATCGTTCGCCGATCTTGATCTGATGCAGAAATTTTTGGGCAGCGATTATCATGGCCCGAACGACGAGTTGACCGACAAGACCGAGTTGGGTGGGGCAGCCGAAGATGCAGAGCTGCATATCGCGCTTGGCCGCCACTTTGCGAACGCCCGAAAATATAAGTGGAAGAAGGCTGGCGAATAAGGGCCTTACTGTTTACATGGGCCGCCACGAATCAAAGCTTAAAGCGGTGGCACCATGAAAGAAATTCCCCTCGGACTGACATTTGACGACGTGCTGTTACAGCCCGGGGCGTCGGACATACTACCAAGTCAGGCGGATACGCGCACGTGGCTAACCAAAAGCATCTCGCTCAACATCCCAGTGCTGTCGTCGGCGATGGACACTGTCACTGAAGCGCGCATGGCGATCGTCATGGCCCAGCTTGGCGGTATTGGGGTGCTGCACCGTAATCTTAGTATAGAAGAACAATGCGCTGCGGTGCGACAGGTCAAGCGCTTTGAAAGCGGAATGGTCGTCAATCCGATCACCATTGCCCCAGATGCAACATTGGCCGAGGCGCAGGCGCTTATGACGGCCCACGCGATTTCGGGCATCCCTGTTGTTGAGGCCAGCGGCAAGCTTGCCGGCATATTGACCAATCGCGACGTCCGTTTTGCCGAAAATCCGGCGCAGCGCGTGTCGGAACTGATGACGCACGAAAATCTTGCGACGGTATCGGCGTCGGTGAATCAAGAAGAAGCGCGCCGTTTGTTGCACCAGCGCCGCATTGAGAAGCTGCTCGTGGTTGATGATGGCTATCACTGCATTGGCCTGATAACCGTCAAGGATATCGAGAAGGCCGTGCTCTATCCAAATGCCACGAAGGATGGTTCGGGGCGGCTTCGTGTCGCTGCGGCGACCACCGTCGGCGAAAAAGGACTGGCCTATACCAAGGCGCTTATTGATGCAGATTGCGACCTAATCGTCGTCGATACCGCGCATGGCCACAGCGCAATGGTTGCGGCGGCTGTTGCGGAAATCAAACGTATGGCGCCTGAGGTGCAGGTAGTGGCTGGAAACGTCGCTACGGCTGCGGCGACACGTGCGCTCATTGACGCCGGCGCGGACGGCATCAAGGTTGGCATTGGTCCCGGTTCGATTTGCACCACACGCGTTGTCGCAGGTGTTGGCGTTCCACAATTGACCGCTGTCATGGAATCGGCTGCAGAAGCCGCGAAATCGGGTATTCCGGTGATCGCAGACGGCGGATTGCGGACATCAGGCGATTTAGCCAAGGCATTAGCTGCGGGTGCATCCTCCGTCATGGTCGGTTCGCTGTTGGCGGGCACCGAAGAGGCGCCGGGCGAAACATTCCTGTATCAGGGCCGCGCTTACAAGAGCTATCGCGGCATGGGCAGCGTTGGTGCGATGGCGCGTGGTTCTGCCGATCGCTATTTCCAGCAGGATATCAAGGACCAGTTGAAACTGGTGCCAGAGGGTATTGAGGGGCAAGTGCCGTTCAAGGGTCCGGCGCGTGATGTCATTCACCAGTTGGTTGGTGGTGTTAAGGCAGCAATGGGCTATACGGGCTCACGCACAATATCCGACCTTCAGGAACGCGCGCAATTCGTGCGCATTACCAATGCCGGATTACGGGAAAGCCATGTCCATGACGTTACAATTACGCGCGAAGCCCCCAATTATCCGACACGTTAAAATATGAGACCCGCTGCTCGTTTGCAGTCGGCCATTGAGTTGGTCGATCAAATCATTCTCGCGGCGCGTGATGGCGGGGCATCTGCAGACCAGATCGCCAAGCGCTTTTTTGCCGAGCGCCGCTATGCGGGTTCCAAAGACCGTCGCGCGGTGCGCGATTTGGCGTGGGGCGCGATACGGCGCTTTGGTAAACGGCCTGCAACGGCACGTTCCGCGTTCGTTGCAATGGCGGATGCCGATCCTGCATTGGCGGAATTGTTCGATGGTAGCGACTATGGCCCGGCCGCGATTGAAGCAGGCGAAGCACGTTCAACGGGTGGCGGCCTCCCCAAATGGATCAAGCCACTGTTTTCCCCGCATGTGGATGAAGCGGAACAAGCGAGCTTGCTGGACCGCGCGCCGATGGATTTGCGCGTGAACGCGCTGAAAGCAAGCCGCGCAGAAGTGTCGGAGATGTTCCCGGAGGCTGAAATTCTGGCCCATCTGGATCACGCGCTGCGCCTGCCGGGCGGCACCGCAATCGACAGTCATCCAGCTGTCGAAAACGGACAGGTCGAAATTCAGGATTTGGGCAGCCAGCTGATTGTAGAGGCTTGTCAGGCAAAGGGTGTTGGAACCGTGCTTGATCTTTGTGCCGGTGCGGGTGGTAAGACATTAGCGTTGGCAGCAGCGATGCGGAATACGGGACGGTTGATTGCAACCGACACCAACCGCAATAGGCTTGATCAGCTAAAACCGCGCGCGGCGCGGGCAGGCGCTACAAACGTCGAAACCCGCTTGTTGAACCCCAACAAAGAAAAAGAGATGCTCGCGGAGATCGCCGCAAAATGTGATCTGGTTCTCATTGACGCGCCCTGTTCGGGCAGCGGCACTTGGCGGCGCAATCCTGAAACCCGCTGGCGCTTAGACGCAGCACGCTTGAAGCGCGTTATTGACGACCAAGCCAGATTGTTGGACATCGGTGCTGACATGGTCGCGCGCGGTGGGTATCTGGTATACGCGGTGTGCTCGTTGATCGAAAATGAGGGCAAGGGGCAAGTGGCAGCGTTTTTGAAATCGCACAAAGGTTGGAAGGCCGTTGATACAGGGGTGTCGATGGGACGTCCTGATGGCGATGGATTATTGCTGACACCATTGCATGATGGCAGCGACGGCTTTTTCTTCGCTAGGCTCCAAAAGCTGTGATAGCGTCACGCTCTGAACATATCTGGAATCTAGTTATGCATTTTTCTCCCGCCGCAATTGCTTTGTCGCTCACCCTCGCTGTCATGTCGAGCGCCAGCATCAATGCCCGGTCAGATGACAGTATTGATGCGCGGTCGATTGCATTGGTCGCCACCGGCGATCAGGAACTTGCGGCTGGCCGATTTGATAGTGCAATCGACTGGTATGAATCGGCCCTCGCCATCGATCCGCAGAATCGCGCCGCGTACATTGCTATGGCACGTGCAGTGCGCGGGCAGGGGCTGAACGGCAAATCCATACGTTTCTATGCAGAAGCGCTGGAGATTGAGCCTAACGATCAAGTCGCGTTGGCTGAACAGGCAGATGTCATGATTGCCAAAGGCGCAGTGGAACAGGCACGCATAAAGATCGCACGGCTAAAGACCCTTTGCCGCGGTAATTGTACAGCGGCCGACAGGCTATCTGCTGTTGCCGCCAAGGCTAGCGAGAAGCAGCAAATGCAAGCGAGCGCTGTTGAAGTAACACCAACAATCGGTATCGAACCCGAAGCGCAGCCGAATTAAGGCCCTGCCGACGAAATAATGCGGGACCTAAATAAGGCCTGCAAACTCGCCCAGAATATTTTCATAAAGACGCCGTTTGAACGGCACGATCACCTGCGGCAATGTTTTGGGCTCGATCCACTGCCAGCGCGAAAACTCCTGGTGCGCGGTTTCGATGTTGATGTCGGAGTCACTGCCCTTGAAACGCATGAGAAACCAGTGTTGCCGCTGGCCCCGATATTTCCCTTTCCATATATCGCCGATTAAATCGTCCGGAAGGTCATAAAAATGCTCTGCGCGGCTGCGCGCGATGATGTCGACTAAATGACTACCGACCCCTGTTTCCTCGAACAATTCGCGCAGGGCGGCGTCTTGTGCGTCTTCGCCATCGTCGATGCCGCCTTGCGGCATTTGCCATGCGTCGGTCTCGGGCGAGCTGTCCAAACGTTGTCCGACGAACACTTTTCCCTCGGTATTGGCCAGCATGATTCCGGCGCACGGGCGATAGGGCAGGTCGTCCTTGTTCAAAGTCATGCGTCCCCACCCACTTTGCTAAGCATAGTTTTAAGTGCTGTCACATAGCTTTCGATGTCCGCTTGAACAGATGGAATAGCTTGACGGATATTGATGTGTCCGTGGATATTACCCTCGGCACTTAAATGTTCGACATGCACGCCCGATGCCCTCAGCTTTTCGACATAAGCAAGGCCTTGGTCACGCAAAGGATCAAGGCTTGCCGTGGTGACCAAGCTAGGCGGCATGCCTCTTTGGTCGAAATTGAGTGGCTCTGAACGATAATCGCCCGGTGTAGCCGCATGGCCTTCGCCGAAATAGGCCATGGCTTCGTCGGTGAGAAGATAACCATTGGCGAATGTGCGCATGCTGGGCCAATCGGCATCTAGTGTCACCACGGGGTATATCGGAAACTGGACCAGAACCGGCACCGCAGCCGGTGCATCGCGCAGCGCCATCGTCGTGACAATCGTCAGATTGCCGCCAGCACTGTCACCGGAAGTTATCAAGCCAGTGACCTGTAATCCGAGCTCCGCCGGGCTTTCGGCAATCCAGCGCGTGGCCGCTTCGCAATCTTCGGCAGGTGCGGGAAAAGGATGTTCCGGCGAAAGGCGGTAATCAATCGATATAACCGGCAGGTCGAGTAACCGGGCAACTTCGGCGCAAAATGGCTCGTAGGTGTACAGGCTGCCAATGACGAATCCGCCGCCATGGTAGAACACCATGACTGGGCCGGGTTCACGGGTTTCGCGTTTGTCGTAGACGCGTGCGGCTATTGGTCCAGCCGGGCCAGGAATGGAAATGTCCCTGATAACAGCAAGTTCACCGACTGGCGCATCAGCGACGTCGCGCATCGCGGCGGTGATTACACGCGCCTCTGTTGCGGGTACTTCCCAGAATTTCGGGCCAGGTACGGCGTTGAGAAATTGCAGAAAAAGCGCAACATCGGGGCGTACAAACGGCGTGGCTTCTGTCATTTCATTCTCCATTTATCCGGCTTGATAGGGGGGCTGGCGGGACAGGTCCAGCATATCCGGCCAAAGTTTTTCTAACGTTGCAGTAACGCTGGAATGGGATTAGGCGATTCTGAAATAAAGTTGCATTCAAAGACGGGTTGGAACGAATGGCTTCGGCATTCAAAGATGAGCATTCAGGCGCAACGCCTGTACAAAGCGACGCAGTGGTTGTCCGTTTCGCTGGTGACAGCGGCGACGGCATGCAGCTTACGGGCGGACAATTTACGTTGTCTTCAGCACTGGCTGGTAATGATTTTGCGACTTTTCCGGATTTTCCGGCTGAAATTCGTGCGCCAATCGGTACGCTTTTCGGTGTGTCTGCGTTTCAGATTAACTTCGGTTCCTCCGCTATTGATACCGCTGGCGACCAGCCCGACGTGCTGATCGCGATGAACCCGGCGGCGTTGAAGACCAATGTCGACAGCTTGCGCGAGGGCGGGTTGATCATCGCGGATACGGGCGAGTTCAACCAGCGTAACCTTGATAAGGCGAAGTATAGCAGCAACCCGTTTGAAGATGGCAGCTTGGCCAAATGGCAAGTGCTGGCGTTCGATATCAGCGCGCTGACGCTGGAAGCCGTCAAGCCGTTCGGAATGGGCAATAAAGACGCGCTGCGCTGCAAGAATATGTGGACGCTTGGCCTTGCGCTGTGGATGTTCGATCGCGATCGCCAGCCTATTATCGATTGGCTGAATGCCAAATTTGCCAAGAACCAAGTCCTCGCCGATGCCAATATCGCCGCGCTGAATGCGGGTCATGCTTATGGCGAAACTGCAGAGTTGGCTGGACCGCTCAAGCAATATCATGTCGATGCCGCGCCTGCGCCCGCTGGTCTTTACCGGACGGTGACGGGTGCTGAGTCGATCTCATACGGCTTGGTTGCTGGCGCACAGCTGGCAGGGCTGAAGATGTTCTTCGGCGGCTATCCCATCACGCCAGCGTCGGCGATCTTGCATCACCTCAGCCGACTCAAGGAATATGGCATCACCACGTTCCAAGCCGAGGACGAGATTGCAGCGATCTGTTCAGCGATTGGCGCAAGCTATGCTGGCCAGCTGGGCGTCACCAGTTCGTCGGGTCCCGGCATTGCGTTGAAAGGCGAGGCTATGGGCCTTGCCATTATGACCGAGCTACCGTTGGTAATCGTCAACAGCCAGCGCGGAGGACCTTCGACAGGGCTGCCTACCAAGACCGAGCAATCCGATCTCTACCAAGCTGTTTATGGCCGCAACGGTGATGCGCCAATGCCCGTCATTGCCGCACGTTCGCCGGTCGATTGCTTCGATTGTGCTGTCGAGGCTGTCCGCATCGCGGTTGAGTATATGACGCCTGTCATGCTGCTCACCGACGGGTATATTGCTAATGCGGCGGAGCCTTGGCTGGTACCCGATCTGGAAGGGTATAAGCCGTTCCCGGTCGAGTTCATGGAAAGCATTCCAGAAGGCGGGTTCAAGCCTTATGCGCGCGACCATAAGTTGAAGCGCCCATGGGTGAAGCCCGGCACGCCCGGCTTGCTGCACCGCATTGGTGGTATCGAAAAGGAATTAGATACTGGCCACATCAACTATGCGCCAGCCAACCACCAGGCGATGACCGACATCCGTTCTGCCAAGGTGAACAATGTCGCCGACAGCATCCCCGACCAGAACGTCGAGCAAGGTGCTGCAGGGGCTAAGCTTGCTGTCATTGGCTGGGGTTCCACCTATGGCCCAATCAAGCAAGCTGTCCGCCGCAAGCGTGCAGAAGGCGTCGACGTTGCCCATGTGCATATCCGCCATATCTGGCCAATGCCGAAGAATATGGCCGATCTGCTAAAGAGCTTCGATAAGGTCATCGTGCCCGAAATGAACACTGGGCAGTTAAAGACTATATTGCGGGACCAGTTCCTTGTGGATGCAAAGCCTGTGAACAAGGTGTCCGGCCAACCGTTTACCATCGCCGAAATTGAAGCCGCGATTGAGAGTGCTTTGGGCTGACGCGCAAGCGTTGTTGCCCTATTAAGGAAACGCCATGAACGATATGACCCCCGTTAGAGCCACAACACCAAAGGATTGGGAAACCGACCAAGAAGTCCGTTGGTGCCCCGGTTGCGGCGACTATGCGATCTTGAAGGCGGTGCAGCGCACCATGCCCGAAATTGGCGGCACGCCCGAGAACACCGTGTTCATCAGCGGCATCGGCTGCTCCTCGCGTTTTCCTTATTATATGGAAACCTATGGCTTTCACACCATCCACGGTCGCGCCCCAGCGGTGGCGACGGGCGTAAAGCTTGCTAATCCCGATCTGGACGTGTGGATTATTACAGGTGACGGCGATGCGCTGTCGATTGGCGGCAACCACACGATGCATTTGTTGCGTCGCAATCTCGATTGCCAAATCATGCTGTTTAACAACGAGATTTATGGCCTAACCAAGGGACAATATTCGCCAACATCGCGTGTTGGCACGAACAGCCCGTCAACGCCTTATGGTTCGGTGGACCGTCCAGCGACGCCATGCGCTTTCGCGCTCGGTTCAGGCGCGCGGTTTGTTGCGCGCGGCTTCGACGTGTCGAAGAATCTGCCCGAAGTGCTCAAGGCAGCGCACGCCCATCGCGGGGCAGCCTTCATCGAAATTTTCCAGAACTGCATTGTGTACAACAAGGATGTGTTTGAGGAATTTGCCGCGCCCAAGGGCGCCGAAGGTCATCAACTATGGCTGCGCAATGGCGAGCCGATGATGTTCGGTAGCGAAAAGTCGGGTGGCACCAAGGGTATTGCGCTAGATAGCGGTGCGCTGACATTGAAAGTGGTCGATGTCATTGATGGCGATTGGAAAAATGCAGGCGTAATCGTGCATGATGTTACCAATCGTTCGCTCGCCCACATGCTAGTGGAAATGCCGTTTGGTGAATTTCCAATGGCGCTCGGTGTCCTCTACGACGACCCCCGCCCGACGTTCAACGATGCCGTCATCGCTCAGAACGAGTCAGCCAGCGCTGGCAAGACCGCGGACCTCGGCAAGCTTCTCGCTAAGGGTCAGACCTGGACAGTCGAAGACGGCCATCCTGAGACTTAAGTTCTTACGCAGAGGCACACGTTCCGCAGAGCAGTATCGGTAAAGCTCTGCGGCGTCTGGGCCTCTGCATGAACAAAGTATCTTATGGCGATAACGCCGTATTGCCATTGCACTGTTGCTAAGCCAGCTAGTCGCTATGGATAATCTCACACATAGCCTTGTCGGCGCGCTTATCGGGCAAATGGGGCTCAAGCGTAAGACGGGTCTTGCCATGCCGACGCTTATCATTGCCGCAAATATTCCCGATATTGATGTTGTCGCGACATTGCTGGGCGGGCATCAGCATTTGGCAATACGGCGCGGCATCACGCATGGCCCGATCGCTATGCTCATTCTTCCGCTTTTGCTGT